>Ga0187779_10000353_pt1 | contig 31810 bp, 36 predicted proteins | sample 1015_Q2_SP10_10__FD_132435 | JGI IMG/M metagenome (GOLD analysis project Ga0187779, IMG submission 132435) | Tropical peat soil microbial communities from peatlands in Department of Meta, Colombia - 1015_Q2_SP10_10_MG | ecosystem: Environmental > Terrestrial > Soil > Wetlands > Peat | place... | reverse complement strand
CGGCGATCTCCCCGTCGCGTGCTGTAGAGTCCAAGTCAACACGCCGTGCTGAAGGCAATTCCGGCGGTGGCCCTGTTGGTCACCGCCGCCTGCCACACGCTGGGACGCGTCGGACCGAATGCGTTGACGTCGAGCCCGCGCCCCGAGCGCGTCTGGGTCACCCGCGCCGACAGCTCCACGGTAGTGCTCCAGGATCCCGTGCTCCGGGGTGACACGATCACCGGCCTGCTCTACGGAGAGCCGGAGCGCGTGCAGCTGTCCGATGCGCGCGCGATCAGAGTCCGCCGCTCGGACCCGGTGCGCACCGCCGTCGTGGTCGCGATCAGCGGCGTCGCGGCGGGCGAATGGCTGTGGCGCATGGAGCACCGCGACGACGTGGGCGACGCCCAGGTGTGCACCAACGGCGTGCTCGACCCGGGTGTCATCCCCGGGTCGCAATACATCCCCTGCTGCCAGATTACGGGCGCAACACCCTGCTGACGCTTCCCCCTCGATCGTGAATCTTTTCACGTAGTTACAGCGCCGAACGGCCGGAATCCGTAGTGGATACTGGAAGTGCCTGCCGTCCGCTCGAGTGCACATTCGACTCTCGCTGCGGCCTCGTGGCACTCCCTGCCGGCAAGGAGGCCAGACAGTGAATAGGAACAGTGACGTTGCAAAGGGAACCATCGCCCGCTTCGTCGTGGGCATCTGCCTGCTCATCGGAGCGGCCTGCACCACCGTCGCGCCCATCCAGTCCCCGGCGACCTACATCGCGGGGAACAAGCCGCGGTCGGTGTGGCTGACGCGTACCAATAAGTCGGTCGTGCGCGTGGACGGTCCCCGCATGGTGGGCGACACGGTCGTCGGCGCGGTCAGCGGCGAGTACACGGAAATCCCGCTGTCTGACGTGACGCACGCTTCGGCCATTCAGGCGGATAAGGGGAAGACGATTCTCGCGGCCGTGCTGGGTGGCGGGGTGACCGTCGCCGCCGCTGCTGTGATCTTCTCCCACGGTGGCAGCAGCTCCAACGGTGGCGCCGACACCAATGCCGATACGATGACCCTGCAGCGCCAGTTCTAAGAGAGAGCCCCCACCCTCTCGACCGGTCCCTCGTCGGCCACGCCGGCGGGGGACCGCTTCGTCTCTTGAAGGTCCCTTCACCCCTCCTTCAGCGGCCCCGCCGTGAGCGTTCAGTAGACTGCGTTCGACTGCTCGCCAGGGGGGCCCATGAGACGTTGGGGAAGTATCGTCACGGCAGTGGTCGCGCTCGTTCTGAGTGCGGGAGCCGCCGCACATCCGCGCGGGGCCGTCCGTGCTTTGGGCACGCCCGATCCGCGAGCGACGATCTTCGTGCAGCGTGGCTGCACGGACTGCCACGGCATCTGGGCGCTGGGCGTGAAACCCAAGTCCGACGTCGCGCCCGACCTCACTTTCGCGTACGTTGACGTCGTCAACCGGTACGGCTTGAGCCTCGACGCATTTCTCTTCAACCCGAGCGGCGTCATGCGGCTCATGCTCGCCTCCCATCTCAACCTGAGTGCCGCGGATCGCGACTCCATCATTCACATCTTGAAGGACATCTACGCGCAACACCGCGCGCAGCTGAACAGGGAGATCCCGCCGATCGCGGGGGACTCGATCCCGCCCAACTGAGGCTCAGGCCGCCATGAGCGTCCAGCTGGACTCGCAGGTCGCGAGCGGGTTGGCGGTGGCAGGACTCGCCGGCCTTGCGGTCGGAATCGAGCGTGAGTGGTCGGGACACGCGACCGGCCCGGCGGCTCGATTCGCGGGCGCGCGCACGTTCCTGTTACTCGGCATTCTCGGCGGGCTGGCAGGGTGGCTCTTCGCCGGGGGGCTGGTAGCGGCGGGCGCGCTGCTGCTCGCCGGCGGCTGCGCGCTCACAGTCGCGGCCTACGTGATGGCGGCGCGCCGCGGCGGGGACAGCATCGAGGGCACGACGGAGGTGGCCGCCCTCGTCGTGTTGGCACTGGGACTCGTCTCCGGATACGGCTTCCCGCTGCTGACGAGCGCCATCGCGTCGATCATGGTGCTCGCGCTGATCGAGAAGACGCGGATCCATGAAGCGATCAAGCGCATCGGGGAGCCGGAGCTCGCCGCCGCCCTGCAATTCGCGGTACTCGCCCTGGTGATCCTGCCCATCCTTCCCGAAGGCCCATACGGGCCGTTTGGGAGCGTGCGACCGCGAGCGTTGTGGATGGCGGTGCTCTTGTTCTCGGGGCTCAACTTCGCGGGCTATCTGGCGCGGCGCGCGGTAGGACTCGCCCGGGGCTACAGTCTGACGGGCGCTCTCGGCGGGCTCGTGTCGAGCACGGCGGTCACGCTCCAGTTCGCGCGCCGCAGCCGGGACGAGCCCGCGGCGGGGGCGGCGCTCGGCATCGGCGTCGTGGGGGCGTGCACCGTGCTGATCCTCCGCCTCGCGTTCCTCAGCGGCGTCCTCAACCCGCCGGTGGCTCTCGCGCTCGCGCCCTATGGGGTGCCCGTATTGATCGTCGGCGTGGGGGCGTGCGGCATCGCGCTCGCGCGCGTCAGGCGCGACGCGTCCCATCCGCGGGCGCCGGCCGAGCGTAGCCCGCTCGGGCTCTGGTCCGCGATCAAGATGGCGCTCGCCTTCCAGGTCGTGCTCTTCCTCGTCCCCTATGTCCAGCAGCTGTGGGGCTCGCCCGGCGTCCGGATGTCGGCGTTCCTCCTCGGACTCACCGACATGGACGCGCTCACCTTCTCGATGGCGCGACTGGGCACGACGCCCGATGCCATCACGCTCGGCGCCGAAGGGATCGCGATCGGTGTGCTCTCCAACACGCTGTTCAAGCTCGGCGTGGCGTTGGTCCTTGGGCGGGGAGTCTTCCGGCGGATGGCCGGGACGGGCTTGGTGGCGCTCGGCGCGGCGAGCTGTCTTGGGATTTGGATCGCGCGGTGACGCTCAGGCGCGCGCGGGCCGGACCGCGCTCAGGAAGAAGCACGCCGCCGCGAGCGCGATGATGAGCGGCCCGCTTTCGCGGTGCAGCTGCGCGGCGAGCCAGGCGCCTCCCACGGTCGCGGCGACGGCGACCACCACCGAGATCGCGAGCATCCCGCGGAGATCTCGCGCGAGGCGGCGCGCCGTCGCCGCCGGGATGATGACGAGCGAGCCCATGAGGAGGACGCCGAGGTAGCGGAGACCCAGCGCGACGGTGAGCGCGAACGCGAGCAGGTACAGCAGATTGAGCCGCTTCACGCGAATCCCCGCCGTGAGCGCGATCTCCGGCGATACCAGAGCCAGGACCAGACGATCGCGCGCCGCGAGGACGAACGTGATCACGGCCGCGGCGCCGACCAGTCCGGCCGCGAGCTCGACCCGGGAGAGGGCGCCCGGGGCGCCGAACAGCGCGTCCATGAGGTCTTCGCCGGTCGCGAGCAGCGCTCCCGCGGCGAGCGCGGCGGAGAAGACGACGCCGACCACCGCCTCCGTTCCGACGCGCGTCCGGAGCTCCAGGAGCCAGATGAGCGTGGCGCCGGCCGCGAGGGCGGCGACCGCTCCGAGCAGCGGATTCAGGCGCAACAGCAGGGCGAGGCCGATTCCGGGCAGCGCCACGTGCGACAGCGCGTCGGCCGCGAGGGTCATGCGGCGCATCAGCGCGAAGCAGCCGAGCAGTCCCGCCGCGACGGCCATCGACGCCGACAAGGCGACGGCGCTAGGGGCGAGGGTCGTCATGCACGAAAAGCCCGATGGGCGCGCCGTAGGCCTGCGACAGCACCTCGGGCGTAAGCACCTGACGCGGGACGCCGAAACAGGGATGCTCGCGGGACAGACAGAGTACGTTCGTGGCGTGGCGCGACACCACGCTCAGGTCGTGCGAGATGACCAACGCGGTCACCCCTTCGTCGGCCTGGAGCCGGCGCACGGTTTCGTACAGCCGCTCCTGGCCCGGCTCGTCCACCCCCGCGGTCGGCTCGTCGAGCAGGAGCACGGTGGGCCGGCCGAGGAGCGCCACCGCCACAAGGAGGCGCTGAAATTGTCCGCCGGACAACGTGCCGACGAGCTTGTCGAGCACGGCCGGCCGCAGGTCCACCCGCGCGAGCGCGCGGTCGACATCAGCCGGTACGGCGCGCGCCAGCCGCGCGCGGGCCTGGAGCAGGTCCCTGGCGGTGATCGGGAGATCCCGCTCGAGGTCGAGCTTCTGTGGGACATAGCCGATCCGCGTGCCGGGGGCCCAGCGCACGGTCCCCTCGTGGGGGAGCGCACCGACGAGCGTCCGGAACAGCACGGTCTTCCCCGAGCCGTTCGGGCCGATCACCGCGAGCGCGGTGCCCCGCGGCACGCCGAACGAAAGATCCCGGATCACGTCGCTGCCGCCCAACCGGACCGCGAGATGCTCGACCGTCAACGCGTTCTCCGCCATCGCGCTAATCTGCCGCCGCCGCGCGGCGGGCGTTAGGCTCCTCGCCGTGCGATTTCTAGCCCTGGCGCGGCAGTTCGCTGCCCTCGAAGCGAGTGGACGGCAGCTCCGCGCGATCAAGCTCGTGGCCGATGTGCTCGGCAGCGCCGAGTCCGCGGAGCGCGAGCAGATCGTCTACCTCCTTCAGGGGCAGCTGCGGCCACCCTACGAAGGCGTCGAGTTCGGCGTCGGGGAGCGGCTCCTGCTGCGCGCGATCGCTCGAGCCCACGGGGTCACCGAAGCCGCGGTGGCGACTCGCCTCCGGAGCGCGGGTGACCTCGGGACAGTGGCGGAGTCCCTGAGCGGCGGCGAGCGCGGTACCGGGATGTCGGTGCGCCGGGTCTACGGTGCGCTGCTCGAAGTCGCGCGGATGGCTGGTCCCGGCTCGGTCGAGCGGAAGACCGAGCGCATTGCGGCGCTGCTCCAGAGCGCCCCGGGACTCGAGGCACGCTACGTCGTGCGTGTGATTCAGGGGCGGCTGCGGCTCGGAGTGGGCGACGCTACGGTCGTCGAAGCCACGGCCGTGGGCGCGCTCGGGGACCGAGCCAGGAAGCACGTCGTCGAGCACGCGTACAACGTGCGCTCGGACCTCGGCAGCGTGGTGCGGCTGGCGTACGCCGGCGGCGAGCGGGCACTCGCACGCATCGGCCCGCGGGTCGGGGTGCCCGTGCGGCCGGCGCTCGCGCAGCGCCTGCCGTCGGCCGCTGCCGTCGTGCGGCGACTGGGCCGCGTGCAGGCCGAGCCGAAGTACGACGGCATCCGCCTGCAGCTGCATCGTGATGGCGACCGCGTTTGGGCGTTCAGCCGCAGACTCGAGGACGTGACACCGATGTTCCCTGACCTCACGGCCGCGGTGCGGCGCCAAGTGCGGGCACGCCGCGCGATCATCGAGGGTGAGGCCGTAGCCTTCGATCCCAGGACCGGTCGCTTCCTGCCCTTTCAGCTCACCATGACGCGCAAGCGCAAGCACGGCGTCACAGAAGCGGCGGCGCGGCGCCCGCTGCGCCTCTTTGCCTTCGACCTCCTCTATGCGGACGGGCGCGACTACCTCTCACGGTCGCAGTCCGAACGGCGCCGCCGGCTCCTCGGGTTGTTGCGCGGCGGTCCCGATGACCCGCTCGCCGTGACCGACGCGCTCGAGACCGACCAAGCGGCGGAGCTGCAGAAGTACTTCGAAGCCCTGGTGCGGCGCGGGCTCGAGGGCGTCGTCGCCAAGCGACTGGACGCGCCGTACCGCGCGGGGGCCCGCGGGTACGATTGGGTCAAGCTCAAACGCTCGTATCAATCCAAGCTGCGCGATACCGTGGACGTCGTTCTCGTCGGGTATCTCGCGGGCCGGGGACGGCGGGCGAAGCTCGGCGTCGGCTCGCTATTGGCCGCCGTGTACGATCCGGAGCACGACCGCTTCAGGACGGTGGCCAAGATCGGGTCGGGCCTGTCGGAATCGGAGTGGAAGACGCTGCGCTCACGGCTCGACGCCGATGCCGTGCGCGCCCGCCCTGCGCGGGTCGATTCGCGCCTCACGCCGGATGTCTGGGTGGACCCGAAGATCGTCGTCGAGGTGCTCGCGGACGAGATCACGCGCTCGCCGAGTCATACCTGCGGCAAGCGGGGTGCGGAACCGGGTTACGCGCTGCGATTCCCCCGCATGCTCGGGATTCGTACCGACAAGGCGCCGGAAGATGCCACGACGGAGCGCGAGGTCCTCGACTTGTACCGGATGCAGCGCCGGCCGCGTTGAGTCCTCACCACTCGTTCCAGTCGATCTGGAAGACTCCCTGGCAGCGGGGGCAACGCATCTCTCGCGACAAACTCTGGAGCGGGGAGCGCGCCTGGCACTCGGGGCACACGCCGTACCGCACACCCCAGGACGGCGGCACCTTCGGGCTTTCGGGCCGGCGCACGACCGACCAGCGGCTCGGCCGCTCGCTCGCGATGCGGACCAGGGCCGGGGCGACGGGCCATGCCTTGTCGTGGACGTCGAGCACGACCGCCTCCCACGTAGCGGCGAGCACGCCGTACCACGCGCCGCGACGCAGCGAACAGTCGCTCTCGTTTCGAACCTGCGCCCACTGCGGCGCCCGTTGCTCCGGAGCCATGAACCCGTGTCCCACGGCGATCCGTCGGATTGTTTCGACCAGCCAGCGATGGGCGGTCAGGGGACTGACCACGAACCGGCGCGCCGTGCGCGCCACCTCTCGGAAGGTCGCCGCCACGGCTTCCTCGGCGGCGTCGGGGTCGAACAGAACCGCGTATGCGATCGTGTATAGCGTCTTGCTGTGCCGAGCGCCGAGCTCGGCCATGGCGGCCGCGTCGCCGTTCGTGGCGATCCGCTCGACGAGCTCGGAATCGGCCTCGATGGGCGAGAGCAAGCGGGAAGAACTGATCATGGGCCCGGACCGGGAAGGGATCGCCTGCAAATAGGCACCCGGAGGCTCTGATCAGGCTGTCACCCCCGTCACACTCGGCCCGGCGACCGACCTCGCGGTGACCCAGCGCACGAGCGCGCCGGCCACCGGTCAGGGGCGCCGCCGGACCACTCGCCAGGTCCCGGTCGGCTCGGTCGTCGCCGCGCTTCCTTCCCCGGTAGAGAACGTGCCGGAAATCGTATCCGCCACCAGCCGTCCCTCGAACGCCGTGTAGAGCCGCGCTCCGGTTTCGGGATCGGCGTACGGCGCGAGCGATCCGCTTATGCGATCGCCTTTCACCCAGACCAGCGTGATCGTGAGCATTGAGGGCGTGGCGGCGGATGGCTCCTGCCCGGTGAGTGCGGGGTCGCGCCAGGGCCGCAGCGGTTGGGCGAAGCCCGCGGGGATCATGACGACGACGCCGGAGGCGGAGTCGCCGCGGGCCGTGGTCGTGAAGTCGATCGTGCCGGTGCGGCCCGTCGCCGGGCTGCCGTATTCCCCCGACCAGTGGCCGGCGATCGCGGCGACATCGTGCGCCGGTCCAACGACTTTCACGGGCGGCTGCTTGACGGCGCAGCCGAACGCGGCCGCGAGCAGCGCGAAGCGATAGTGAACCATGACACCTCCCAAAGCAGTCTGAGCGGGCCCCTTTGAATGCGACGTGAAAGGTCTTGGAACACCGCTTCCGTCACCCTTCAGGGAGCCTTCATCCCCGGCGGGCGAGCGTAGAAAGTGCAGACCAGCCGTCCGAAGGGCCACTACGGAGGGAGGGCGTTATGGCATGGAGACCGATTGTCGTGGGGGTGGACGACACACCCGAGTCCCGCGCGGCGCTCGAACTGGCGGCGAAGATCGCGTCGGCCGCGCCCGCACCACTCGTCGCGGTCCACGCGATTCCCGACCTCTGGCTTGCCGGCGGCCTGGACCAAATCCCGCCTCTCCTTCCGGAGGTGCGGGACATGCTGATGCGCGACACGCAAAAGCGAGTCGAGGGCATCGTACGCGAAGTGGTGCCACCGCCCATCCGGCCCCGGCTCGAAGTGCGGGCCGGCGCGGCGGCGATGGCGCTCGCCGAGGTGGCTCGGGAGCGGAACGCGGAGTTGGTCGTGCTCGGGGGCAGGGAGCACGGACCGCTCGCGCGGGGATTGGGACGGAGCACGGCGCACTATCTCGTGAGGACGCTGGACGTTCCGGTGCTCGTGGCGGGGCCGTCGCACGGGCCCATCGGGCGGGTGCTCGTGGCGGTGGACGGGTCGGACGCGACGGCTCCGACGCTCCTCGCCGCCGAGCGGCTCGCGAAGGTGCTGGGCGCGCGCATCCGCATCGTGTTCGTGGTGGAGCCGCTGCGGTTGATGTATATCCCCGTCGCGCCTTTCGACCAGGCGGGGTTCGAGCAGCGCTTGCGTGACGCCTTCGATCGGGCTGTGGCGTCGCTTCCGGTGGCCGTTCCCGAAGAGCAGGTCGTGCGGCGCGGCGCGGCCGCGGAGACGATCGCGGAGGAGGCGGCATCGTGGCACGCGGACCTGCTGGTCATGGGCTCGCACGGCAAGGGTTGGATGGACCGCATGCTGGTCGGGAGCACGACGGAGCGACTGTTGAACGTGCTGCCGACGTCCCTGGTCGTGATTCCGACGGGGACCCGGGCGCCGCGAGTCGAGACGCCGCGGCGGCGCCCGCGCAAGCGCACGCGGCGGGCGAAGGCGGCCCGATAAGGAGCCTAACGGGCGCTGCTCGGGGGTACCTACCGGTGCTGGCGCTCGCGTCCGTCATCATCCCGACTCAGGCGCGGGGCCAGAGCGGAGCGCTGAGCGGCCAAGCGTCAATGTGGCTCCTGTCCAAACCGGACACGGCGCCCATCTCACAAGCGGGGCTGCGCTACATCCCCGAATTGGCGTTGCAGCGACCTCTATGGGACAGCACGGCGGCACAACTCGATCTTTCGGTCAACACGTTCGCGACGGGAGCGTACGGAAAGGGACGGGCTTCACAATACGATGCGGGCCTGCGCCTGTATCGGGCCTGGCTCAATGTGGCGACTCACACGTTCGAGACCCGGATCGGCGTGCAGAGGATCAACTTCGGGTCGGCCACACTGTTTCGGCCGCTGATGTGGTTTGACCGGGTCGATCCGCGCGACCCCCTGCAGCTCACGGATGGCGTGAAGGGCGTGTTGGCACGCTATTCCCTCCGGAACAACGCGAACGTCTGGGGATGGGCTCTGTACGGCAATGGGCAACCGACCGGATGGGAGACTGCGGCAACCGCGGACCGTACGGTTGAGTACGGGGGCCGCATTCAGGCCCCCGTTCCCGCCGGAGAATTGGCGCTTACGTATCATCACCGCGACGCGGAGCTTCACCCGGCCACCGGGGCCGCAGTCCCGGAAGACCGCTTTGGGCTCGACGGCAAGTGGAACATCGGGGTGGGAATTTGGGGGGAAGGCGCGTTGGTGCACGACAGCACGGACAGCGTCTCACTCCGATACCAGCGATTTTGGACCGTCGGGGCAGACGACACGTTCGGCGTCGGGAACGGGTTGTACGTCTTGATGGAGTTCTCGCGCATTGAGTCCTCGATGTCGCCCCTGGGTGCGGCGACCGGAGTGAGTTTCTCGGGCCTCTCTATGAACTATCCCATCGGAATCCTGGACCGCTTCTCGGCCATCGTCTATTACAACTGGCAGGCGAATCAATGGTATAGGATTGTCACGTGGCGGCGGGCCTACGACAGGTGGGCCTTCTACCTGTTCGCCTTCTGGAATCCTGGGGTCCTCACGGGTCTGACGGCCCAGATTCAGAGCCAGACTTTCGCCGGGCGGGGCATCGAACTGATTGCCTCGTTCAATCACTGACGGGGCCGGCGTGGCCGATTCGATCCTCATCAAGGCGGTGGCGCTCGGGAAGACCTATGCGTTTGGCTCGACCACACTGAAGGCCCTCGACCAAGTCAATCTGACGATCGCGAGGGGAGAATTCTCGGGATTGATCGGGCCGAGTGGATCGGGCAAGACCACGCTCTTGAATATCTTCGGGTCACTCGATGTTCCCTCGAGCGGCACGGTCGAGGTGCTTGGGGCGGATATCGGCAAGTTGTCCCACAAGGACGCCGCGCGTCTTCGGAACTATCACATCGGGTTCATCTTCCAAACGTTCAACCTGCTCCCCGTCTACACCGTGTACGAGAACGTGGAATTCCCGCTCCTCCTGCGAGGGATGCGCACAGAGCAGCGCCACAAGCTCGTCATGGATTCGCTCGCGTGGGTCGGTCTTGCCGATCGTGCGGATTCGAAGCCCGCACAGCTCTCAGGTGGTCAGAGCCAGCGCGTCGCCATTGCGCGCGCCGTCGTCAAGCAACCTGAGATCGTTCTGGCGGACGAACCGACGGCCAACCTGGATGCGGAGAACTCGCGTCACGTCATGGACACGATGGCCGAGCTCAACCGGAATCTGAAGACGACATTCGTCTTCGCGACGCACGACGACAAGGTGATCGCGCATCTGCGACGCAAGATCACTCTAGTCGACGGGAAGATCGTCCAGGACGAGCAGGTCTAGCGCGGTGCTCATTCTGAAGCTCGCCTTCCGGAATCTTCTGGGCGCGGGTCTCAGGACCTGGCTCAATGTGCTCGCGCTTTCATTCTCGTTCGTCGTGATCATCTTCCTGCAGGGCATATACAACGGCATGAACGCGCAGGCCGAGCGAGCCTCGGTCGAGGCGCTTTACGGCGGGGGGCAGTACTGGCACCCCCGGTACGATCCCTACGACCCCCTGTCATTGATGGACGCCCACGGACCTGTTCCGGCGCGGCTCGACTCGCTCCGGACGGTAGGGCTCGCGACGCCGATCCTGATCCGACAAGCCACGATCTATCCGGGAGGCCGGTTCCAGAGTGTCCTGCTCGAGGGCATCGACCCGGACCAGGATGTCCTGACTGTTCCGTCAGCCTTGCTGCGCGGCGGCGACGACGTCATCCCCGCGTTGATCGGCACCCGCATGGCCAAGACGACGGGCCTCAGGCCGGGCGACCAGGTGACCGTCCAGTGGCGGGACGTGCACGGGACGTTCGATGCCGCGGATCTCAGGATCCGCCAAGTCATGCGGACGCTCGTCCCAGAGATCGACAACGGCCAGATCTGGCTACCGCTGGAGAGGCTGCGGAGGATCACTGACATGCCCGGCGAAGCGACGTTTGTGGTCCTTCGGCGCGACGGCCCAGGGCCGGCGCCCGGCACGGGCTGGACACCCAGGGACCTGGCGTACTTGCTGCAGGACATCCGTGCGCTCCGGCGCACTAAGTCCATCCAGGCCAGCATCGTGTACGTATTCCTTCTGTTCGTGGCGATGCTCGCGATCTTCGATACACAGGTGTTGTCGATCTTCCGGCGCAAGCGGGAGATCGGTACCCTGATGGCGTTGGGCATGACACGCGTCCAGGTGATCGAATTGTTCACTCTAGAAGGTGCTCTGCACAGCGTGCTCGCCGCCGGCGCCGCCGCCGTCTACGGTCTTCCGCTGCTCGCGTACGAGGCCGCCAAGGGCTTCGAACTGCCGGTCGACACCCAAGCGTTCGGATTTGCGTTTGGCGAGCGGATCTTCCCGATCTACTCGGTGGCTCTCGTCGTGGGCACGACGGCGCTCGTGCTCGTCGTGACGACTGTCGTCAGTTTCCTGCCGCCGCGGAAGATCGCCAAGCTCAAGCCGACCGATGCACTCCGGGGCAGAATGGCGTGATCTGGTTCCTGCTCAAGGGCCTGCTCCGCGATCGGTCCCGCTCGCTCTTTCCGCTACTCATGGTCGCGGCCGGCGTCGCGATTACGGTCCTGCTGTATGCCTGGCTCCAGGGCTTCGAGTCCTCGATCGTGCAGAACACCGCCCACTTCGGGACGGGTCACCTCCGGGTCATGACCAGGGCGTACGCCGCCGAGGCAGATCAGATCCCGAACGATCTGTCGCTCACGGGCGCCGACACTGTGCTCGCCGCATTGCGCCAGGCGTACTCCGACCTCTGGTGGACGCCACGGATCCGCTTTGGGGGGCTACTGGACGTGCCCGACCAGGGCGGGGAAACGAAGGCCCAGGCACCCGTGACCGGGCTGGGCGTGGACCTATTGGGACCCGCGAGTCCGGAATGGAGCATTCTCAACATCCGCTCTTCGCTGGTGCGCGGGCGGGTCCCGGCGGCGCGCGGCGAGATTCTCATCTCCGATGACCTCGCGACGAAGTTGGGTATCCAGGTTGGACAGGTGGCGACGCTCATCAGCGCGACCATGAACGGCAGTATGGCGCTCGCGAACTTTACGGTGGTCGGAACGGTCCGTTTCGGCGTGGGTCCCCTCGATCGCGGCGGCGCGATGATCGCGGATATCGGTGACGTCCGAGCGGCCCTGGACATGGAGAACGGAGCTGGAGAGCTGCTCGGGTTCTTCCGTGACGACCTCTATCACGAAGCCCGCGCGGACTCGGTCAGGCAGCTGTTCAACGCACGCAATCGCTCCGGAGACCAGTTCGCGGCCGAAATGGGAACGCTCCGGGAGCAGAGCGGCCTCTCCGACATGCTGGACTACGTGACACTGGTCTTGAAGGGCGTCATCGTCTTTTTCGTCGTTGCCATGTCCATTGTGCTCTGGAACGCGGGGTTGATGGGCAGCCTGCGGCGGTACGGCGAACTCGGCGTGCGCTTGGCCTTGGGCGAGGACAAGGGACACATCTATCGGTCGATGATGCTCGAGTCGCTGGCGATCGGCCTAGTGGGCTCCGCACTGGGGACCGCCGTCGGATTGGCGGCCGCTCACGGGCTCCAGATACACGGTGTGGACTTCGGCCGCTTCACGAAGAGCGGCACGGTGATGGTCGGCAATATCGTCCGGCCCCGCGTGACGACGGCCGCTTCAATGCTCGGATTTCTGCCAGGCCTCTGCGCGACGCTCTTGGGGACGGCAATCGCCGGGATCGGCGTCTACCAGCGCCAGACGTCCCAGTTGTTCAAGGAGCTGGAGACATGATCCGGGCGCGGCTCGTCATTGTGCTGGTGGGCTTGCTGGTCGCGTTCCAGCGCCCTTCCGGCGAAGAGGTCCTGCGGCAGATCGATCGGAACATGTTCGCCGAGACCCGGATCGTTGTCTCGGAGATGATCATTCACGGGCGTCGGGAGACCCGGACAGTCGTGGCCAGGTCGTGGCAGCGGGGTACGACGGACGCGCTTACGGAGTACCTCGCTCCCGCTCGGGAACGGGGAACCAAGATGCTCAAGTTGAGTGATAACCTGTGGACCTACACTCCCAGCACGGATCGCATCATCCTGATCTCGGGGAACATGCTCCGGCAGTCCCTGATGGGCTCGGATCTCTCCTATGAAGACATGATGGAAGATCCACGCCTCGAACACTCGTACGCAGCGACCGTGTCAGGCACCGATACTGTCGACGGTCGAAAGTGCTGGTTGCTGGATCTCACGGCCAACAGGGAGGGTCTGGCTTATCACACTCGACGGGTGTGGGTGGACACCGAGCGGTTGGTTCCTCTGCGGGAGGATCTGTACGCGAAGGGCGGAAGGCTCCTGAAAACGATGCGCTTGGGCAACGTCACGGCGCTCGGCGGTCGCTGGCTGCCGAAGCACGTCCTCTACAAGGACGTGTTGAAGGAAGGGGAAGGCACGGAGTTCGTGATCGACTCAGTCGAGTTTGACGCGCCAATCGCGGACTACCTGCTGTCGAAGGCGGCGTTGAGGAAATAACGGGCGGTGAAGAGGCCGTAACCAGGGTCTCACGCCGCCTTGCACCGCCGGTACGTACCCTGCAGTGGTCACTAGCGGAGGATACTCCCGTGTTGCGGCGGATTCTTGGACTTGCGGTGTTCGCGGTCATCGTCTGGCTGGTACTGAAGGTCGCATTCGGAGTTCTGGGAACCCTCATCGGGCTCGCGTTCACGGTCCTGTGGCTCGCGGCGATCGGGTTCGTCTGCTACGTGATTCTGCGGGTTTTCAGTCCTACGGCGGCGGACCGGCTCCGCGATCTGATCCGCGGCGGCCCGAAGCCGGCGTGATCGTCAGCGCTTCTCGAAGCGTCCCGTTTTCTCGGTGAGAACGATCCGGTACACCACGGCGGGGCGCTGTGCCACATCCCGCCGATGGGTCTCCGAGGGAGCGATGTCGTGCGGCGTCGCGGTCTGACTCGGCATGAGCGGCAGTAGCCGATCCATCAGGAGCCCCATCGCATGTGCGGCGCTCGTTCCACGCAGCTCCTCGAATCGCCCCCATGCGATGACGCTCTCCCAATTCGTCATGTTCTGCATGTGATCGACTTCGAAGCAAACGTTCGGGTTCTCGCGCATCATCCGGACTTTCATCCCGTCACCGGTGTGCCCGTAGATCGCGGTCCCGTCATAGACATACGTCACCGGCACCGCGTACACGCGGGAACCGGCCACGCATGCGATCCGCCCCACCGTTTCGCTGCGAAGGAGCCGATCGATCTGGGTTTCGGTCAGCGTTCCCAGCATGCCGCCGTCACTCCTCGCGCATTTCCTCGACTTCGACCTTCAGGTTTCCCACTTCTTTCCGCAGCGCGTCCAGCTCGGTGGTGTGGCGTTGGAGGGCGGTGACGTGCAGCGTGAGCTGTTCCAGCCGCCGCTCGACGTCCTCGAGCCGCTGCGTGAGGGCCGCACCGTTGTCTGTCGCGGGTTTCATATCGTCTCCTTGGGAGCGTACTTGGGGGGAAGGTTGGTCGCGCGGCGCTAACGAGGATGTGAGGCCCGGGTGAAGGCTTCGCACGGTCAGGACGGTTCACGTCCGCTTCACCCCGGCCTCACGCCCGGGCGGCGAGCTTTGCTGTGGAGGACGTCAAAAGGGGGCGTTATGAAGAGTGCGAGGGTTGAGCTGCACCTCGAGGACATCGAACGCCGGCTCGAGCGCGTGGAGCGCGCGGCCGACGCGTTCGAAGAGCTCGAGGCGGAGCTCGGCGGACTTCGCAAAGCGGTCATCGACCTCCGGTCGGAGATCGCGGAGCTACAGGAGGTGTGAGGCCATGCTTTCCATACATGAGGTGATGACGCTGCGCCCGATCACCGTCACGCCGCGTACGACGATCGGCGAGTTGATGGCGGCGTTCGACCGGGATGACTTCAATGCGTTTCCGGTCGTCGACGGGGGGGCGCTGGTCGGCATCGTCACGAAGCTCGACGTGTTGCGCGCGTTGCGCCCGTCCCCCGACCTGGACCTGAAGACCCTGCCGTCGGTCGCCGCGATGCCGATCGAAGGGATCATGCGGCGAGGGGTCGTCGCGGTGGAGCCGGACGATCCGGTTGTGGTTGCCGCCGACCTGATGGTCGAGACCCGGCTGCGCAGCCTGCCCGTCGTTCAGCGGCCGCGCGGGTCGGCGCGGGTGCTCGTGGGCATCGTGAGCCAGGGGGACTTGCTGCGCGGCTTGCGGCTCTCGCTCGCAGACGAGCGCATCGCGGCGGAGCTTCAGGAAGCCCGGTGATGGCCCGGGAGGGGTCGCTCGATACCGGGCCGCTGTACCGGGATCGGGTCGATGCGGGAGCACAGCTCGCCCGGGCACTCAGCGCGTATCAGGGGAAGGAGACGCTCGTGCTCGGGATTCCGCGCGGGGGCGTCGTCGTCGCGGCGCAGCTGGCGCAGGCCCTGGGTGCGGAACTTGATGTCATCGTGGCCCGGAAGCTCGGCGCGCCGATCTCCGATGAGCTGGCGATCGGAGCGGTCACCGCGAGCGGCGGGCGATTCATGAACGAGGAAATCCTCCGCGAGCTCCACGTTCCGGATGATTACGTCGAGGCGACGGCGGCGCGCGAGCAGGCGGAAGCCGCGCGACGGGAGTCCCGGTTTCGCGCAGGACGGGCGCCGCCCCGCGTCGAGGGCCGGACCGTCATTGTCGTGGACGACGGTCTCGCGACCGGCGCCACGATGCGGGCGGCAGCACGAGCGCTGCGCCGCGAGGGCCCGGCTCGTGTCATCGCGGCCGTGCCTGTCGGGTCGCCCGAAGCCTGCGCGGCGCTCCGGGATGAGGTGGACGAGGTTGTGTGCCTCGCGACACCCGAGGATTTTGACGCCGTTGGGGCCTTCTACCAGGATTTCCGCCAGACGCAGGATTCCGAGGTCGAACGGCTGCTCGCGGAGGCCAGGTCCGCCGCGTGAAGCGCACGCTCTTCGCCGGGACCTCGGGCGGCGGGATTGGGCTTACTTCCCGGCCGACTTCGCCACGTTCAGCGCGTCGGGAATCAGCAGGAAAAAGAGTACCGCTGCCGTCGCCAGAGTCGCGCCCGCGACGGACGCGACGAGAGCGACCCGCTCATAGCGCAGGTGCATGAACCAGGCGGCGATGACCGTTGCTTTGATGAGCATCGCGATGACCAGGAACAAGACCGCAGCCTCCCGAGGGAACCCGGAGCCTTCGAGTAGCAGCATTATCATGGTCAATACGAGCAAGATGCCCCAGCAGACCCAATACGTGCGCAGTGTAATTACGTGTTCCGCGCGCGGCGCCGCAGCCCGCGCTTGCCCGCGTCGGGCGGGTACGGTGCTGAGCCCGCGTCCGCGGATCCAGAGACCCATGCTGGCGGCCGCGACGGCGTTCGCCACGAGGATGACAAACCACCCGAGCTGCTGGACGACCCATCCGCCGAGCAGAAAGAGCGTGCCGTAGAACAGGGCTTCCACGAGAACCAAGAGGGCGACGAGACGCGCCCAGAAGTTCGAGGTCGCCTGCTCGCCGCTCATGACTCTGACGAACACCAAGCCGAGAACCACGAACACGGCGATGTGCGCGAACGTGTAGGCCGCGATCACGCCCGGGCCGACGAGCACCGCGGACCGATCGGGGCTGCCCAACAGCAGGGCGGAGCCAAGAATCGCCGGCGTCAGGAATGGGCCGCCCTTGGCGAGATCAACGAGCAGGAACCAAAACGCGACCGCAGCCGCCCCAATGAGCCCCGTGGTGACGCCCCCGAAGGCGACGGGACTCGAGCGTAGGGCGTTCAGGCCGAACGGTGATTGTATGGCGAGGGCGCGGTGCAGATACGCCATCATCGCGATTCCGCCGAGCAGGTTGGCCAGCACGACCTGAGCGACCGGCACCACGGTCAGCAGGTTGGCGTTCGTGACGAGGACGCCGCCGTAGTGAACCGCGTTCAAGACGCCAAGGCCGAACCCGGCGCCGACGAGGAGCCCGGGTTCCAGGTCGAGGAGCGTCAGCGCCCAGAGCCCCGCCACACCGAGAGACACGAAGACGCCGTAATGCATCACGGTGTACGCCAGGACCGCCCGCGGCCACGGCCCGTTGAAGGACGTGTGCAGCACGGCGTTCGCGAGCCGGGTGGGCGTTTCGAACGCGCTTCCCGCCCATGCGTCCGTCACGAAGAACCACGCGGCTACGACGGTGCCGGCGATGACACCACCGACCACGCCCTGCGCCGCCGAACGAACCGAAAAGCGCTCCATGGTACCCGTCCTGTGGCTGGTGTGGTCAAGCTCTCGACTCCGCACGATCAGACGATACGCCCCACGGACAACGAGCGCGACGGTAGCGATGCGGCGGGCCCGAGGTCGTCAAATGCGGTGTTCCGCGACCGCGCGCATGACATCCGTGGCGGTCACGATCCCCGCGAGTTTCCCGCCGTCGAGCACGACGGCGCGGTGAATGCGGTGTTTGAGCATGTAGGCGGCGGCGACTGCGACGCTCGTGCCCGGAGCGACCCACCGTACGCCGCGACTCATCGCTTCCGAGACAGCGTGCTCTTGCAGGACATCCCATTCGGGACCCTTGATCTCATCGAATCGCTCGGCGACATCGGCGCCCGCATCGCTCCACATCTCACTGAAATACGTCCCCGGGGGCTCGGTCTCCTTCGCCCACTCCGCCTCTTCCTCGGACTGCTCCGTTTCGTCCGCCTCCGACTCTCCGGGCCCCTCGGTCGGTACGCCGGGGGTTTCCGCCTCGAATGAGAGGATGTCGCTCGCCGAGATTACCCCGACGACCCGGCCGGCGGATACGACCGGCGCTCCGGTGATGTGGCGCGCGGCGAGCAGCTCGACCGCGTCTCGCAGCGTCAGCTCCGGATCCAGGGCCAGGACGTCGCTGGACATGATCTCCCGTACGGTCAACACGGTCGAAGTCTTGGGTTCGCGTGCTGCCTTGGTCGCTTTCATGGCTAGCCCTCGCTATGTCGCGGGTGCCGAGATGGTGAAGCGGAGCAGGGCGCTCATGCCGTCGATGCGCCCGACGAGCTCGGGTTCCTGAATCAGCTCGACGGCGGCATCCTGACTGCGCGCGGCCGCGATGGCCTCGCCGACGAGGTCCGGCACCAGGGCGGCCTCCCCTTCGCCGTAGCAGTCCGCGGCTGACAACACGAGTCTTCCGGAGTCCGAGCAGCGGTATCCGGTGCCGCGTGTCCCGGCCGCGACGAGCAACGTGCGCACCTGCCGGCGCGCGAGCGCGCGCAGGGTCTCGCGCGCGCCGCTGGTCGCGTACCCGGTGCCGAGGCCGCGCTCGAGCGCGGCGACGAGCTGCGCTTCGTGAGCGGGCCGGTGCGCGGCGGCGACGGCCCGGGCTTCGCGCGCCACGGCCGCCGGTGTGACCTCCAGGGGATTCAGGAGGCTCGATCCGATGAGGCGATCGGTGAGGTTCGGCGGCAGGACGTGCCGCAGGGCGGCGACGACAGTCTCGTTGCCCGCGATCAGCAAACTGTCGCCCGGGCTCCAGCCGCCGAGGCTGAGGAGGTGCTGCGTGATCCCCTCGAGATGGCGTCGGAGCTCTTCCTGCAGCCGGCCGTGATACGCCTGCTCGCCGCTCCCGGGGCTCCCGTGCCGGTCACTGTGAAACTTGCCGCCTCGCGTGGCGGGAGAGTGGAAGCTCGCGAGCTCCGCCACGCCATCCGCCGTGACGTCGAAGAATCGCGCATGGGCGCGGTCCAGGACGACGACGACGGTTCGTCCCGTGTCCCGCTCGACGGTGGTAGTCATATCAGCCTGCCTCCGACTCCTGAGCCCCGGCGCCGCGCTGGGCCGCGATCACCACGGACGACGCCTGGGGGCCGCGCTCCCCGGCTTCCTCGGTGAACCGGACCTCCGTGCCGACGTCGAGGCGGGTGAACCCGCCGTCGAGAACGCTCGTCGCGTTGAAGTAGACCTCGTGGCCGTCCGACGCCTCGAGGAATCCGTAGCCGGCGAGCGGGTAGTACTGGCTCACGCGTCCGACGGGTTGAGGCTCGTGAACCTTGACGGCGTGTTGCTGGCGCCGGCCGTAGTCCTCGAGCCGGCGGCGTGCCGCCGCGAACGCGTCCTGCACCGCGGTCCGCACTTCGTTGCGCGGCTGGCGATTGATCACCACCTCACCGCCCGGCAGCCCGATCTCGAGGCGCACGCTGCACTGCTGCGCCTGGTTCTTGCGATGCCGTTCGGGCACGTCGATCGTCACGACACAGCTCGTGATCCGGGCGTAGTAGTGCGAGAGTCGCGCGGCGTGGTCGCGGATTTCGGCTTCGACGGCGGGAGACAACTCGATGCTCGGTGCTGCGATCCGAAGTGGCAACATGGTTTCTCCCGGTTGGTCCGAGGGTAAGCTGCCCGTCGTTGGGTGAAGGTGCGCTGAGGCTCCGTGCAAGCTTCCTTGCGTGGGACCTCAGTAATCTCTCACCCGCCGCGGCCCAGTCTTCAGTCGTGACCACCGCGATTCATACCCCAGCGCCGCCGACCCGCGGCGACCGACCTTGGATCCGCGTGCCGCCGGCGGCGCCGCCGGTGGCCCGGGCCGGGGCGTCGCTGCTTCTCGGCGAGACACTCGCGGTGGCGCTCGAGGCGTTGCGGGTGAACCGCCTCCGCTCCCTGCTGACGATGCTCGGCATCATCATCGGCGTCGGCGCCGTGATTACGATGATCGCCCTCGGCTCGGGCGCTCAGCAGGCGGTGCAGGACCGCATCCAGGCCCTCGGGCCCACGTTGCTGTCGGTGTACCCGGGGCAGAGCTTCATGCGGGGCGTCGCGAGCGGAACACGCGTCAGTCTTACCCTCGACGACGACACGGCGCTCGCCAACAACGCGCGGTACGTCACCGCCGTCGTACCCGAGCTGACCCGCAGTTTGCAGGTGCAGCTCGGCGACCAGAACATCAACGTCAACGTGGTCGGCACGACGCCCGACTACGTCCCCGTGCACAGCTATGCGCTCGCCGCCGGACGCGTATTCACCGCGGGGGATGATGCTGCCCGCCGGCGGCTGGCCGTGTTGGGCGCGTCGGTGCCGCAGATGCTCAACGCGAATCCCGCGGCCGTCGTGGGGCAGGACATCCAGATCCGCGGCATCCCGTTCGAGGTGATCGGGGTGCTCGCCGAGAAGGGGTCGCAGGGGTCGTTCTTCAATCCCGACGAGCAGATCCTGGTGCCGTTGCAGACGGCCCGCTACCGCGTGATGGGAACCGACCGCCTGCGCACGGTGACCGTGGAGGCGGTCGACGTGAACGCCATGAATCTCACGATGATCGAGATCGAGCGCGTGCTGCGGCGGCAGCATCATATCCGCCCGGGCGAGGACAACGACTTCCAGATTCTCAGCCAGACCGCGGTGCTGGGCACGTTCGAGCAGACGAGTCAGACATTCTCGTACCTGCTCGCGAGCATCGCCGCCGTGAGCCTGCTCGTGGGCGGGATCGGGATCATGAACATCATGCTCGTATCGGTGACCGAACGGACTCGCGAGATCGGCGTCCGCAAGGCCGTGGGCGCCACGTCGTTCAACATCCTGTTTCAATTTCTGGTCGAGGCGGTCGTGCTCTCCCTGACCGGCGGTTTGCTCGGCATCGCCGCCGGGTTGATCGGTGCGCTCGCGATCGCGCGGTTGGCCCATTGGAACACCACGATCTCGGTCGCGTCCGTGCTGCTGGCGTTCGCGTTCAGCGCGGCCGTGGGTCTCTTCTTCGGCATCTGGCCCGCGCGACGGGCGGCGTCCCTGAATCCGATCGAGGCCCTGCGGTACGAATAGAGTCTTCGTCTCAATCTCACGTCGATTTCAGGGCTTCCGCGCGATCATCACGTTGGGTTCGGTACATCACGTCAACACTGCTGCCGGAGTACAGCCATGATCACGAACCGCAAGAAGATCAACGCCGCGGCGGAGCTCGCGCTGAGGCGCGCCCAAGCCGCAGGGAAGGTCGCCGCCGCGAAGATGGTTGCGGCGACGGACGCCGTGCTCGTGGAGGCGGGAAGGGCGGCCCAGCGGCGCCAGCGTCGCCGTGCGGTCAGGGCCGGCGTGAAGATGGCCGCGAAGGCCATGCTGATCGCGGGCACCGCGGCGGCGACGGTCGCCGCCGTGCGGGCTGTCCGCGCGCGCAAGACGACCGCCTAGTCGTCGGCGCTGCCCGATATCGTGAACGGTCGCGGCGCGGCGTGACGGTTCGCTCAGACCGCCCGCGCCCGGCTTCACGCGCAGTGCGCGGGGAAGTGGAAACGTGCGAATCACCCTGTTCAGGCTTTTCGGCATACCGGTTCGGCTCGATGCGAGCTGGTTCGTCGTCGTGGCACTGATCGCCTGGTCCCTCGCGACCGGCGCGTTTCCGGCCCTCTACCCGAATCTCCCTCTCGAGACCTATTGGCTCATGGGGATCGCCGGGACGATCGGCCTGTTCGCGTCCATCGTGGTCCATGAGTTCTTCCACGCCCTCGTCGCCAGGCGCCACGCGATCCCGATGCAGGGCATTACGCTGTTCATCTTCGGGGGAGTGGCGGAGATGGGAGACGAGCCGACGACCGCCCGCGCCGAGCTTGCGATGGCCGCCGCCGGGCCGATTGCGAGCATCGTGCTCTGTCTCATGGCGCTCGGCGTGGGCGCCGCCGCGCGCGGCGTCTGGCCGGTCCCGGTCGCCGGAGTCATTTCCTACGTCGGCATGCTGAACGGCGTGCTCGCGGTGTTCAATCTCCTCCCCGCGTTCCCGCTCGACGGCGGCCGCGTGCTGCGCGCGGCGCTGTGGACCCGGAAGAAGGACCTACGGCGTGCGACGGAGACCGCGTCACGGGTGGGCAGGGGATTCAGCGTGGCCTTCATGGCGGCGGGCGTCCTCGGGGTGCTGGCGGGCAACGTCCTGACGGGCGCGTGGTGGATTCTGATCGGCCTCTTTCTGCAGCGCGCGTCTACCGGATCGTACGAGCAGGTCGTCGTGCGGCAGGCGCTCGAGGGTGAACCGGTCACGCGCTTCATGGACGACCATCCCATCACCGTCCCACCGGAGCTCTCGCTGGCTGAGCTCGTCGACTCGTACATCTACCGGCATCACTTCCAACTCTTCCCGGTCGTCGAGGGGGGTCACCTGCTCGGCTGCGTTACGACCGCGGATGTGAAGCGCGTGCCGCGGGACGAATGGGCGCACCGTACGGTGGGGAGCGTGTTCGACCGGGCGGGGCCGGACAACACGATCGCGTCGAACGCGGACGCGCTGCGCGCAATGGCCCTGATGCGGCGGACGGGTCAGACGCGGGCGATGGTGGCCGACAACGGACACCTCCTGGGCGTCGTGACGATGAAAGACCTGCTGGAATTCTTCGCACTGAAGGCGGAGCTCGGTGGCTAGCCTCATCGCCGACGTCATCGCCGCCCGGCGGGCGGTGCGGTCGTATGCGCCCGTCGCGCTCGACGAGGCGACCGTCCGGGCACTCCTTGAAGCGGCGGTCCTGGCGCCCACGGCAATGCATCTCGAGCCATGGGCGTTCGTCGTGGTGCAGGACCGCGCGCTGCTCCGTCGCCTCTCCGACCACGCCAAGGAGCTGCTCCGCGATCCGGCGGTCAGCCATCGCGGGGCCCACGAGCTCGGCATGTTGGCCGATCCGGGGTTCAACATTTTCTACGACGCCGGCACGCTGATCGTGATCTGCGGGAGGCCGCTGGGTTCGTTCGTCGTCGCGGACTGCTGGCTCGCAGCGGAGAACCTCATGCTTGCCGCGACGAGCCTTGGCTTGGGGACGTGCTGCATCGGGTTCGCCGTTCCCGTCCTCAATGCTCCTGAGGTGAAACGCGAGCTCGGTATTCCCGCCGACGTCACCGCCGTCGCGCCGATCATCGTCGGCGTGCCGAAGGGCGAGACGCCGGCGACGACGCGCAAGCGGCCCGAGATCCTCACCTGGAAACGCTGAGCATCTGAGCCACCCTTCACGACGGTCTCATCGTCGCCTCAGTGTGATTGCTGCAGCCTGCATGAGGCGTCCGAGTTGACGGCGGAGAGAGGGGCGAGTGGGCCATGTTCGAAACACTGATCGAGTCCCGGCCACGGCGCGACGGCAAGCGCTTTCTCGAGAGCGGGGCCGTTTCCGTATTGATCCACGCGGCGGTGATCACGGGGGCGATCCTGGCGACCCTCAACGTGGGGCAGGGCAGCACGGGCGTCCGGGTCGATACCGCGATGGTCTATCTGGCCCAGCAACAACGTCAGGAAGCGAAACTCCCCGAGCAGCACCCCTTGGCGCTGGACGTTCCGTTGAAAGGCTTCCAGACCGTCGTCGCGCCAGGGGAGATCCCGTCGTCCATTCCTCCGGTGAATCTCCAGGAGCAGTTCAATCCGCGGGACTATTCCGGCGTGGGGGTGGAAGGCGGCGTGGCGACCGGGGTCGTGCCCGAAGGCGCCGTGTACATGGAGGCGATCGTAGAAGAGAAGCCGTCGGTGCTCTCGGCACCGCAACCGCTATACCCTGAGCTCCTGCGCCAGGCCGGTGTGCAGGGGCGCGTCGTGATGCAGGCGATCATCGACACCGCGGGCCGCGCCGAGCCGGGTTCGGTGCGAATCATGGAAAGCCCGAACCCGGGCTTCGACCAGCCGTCGCGCAGCTGGATGCTTCACGCCCTGTTCCGGCCGGCCCGCGTGCATGGTCGGGCGGTGCGAGTGCTGATTGAGGTGCCGCTGGACTACAAGATCACCGGAGTGACGAGTTAGAACCCCTCACGTTTGCGAGGCACGTGTGTGTATCCCATCGGTAGTTGCGAAGCGGTACGGCGCGCTTGTGGCGGTCGGCGCGTTCATCGCGGGCGCGGCTCAGGCGCAGCAGCCGGCCGCGATCTATAACATCGAGCCCAAGAGCAGTCTCGCCTGGTGGCAGGTGAATCCCAACCTGAACCATCTCTGGGCGACGACGTGTCCCGCGGACCCGTCGTGGCTTCCGGGCGAGGGGCGGAGCCCGGGCCCCGGGATCAGCGAGCGTAACATGACGCCTTCCCAGGAAGACACGATCCACATCCCGCTGTTCGTGCGCGAGCACCCGCGTCCGGTGTGTGCCGAAGCGGTACAGGGCTCGCTCACTACGGCCGACACCGTGCACTGGAACGGCGTGCGCGCCCGCGTCGTCGTGGACGCGCGGCTTCTGGTCACGGGCGAGAAGGAGCGGGATGTCTTCGCGAGGAATGCGGTCCTCGAGGCGGACAAGTACCCGCAAATCACCTTCGCGATCGACAGCCTGACGCGAGTGATTCGGAGCGCAAAGGGGGACACGGTAAGAGCCACCGCGGTGGGCACCCTCGGGTTGCACGGCACGACGACGCCCCTGTCCGTGCCGATTGTGGCGACGCGCGAGCCCGACGGCTGGCGCGTGCGCGGCCGCTGGTTCATGACGAGCGACGAGCTGTGGAGCAAGTACCAGCTTTCGAAACAGGCGATGGCGCTTGGCGTGGGAATGGGGATCTGGAAGCAGCTCTGGATGGGTGTGGACCTGGTGCTGCGCCCCGCGGGCCCCTGACGCACAGTCTCACTGGGAATTCAGGAGTGCTTCAGGGGTGAGTCGTTATTGTTGCGCGTAGGGTCGGGCAATCAGGAGGGTGCCGCCGAAGCAGGGCACCTCCAGGGCTCGCAAGGTTTCGCGCGGGCCTTCCCTAGGCGGTCGATTTCTCCGCCTGCCCGACCCGATTTTTTTCCAACAGCCTCGGGGAGTCGCCGATGCCCTATCGGAACGAGCATGCCTGCCGTCTGCGCGATCCCCGCGACTTCGCGGCCGGCACGTTCCGCAGCACCCGGCGCAGCCACGGCTCCCAGGCTTATCGCGTCATCATGGGGAAGCTCAAGGGCCACAGCGGGCCGGGAGACCCGATGGTGGAACAGACCTATCGGTATCCTACGGCTGAATGGACGCCGGAAGAGGCCCAGGCGCATTGCGCCGCGCACGAGGGGGCGCTCTTCGAGCCCGCTGCGGGCGGAGCGGCAACCTCGGCAACGGCGCCTGGGAGTAGCGATGAAGACGTCTGATACACTCGTGGTTTTCTACTCTCGATCGGGGTTCACGAGACGCGTGGCGCAAACCCTGGCCCAGGCCCTCCGCGCCGATCTCGAGGAGCTCCACGACGGCAGGAACAGAAGCGGCTTCCTCGGCTATCTCCGGTCGGGAATGGAGGCGACGTTCGGGATGCTGCCGCGGCTCACTCCGCTCTCGGCGGACCCGAAGGCGTACGAGCGCGTGATCGTCGGCACGCCGATCTGGAACGCATCGGTGTCGAGTCCGGTGCGCTCGTTTCTCGTCGGCCAGGGGCGCGGATGCAAGGCGGTGGCCTTCTTTTGCACGCTCGGCGGGAGTGGGAGCGCGCGCGCGTTTCGGCAGATGGTGCAGGCGTGCGGGAAGGAACCGATCGCTACGATGGCGCTACGAGACGAAGAGATCGGCGGGCCCGCGCAGGCTTCGCAAGTCGCCCGCCTGGTCGAGCGCCTGCGCCCGGCGCCTGCTCCGCGCTAGGGCGGTGCCTAGCCGGGAGTGAGGTCGATCCGGGCGTGCCCCACCCCGGCTGGCCACCGAGGCGTTACCGACCATCCCTGCACCGTCTCGTCCAGTCCCCGCTCCGATTTGGATACCGTTGCGATCGGGAAGGACCACACGTCCGCGGTCGGCGCATAGCGCAGCTCGACGGGGTGCGCGAGGGAAAGCTCGGTGGCGAAGAGCGCGTTCGCAGGGAAGTCCGCCGCGCGCCATTGATAGGAAATGGAGACGGAGCCGGCCTCGCTGAAGCGGAGGCTCTTGGTCAGCGCCGGGCCCCTGCACAGCAGCTCGACGGCACCGTCTGACCGCACGATTTCGACGGCAAAGGGTGCCCGCGCCCACGACGTCAGCGCCTGATATTCCCCGCGCGCATACGCCTCCATCTGCAGCGTTCCGTCGAGCACGCGATCCACGAGCAGAGCCCGGTCGTCCGCATCCACCGGCGGGAGCCGCTCGAGGCGCACGCCCTTTTCGATGTCGTGAATGCTCGGCGTCGCCTGATCGGTTGGAGCGTCCGGCGGCGGACCGGCCGCGATGGCGTGGTACGCCTCACGGCGGCGCGTGAGCACGTTGGCGAAGTTCACGCCCGTGGCGAACAGCGTGAGCTCCTCGATGACGGCGCCCCGCACCGGGCTCACGAGAGCCGAGAAGCGCGAGGAATGAATCCAGATCTCGTCGAATCCGTCGCTGTCCAGGTCGAGGGCTTCCACCGTCAGTGATTCGCCCGTGCGCAGCGCTCGCTCGGCCTGCGCGAGATTATGCCACACCGCCGAGCGGAGATGTGGCAGATAGAGCCCGCCGAAGACCCCGTGCCAGTACGCATCGTTGCATTCGGCGCGGCCAATGGCGCGTCGAGCATCGGCCGGATTGCCGCGCGCCCGGCACAGGGCGGACAGCGCCTCTGCTTTCTTGTGCATGCGGTTCGACTCGGGGTACTTCACCAGGAAATTGCGCCAATGCCCCCCCCGAATCAACGCGCCGTCGGGACCGGCGCTGCGCTCCGCACCGAGGTCCGCCTCGAGACTCGCGAGCCGCGTGGCCGCCTGCAGGGGCAGCGACCACCCTTCCATCTCCCGGTAGGACGCCGTCGGCAGGTAGGCGAGCCCTCCCGAGGGCACGTCGGCCAACGCGTCCGCCAGAGTCGACAGGCGAATTTCCCCGCCCGCCACGAGGGCGCCCATTGTGTCAAGGAACTGAGACAGCCAGCCCCGCTCGTAGACCCACTCCTTGGTTCCGGGCCAGCCGCCGAATTTTTCGCCGTCGTCCACGAGGACCGCGAGCCCGCGTCCGGCGGCGCGCAGCTCGCGCAGGTACGCGGCGGTCGCGGTCGGCTGCTGAAAGGGGACGAGATAGCGGAGGCGCTCGTCGATCGGGAACAGGGCGAGGCGACGGCCGTCGCTCTCCGTCCAGAACGGCGCGTGCAGCGCGCCACGCTCGAATCCGCTCACGAGGAAATGCCGGTCATCGACGAGCGCGAAGCGGATCCCCGCCGTCGCGAGATCGGCCGCGAGATCGGGCTCCCACACTCGTTCCGTGAGCCACAGCCCCGCGGGCGTCACGCGGAACCGCCGCTCGATTGCCTCCCGCATCCACGCCAGCTGCTCCAGCCGGTCCTGCTTCGGGAGCGCCGCCAATACGGGCTCGTAGAACCCTGAAGAGAGGATTTCCACGCGGCCGTCCGCCGCCAGCTCGGCGATCTCATCCAGATACGCGGGGTCGTGCGCCTCGAGCCACTCGAGCAGGGGACCGGAGGCGTGCAGCGCGATCGGGAAAAACCCGCGCTCCCGGAGCCGCGCGAGGAACGGTCGGTAGACGTCGCGCACATGCTGCTCGAAGACGTGATCGAAATTGCCGACCGGCTGATGGAAGTGCACGCCGAAGACGAAACGCAGCGGAGTCGCGGCCACTCAGGTCCCTCCGGTGAAGCCGAGCCGGGCGCGCACGTCGGCCGGAGCGGCAGGGCCGAGGCGGTACAGCGCGGTTTGCGCGTCGAAGGGGATGCTGAGCCCGTGAAGCGCGAGCAGATCGGCGAGATCGATGACGGTTGCAACGGCGTCCGCCGAGCGGTCGTGCTCGAGAGCGGCGACGGCGCGCGTGAGGGCTCGAGCCCCGATGTGCGGGAAGTCCGCACTTCCGGTCGCGAGCTGGGCACGCTCGTCCGGTGTCAGGGCGCGGGCAAGGGTTTCCTCGCGCAGCGCGGCGATCAGGGCGACGCGCTGCAGCTCGGGGAGGTCAGCCGCGGCGAGCGTCGATGTCTCGCCACCCGCCGCGGTCACGCGGACGGCGATTCTCGCCGCCGAAGGGCGTTCGACCGCCGCGCGATAGCCGAATTCGCGCCGCGTTCTGGCCTGAATCACCGTCAGGTCGCCGCCCCCGCGCACGGCGTATCCCTTCGGGATCGGACTCTCGGAGCGGCCCATCGCGCACAGCGCCGCGTACGCGGCCGCCACGCGCGCCGGCGCCGCCAGGCGGGGCTTCACCGCCGAGCGATAGAGCGACCGCCCGTCGCCCGCCGCGGGGTCGTTGCTCTCGGCGCGGGCGAGCTGTTCGAGGAGTCCCGATTCGAGGCGCGCGGCGGACTCCGGTCCCGCGAGCTCGATCGCGCGTGCGGCATACCGCAGCACCTGCAGCGCCTCGATCCCCGCGATGTCGTCGAAGAACCAGCCGCACGACGTGAACATGCGCAGGGCGTTGCGCTCGAGCTCGAGCAGCTCCCGGGCGCGGAGAGTGGTAGCGTGCTGCGAGATCCAGGCGTCGATGGTCTGCGGATCGGACGCGACGACGGCACCGTACGCGTCGCGGGTCGCCCAGGGATCGGCGAAGCATTGCGCGCCCTGGCGCTCGAAGAGAGCGCCGAGCTCGCTCGACAGCCAAGACAGGCCATCGCGGAGCGGCGCGCGCCAGCGCTGCTGGGTCGCGCGCTCCGGCGCGAGCCGGCAGCCGCAGTCGCCGCGCCAGCGCTCCACACCGTGCGGGCAGCTCCACGAGCTTGGCGCGACGAGCGTCACCTCGTGGACTGCCGGGTGCCGCGCGAGGAACGAAGCGAAGTTCTCGATCCGCGCGCCCCGGCGCGGCAGCTCGCGCAGCAGCCAGGCGAGCGCCACTTCTCCGAAATGATGATGGTGTCCGTAGGTCTCGCCGTCGGTCGCGACCGCGATGAGCGCTCGGGTGCCTTCGGTTCCGTTGGGTTCGAGCAGCCGGTCGGCCCAGCCCTCCGCGTTGCGCAACAGGCCGCCGAACGCGACGTCGTTCGAGATCGCGCCGTCGTACGTGAACACGGCGATCGTGCGCCCGCCGGGCGTGCGATACGACCCTGGAAACCCGCCCGCGGGCATCCCCTGAACCTGATGCGGGGCGAGCACGGTGAAGCGAATCCCCTCGGCCGCGAGGACGTCGAGCGTCTCGTCGTCGACGGCCGTTTCCGGGAGCCACATCCCCACGGGCTCGCGGTGGAACCGCCGGCGGAAATCGGCGATTCCCCAGCGGACCTCCGTCACCTTGTCGCGGCGCGACGCGAGCGGAAGGATGACGTGGTGATACGGCATCGCCATCGCATTGCCGAACCCGCCCGTGCGCGCGGCACTCGCCGCATCGGCGTCGAGGATCGCGCGGTAGGTCGCCGGCGCGCGCTCGTCCAGCCACTCGAGGAGCGTGGGCCCCACGTCGAAGCTGATCGACTCGAGGGTGTTGTCGATGCCGTCGATGCGGCCGTCGGCGGCGTAGCGGCGGGCGGCGACGACGGCCCGATAGCACTCCCGCTCGATACGCTCGTTCCAGTCATGGAAGGGCGCCGCGGACGGCTCCGTCTCCACTTCGTCGAGCCACGGGTCCTCACGCGGTGGCTGGTAGAAGTGCCCGTGGATCACCACCGACGGCGGGGCAGCCGTCATACGTCGAGGGCCGTGGCCACGCTCGTGAGCACTTCTGGGAACAGGTCGTCGCGGCGCTCGAGCAGCGCGGCGAGCTCGGTCGCTTCGGGGAGGCTCAGGCCGCGCGGATCGCCGGGGGTGAGCGCCGCCACCAGACGCTCCGCGTCTTCGCAGTGCAAGGCGAAGCGGCGCTCGCCGTAGTCCGCCACGACGTTGGTGGAAATGATGAACTGCCAGTCCGACGCCTGGGCCAGCAGCAGCTCGCGCGCCGCCTGCGCGAGGATGGGGCGGGTGGCGGGCGAGGTGAGCGCGCCGGGCGCGACCGCCCAGAACGCATCCTCGAGGGCCCACAGCCGCCGCCAGGTCCATTCCGTACGGTCGTTGAGCCACATGCTGTGATCGCCGTTCGCTCCCCACGATCCTTCCGCGAGGCGCAGCGCGGTACGCGGCGTGTGCTCGCGAAGCCGCTCGCCAGCCGTCACGGCCTGGACGGAGCGCCGCTCGTCCAGGTGCCGGTACATCGCGTTCAGGAAGTCGAGTCCCTCGAACCACCAATGTCCGAACAGCTCGGTGTCGAACGGGGCCACGATGACTCCCGCGGCGGGTGTGGAGGGAGCCGCGGCGACGCTGGCGAGCAGCTGGGCGAAGTGACCGGCGTGATCGCGCGCGCGCATCGTCGCGGCGGCGGGCTCATAGGGACGTTTCGCGCCCAGATCGGAGCCGGGCCCGCTCACGCGCCAGAACCGCAAGCCGCCCGGCCACCGGATCTTGTGGAACTCGAGGTACGATTCGTCGCCCGGGTACCCGTGGTGGCGGCTCCAGATCTGCATCGAGGAGTGCGGATCGCGCACGAGGGTTGCCGTCCCCCGCCCGCCCACGCGGTAGGCGCGGTACGGCGTGTGCTCGACCGGCTCGCCCGCGGGCTCCTTCGTTCCGGCGCGGTCGGCGTCGAACCGTTCGGCGCCCAACGGCACGTCGGCATACCCGCCGAGGGCGGTGCCGGCGTGGGCGAGGTGTGCGTCGGTGAAGAAGTAGCGGAACCCCGCGTCCGCGAGATGCTCGTCGGTGCCGCGCCGCACCCGCTCCGCTCCCGGCCGCGCGGTCCAGCGTCCGGCGGGGCGGTACGCGCACTCGGGCGCCCAGCATCCCACGGGTTCCTTGCCGAAAATGCGGATGTGCTCCGACCGTCCCACCGCGAGCTGCAGCCGGATACTCTCGTCGCGCCCGAGCAGCGGCAGATAGCCGTGCGTCGCTGCCGAGCCGATGATCTCGAGTTTCCCATCCTGCTCGAGCGCTCGAAAGGCCCGCGGGATGTCGCCGCCGATCGATTGAAACAGGGCACGCAACCGACAGAGCCGCGCCTTCCAGAAGGCGACGAGGGGCGCCAACCCGTCATCACCGGTCTTGGCGAGCGACGCGGGAGCGGCTTCGCAGGCCGCGAGCCGCTGGGCGAAGAACGCCTCGAGCTCGGGAGGGAACGCGGGGCTCACGAGCTGGTTCGCGAGCACGGGGGTGAACCCGATCGTCACCGGCGCCGGTACCTTAGCCGCCGACAGGTCCCGCAGCGTCTCGAGCAGGGGGAGATAGGTGTCGACTGCCGCCTCGCACAGCCAGTCGCTGCCGTGCGGCCATCGGCCGTGGTTCAGCACGTATGGCAGGTGGCTGTGCAGCGCCAGGACGAACTGCACGCGCGCGGGTCCCCGCGTCATCGGGACACCGGAGGCGACGCGAGCGCGCGCCGGTACACGTCGTAGTACCGCTCCGCCGACTCGCCCCATCCGAACGGCTTCGACATCGCGCGCTTCGCGAGTGCGCGCCACGCGGCCGAATCCGCGAACAGCGCCGTCGCGCGGCGCAGCGCGGCCGCGAGGGCCGCCGCGGAGTACTCGTCGAAGAGCAAACCCGTCACGCCGTCGACGATGCTGTCGGCGAGCCCGCCGACGCGGCGGGCAACCGGCACCGTGCCGTAGCGTTGCGCGCGCATCTGGGTGAGCCCGCACGGCTCGTACAGCGACGGCATCAGGAGGGCGTCCGCCCCCGCGAGCAGCCGGTGCTCCAGCCGGTCCGTGAAATTGAACTCGACGGCGACCTGGTGCGGCGCGGCGAGCGCGATGTCGGCAAGGGCGCGCTCGTAGCGCCGCTCGCCGGATCCGAGAAACACGAACTGGGCGTCCTCGAGCGCGAGCACGTTCGCGCCGATCACGATGTCGAGCCCCTTCTGTGCCGCGAGCCGCGCGCTCATCCCGAAGAGGGGCGTCGCCGGGCGCTCGGGGAGGCCCGTGGCGCGCTGCAGCGCGGCCTTGCAGATCCGTTTGGGGCCGGCGTCGTCCGCGGAGTAGTTCGCGGTGATCGCGAGGTCGGTGGCCGGGTTCCAGGCCTGGGGATCGATGCCGT
>Ga0187779_10000352_pt1 | contig 31824 bp, 34 predicted proteins | sample 1015_Q2_SP10_10__FD_132435 | JGI IMG/M metagenome (GOLD analysis project Ga0187779, IMG submission 132435) | Tropical peat soil microbial communities from peatlands in Department of Meta, Colombia - 1015_Q2_SP10_10_MG | ecosystem: Environmental > Terrestrial > Soil > Wetlands > Peat | place... | reverse complement strand
GTTGGGTCATGGAGACCTCCTTAATTTCTGTGACCCAACTTATCTCAACTCTCTCGCCCCTCCCAATCAGCTGAAGTTGAAACACGCGGTAGCGTCCGCCGCGACAGCGGCTTCGTCCAAATCACGATTGCGCTCAAAACCCCTCGGTGAGCGCTATCGCCTGTTGAGCGAAGCCGCTTTGCAGCAGAAAAACCCCTTTGTAGAAGCATAAAGTGGGTCATCACGCTTAGGAGGCGTTATGATGACCCAACCAACTGACGGCAATTTCGGGATGGCCGACATCCGGCAATGATCGACACAGTTGCCCATGACCAATATTGACCGCGGAATTGTTGTGAATACCTCAGGTGAGTGGCGGGAGATCCGCGGTTAATTGGAAGGCCCTAATTCGATGACGTATGGCAAAACTGCAAGCTCTCCAGCACCGCTTGCGCTCGCGAGGATGCGTCCCGCGAGTTTGTTATTGTGCAGCTGGAGCTTGAGCGATAACGACATTGCGTGATTGCGAATTGCATCTGCCGATTCGATCATTCCAACCGACCTTCCCACCAGAGCGTTCCCTTGCAAACGAAGGTTTGTGACCTTCTCAGGTCCCTTGTTCCCTAAGGAAAGAGTGGCGCTACCGCTCGGAGTGATTTCAACGAAAACTGCAGTTTCTGTCCCTCCACCACGGAGCTTGCCGCTCCACTTGCCGTTATAGAGTGTGCTGCCTGGAAAATCGACCATCGGTAAACTGACCGAGGTGTTCGGAGTCGTCCAATTGGGTATGACTGTGCTGGCCGCTTGGTCGACCAGTGTTTGAACAAGTTCTCCGTTGTCGGAACGATTGGCCAGCGCCACGCATGCAAGGTTCTCCTCGGGAACCATATACAGGATTGTGCTGACGCCAGGCTGCCCACCGTCCTTAAAGATCACGCGCAAGCCCGACTTTGTTTCGCCCGAGAACCACCCGAATGTCGTAGCTGCTCCAGATGGTCCCGAGAATACAGGCTTATGGAGTTCGTCAAGGAGATGGTCGCTCAATATAGGTGCTTGGTCTCGCAGATGGTTTTTCAAATTGAACATCGCAAAACGAGCAAGGTCGTGGGCACTGGCGTAGAGCTCTCCCGAAGGCGGCGTTGCGGTGAAATATTCCGGGATAGGGTGCTGCAACTCGTCGTAGAGCACCGCTCCATTTGCAAGGCGAGTCTTGTCGGTATCGAAAAAGGTGTCATGCAGGCCTAGCGGCTCAAGGACTTGACGCGTCAAGAGCTCGCCAAACTCAAATCCAGTTACATTCGAGGCAATTGTACCCAACGCGGTGAACCCGATGTTGCTGTACTCGTACACTTCGTTTGGCAAGTAGGCGAGAGTCCCATAGTTCTTTAGCAAGACCCTGGGCGACGGCTGCCGCGCGTCGCCGGCGCTTGGAAACATTTCAAACATCGATGGCAGCCCCCCTGCATGTGCGCCCAGTAGCCGTATGGTTGCATTCTTGGCGTTTCCTTTTAGGCGAGAGCTCTCGTTAAGGTACTTGTTGGCCGAATCGTCCAAGGAGATCTTTCCCGCCGCAACGAGCGTCATCATGGTTGTGGTGGTGAACGGCTTTGTTATGGACGCGAGGCAGAAAGGCGTGTGTTCGCTAACCTTGGTTCCTGCTGTCTGGTTGGCCCAGCCAAAACCTTCCTCCCAAACAATTCGCCCATGATGCCCCACAGCCACGGCAAGGCCAGTCGCCTTGTGGGAGCCAACGGCCGCGAGGATAGCGTTGCGCACGGCGCGAAAGTCATAGTTGGCGGAGCGACTCAGCAACAAAGTACGGCCTCGCGTGGCCGTTGCTATTCCGAGCGAACCGGCTAAACCCTTCAAGAATGCGCGCCGCGTTGAGCAGCCATCGTTCCACCTGTCTCCACTTTTTCGATTATCAGCGCTCACATTCCGCTCCCGGATTCGCTGCAGAAAGGCCAATATACTGGGACGATTCCAAGAAGTGAATAGAGCTAAACCAGAATCGAGTCACGCGTGGCCATTCTTAGAAATCTAGCCAAGTCCATCCAAGACCCCTCAAAGGCCCTTTCACGGCGGTAACACGGGTTCAAATCCCGTCGGGGACGCCAACCACTCAGTTCGATAGTGTCTGTCCGGAATGCACCCACGGCCGAATGAAGAATCATGATTTTATTCACGATTTCCTTTCACTGCGACCCAGTTGCGGCGTTCAAGAATGGTAGGCGGCTCATAGGTTACGCCCGCGGCTAGTCTGCGATCTTCACGCCGTGTTGTCCATAGAAGCACGGGTCCGGCGAGATTTGCCGCGAAGCGAGAGATGGGGCCAAATTCTCTTGCAATCTCATGGCGCAGTTCTCGGATCTGGCGGCTAACATCCCGATTGACGTGGTGGAAATAGCGTTCCGCAGCCCAGAGCGCGGCGCTGTAAGCGCTGCGCAGCTTGGCGTTCTCGCGGGCGAAGCGCTCGCGGACGCGCAGATCGGGATAGTTCTTGTAACGTCGCCAGCCTTGCAACATGGTTTGGCACATACGGTAGAGGCTCGGCCCGTTACGCTCGAAGTCACGCCAGAAAGCCCAGTCTAGGAAGCGCTTGGAGTCCGCCCGCGAAATGGCGGCGTGACGGAAGTTGAATTTGTCTTGCCCGTGGATATCGGCGAAGTCGATGCCTTCGACTAGGCGGCCCTGTTCGGACATCTCCTTGTATAAGGGCGTGCCGGGTACCGGGGTGTAGAGCATGAATTGGTGGAAATCGGCGTCGTGTGCTACCGCGTACTCGATTTCCTCTAGGATGTTCTCGGGCGTGTGATGTTCGAGACCGATGATGGTCGAGCCTTGCACACGGATGCCGTGTCCGCGCAGTTCGCGCGTGAGCTTGTGCGAGTCGGTGCCCTTAAGCTTCGTGTAGTTCGAGCACCGCGACTCAAGCCCCATCCAGATCCACGAGACCCCGAGCTCCACGATTTCTTCGATTCTGTACTGGCGGATGGCGTTCGCCGAGGCGAAAACGGCCATTCCCCAGGCTTTGCCAGCTTCTTTCATGCGATCGAGCAGGCGCATGGCGCGTTTGCGATGCAGGAGGAAGTTTTCGTCCATGACGAAGAACGTTTGCACGCCAAGCGACGCTTCGGCCTGGCACATGACATCGTAGAGTTGGTCGCCAGTTTCGTAGAAGTTGACGAACTTGCCTTTGCCTCCGAAAAACGCCGAGGTTGTGCAGAAGTTGCAGCCCATCGGGCAGCCGACCGACGGAATGATCGTCGCCGCCGTGCTGCCTTTTCGCTCGATGAGCGGGATGCCCATGACGCGTGTGTGCAGGCCGGAAACGATGTCGGGATGGCGGATAGGTGCCTCGGGATCTTCGCCGAGATAGCGGCGCATCCACGAGATGCCTTCGCCGCGTACGATGTGATCTGCGTCGATCATGTGGTCGAGGCCGGGAATGGCGGCGACGTGTCCCCCAACGAGAATGACCGATCTTGGCGAGAGCCGGCGCACGATACGGCACATCTCGCCCACCTTGGCGACGTTCACGACGATGGCTGAAATGCCGACTATGTCGTAGTCGTGCGCCGTCAGTTCGTGGGCAAAGCCTTCACGGGTGGGGAAATCGAGGACCGCGCACGGCGCTGAGATGTTTTGCTGGATCATCATGATTCCCCACGATCGGTGGAACATGCGAAGGGAAAAGCCGCCCTGGGCGCGGGTGACTTGGTTGTGGTAAAGCTCCATGGGATTGATGGCGCGGGAGCCGAATTTGTCGTCCTGCGCGTAGGGGCCGAAAACTGAGGTGAGCAGCACGCGCGCAAGGCTGCCCTTGGGATGAACTCGCATACCGCGCAACTCCTTATGATTGGTATATAAGACGGCGATGATCTGAGGCTAGTGAGGCGTTTCGCGGAAGTCAGTGAGGAATGGAAGAAAATACAAAAGTTTTACACGAGGGATACGGGCCTACCGGCGAACAGTTGCGTTGTGGCTACGTCTCAGGTTCTACGCCGTTCCTCGTTGCCTCCGCAGAACTGTGGCGGAACAAACCCAGCATTGCCCGGGCGCGTACCGCCAACCCAGTTCTGCGACCGGCGGAATTCGCCTGGTATTCTGTTGGCCCCCCGCGCAACAAGATGGGGTGAATTTCGCGTACGAGCCGGAGAGAGGGACGAAGCCGCCGGCGATCCGACGAACGCCATGTTGCATCGCGGCGAGGCAGTTCGGAACTTCCTCGACATCGTCAATCGGAACGCCGGGTTCTGCGTCATTTTCAGCCCCTCTGGCCAGGAGTTCTTCCGGCCAGTGGTACTTTGACGCCGCGGCCGGAGCCCAGGAAATCCGCACGCGCGACATCGGGCGCAACGAACTGCTGGCCATTGACGCCTGCGCCGCGATCGCCAACGCGCAGGAAACCTACTTCGCCACGGTGGGCTCGACGCCGCATTTCGCCCAACGCATCGTCAGCACCTCAGGCAAGCAGGATGGGCTTTACTGGCCTGCGTCTCAGACCGAAGGCCCAAGCCCCCTCGGCAGCTTCGATGAGTTTCCGACGTCTTCCCTGGACGCGAACCCTCCGCGGGAAGCTTTGGCCATTGACGGGTACCGTTTTCGCATCCTGACGGCTCAAGGCGATGCCGCACCCGCGGAGCCCAGAGCTACCTCGTGGACGGAAAAATGACCGGCGGATTCGCCCTTCTGGCAGTGCCAGTGAAGTACGGCGAAACCGGTGTCATGACCTTTATGACCGGCAACGACGGCATCATTTACGAGCAGGATTTGGGTCCGGACACGATGAAGATCGCTACAGCAATTCAGAGCTTTGATCCTACGGATGATTGGTCACCTGTCGAGTAGATGAGTCCCCCGCACAATGAAACCCGAGCGAGGTTGCTGAACTCGGGTTTTGGGAAGCCGAAGAACGGGAAAGTCGATGAGTCTGCGCCATTCCCGTTCTTTGCATCAGTGAAATCCAGGCAAGAAGATCACGTCTTTAGCAACTCGTACAAATGCAGACTCCGGCGGGAGGAACTTTCACGGCGGTAATACGGGTTCAAATCCCGTAGGGACACCAACATTTGTGTCCTTAGTCCCAAGGCTCAAACTACCACGCGACTCTGGTGATTCCGGAGACGGCGTCGAAGTGGCGGTCGCGGCTTAGAAGAGGCAGGGAATGTTGGCGGCACAATGCGGCAATCCAGATGTCGTTCGAAGGAATAGGAGTTCCGGCCTTCCTTAGCTCGGTTCGGACGGCACTATAGGAAATGGTAGTCCGTTCATCGAGATCAAGAATTCGAAATTTCGGCAAGTATTCGGCCAGCCATTGTTCGTAGTACGCCCGCTTGCGAGACTGCGAAATCCCATAGCGGAATTCCCCCAGTACAATGACAGGAATGGCGACTTGGGCCGCTTTGCGGAGAACGGGTTCCAGTGCGGATTCGCCCTCTGCTACTCCTGAAAGTCCATTGGTGTCCAAAATCACAGCCGGTCCTCGGCCTCGACCTGCTCGAATTCATCCTCGATCATGCGATTGATTCTGGCAGTTTCCTTGCGCAGCTGTCGAAGTTTGCCGAAGGCAGCCATCCAGGGTTTGTCCCCAGCCCGGCGGTCGCAGGCCAGTTTTTCCTTCACTGCTTCTGTGACAAACTCCCGAAACGCAATTCCACGCTCGGCAGCTACCGATTTGGCGCGTCGAAAGATGGCGTCCGGAATTTCCAGCGTGGTCTTCATACTGGTATGCTCCCATATTTATGGGAGATCGTCAAGTTCCGATCGTTGCTGCCGAATTGCGTTACCGAACTACCGTGCGCAACCCTCAGTGGAATGGGGCCCGTCCGTGCCTTGCCTGCGCATTGCCCACGCCGCTGCGGGAAGGGCCGGCAGCCACAGGATCCAGCAGAACACAGAGTCGAGGTTGGCAGGCCGGGACGTCCCATCCAACGAACGCTCCGAGCCAGCCACCGTGTCCGGCGGCCTGTTCCGGCGAGGTGGAGACCACGAGCACATTCAGGCCTTGACCGATGGCGTCAGCAATATATCTCGGACTCGCACTCCCACCTGCAAAATTAGACCCTTAGCGAGCCACGGAACGCCCTAGCGGCATAGTAAGATTCCGCACCGTTGTGATACACGAAAACAGTGTTGTAGCGCCGATCACAAAAGAGGGCGCCCCCGAGTTTTCTGATATCAAAAGGTGTTTTCACCCAGCTCGACGTTTTCGTATCGAAATTTCCCAGTTTTTGCAACTCTCGATATTGTTCCTCCGTTAAAAGCTCAATCCCCATGGCAGCTGCCATATCAATCGCGTTATCTTCTGGTTTATGTTCTTTCCTCGACTCCAGCGCTTCACGGTCGTAGCAAACACTTCTGCGGCCTTTAGGACTTTCCACTGAACAATCATAAAACATGTATTCGCCCGTCTTTTTATCACCACCAACAACGTCCGGATCGCCACCAGTTCTTTCCATTTCATTGAGTGACCACAGTTTTTCAGCATTAACTTCCAGCTTTGCTCGGACTTCAGCCCATTCCAGACCTTTATGGCGGCTCATGTTTTTCTCAAAACGGGCTTTCAATGCTCTGAGTAGTTCTTCACATTGTTGTGGTGACAAGCCCTTTTTATTGCTATTAATGTTTCGCGCTCTTGTTGCTTTCATAGTCGTCCCTTCCCGCGTTTTCTATCACTCCGCTGCGCTCCGCCACATGGGTTTTCTTCGGCCTGTGTTTGCGTTCTTATCAATTCGCAGTTTCCACGCCGTTCGGAGTGCACCCGTCATTACATCCTCACTGGCCGCCGCCAGGCGAATATGGGTGTGTCCCATCCTTCCCCAGCCGCCAGGGATTGGCAGGAAAATTTCGGGCGCCTCCTCCACAAACGCTGCCTGCTGCTCCGGCGTAAGCATCAGATTTCCGTACCCCCCTGCTTGCGAGGCCAGCGAAGCAAATTTCCTGCCTCCCACACGAAAAGCCGGCAATCCTGCGTGGGAGTACTCATCCACCCCCTCCAGGCTCAGTGCAATCCCGCGAAAGTCTGCTGCGGTCATCGGGGTGCCTCCGTAGATTACCGAGTATCTGACCATCATCGGACGGCATATGTCTATTCGGGCCCAATCATGGCAAACCTTGGGTTAAGGCTTTGAGGGAGACGCTTTGGGGAAGAGTTGCCGACAATCCAGGAGTAATGGTCGCGATGGCCGTGTCTAGCGCTTCGAGACCTCGTCGATCGCGGCTCGCTAAGCTGGCTGATTGCCCCGGAGCTCGGTCTTTACCGCAAACACACAAGGTAGAAGCCAGATATGACATCAGCCAGCGCCATTGGAGGTAAACATATGTATTGGAATAACGCGTGCCGTTCCGGGAATACCAAATTTGCAAAATACAGGCATGTCCAGATCACCGAGGCAGCCAGCCCGAGAGATGACAGGGCTCTCGGGATGTAGCTCGACTTGAAAAACAGATAAAAGAAGAGGAGCGAGCCTATGCCGAAAGAAATGCCGCCGATGTTCTCCGTGCTGCCCGCAATGCTGCGCATCAGGTCCGCCAATGCTTCGGCGGTGACCGCCCCGGCTCCAACTGTTTGTGCGGAGACGTAAAGATGCAGCCTAACGAAGCCGCACATCCGTATCACCAGTCCCAGAAATGAATCTCCCAACCAGAAAATCATTCCGAGTTGAGCCAGCAAACGGTTGACGGGCTTAAGCGCCGCGTACAATGCGAAAGCCAGCACAGCGCTACTCAAAGTGACAATCACCACAGTGCAGAGGGCTGCTCGGTATGAACGTTCCGACGCGGCGATTCTCGTGGTTGTCTCTGCGAAGGTTCCGCTCCCCGCGATGTGGGAGAGGACGAAGCCGCTGCCGAGAGCAAGGATGATTTCCCCGAGGAACAAGAACCCCGCAAGTCTGGCGTATGTTCGTTGCGGGTTGTCCTTTTCAGCATTTTCGATTTCTGATCGCATTCCATCCTCCGCCTCGTGAGGTTCAGCCCCATGGTACGTTGATGCGCGCAAAAAGCTTCAAGTGGGCTGTTTTACGACGCTAAATCCGGCTATTTCTTCCCAGGAAGATGCTTAGAACACAGCCGAACCACGATTTCTGAATGGTTGATATTGGGTCAGCAAATTAATGGTTAGAATTGTCGTCCGATCACCCTTGCGGTTGTCGAGCTCCTGAGTGACATGCCCAAATAGGATGTTTCCCGTCACTTGAGGCTTTGACTCGCTAGGGAACGAGGTCCTAACATGGACCCAATGATCGGCCAGGCCCTTGGCCATTACCGGATTGAAGCAAGGTTGGGTGAGGGCGGCATGGGCGTGGTTTACCGGGCCTTCGATACTCATCTCGATCGGCCGGTGGCCATCAAGGTCCTGCGCGCCGATGCGACCACCAGCCCCGAGCGCAAGCGGCGTTTCCTGCAGGAGGCGAAGGCCGCCTCGGCGCTGAATCATCCCAACATCGTCCACGTTTACGACATCAGCTCTTCCGCTGGCACGGATTACATTGCCATGGAGTTCGTGGATGGCAAGACGCTCAACCAGTTGATCGGCAAGAGCGGCTTGGCGCTGAGGGACGCCCTGAAATATGCGATTCAGGTTGCCGATGCCCTCGCCCGCGCCCATGCGGCCGGAATCGTGCATCGCGATCTCAAGCCGGCCAACATTATTGTCAGCGAGGACGGCCGGGTAAAACTGCTGGATTTCGGTCTGGCCAAGCTCACCGAGACGACGGTCGATTCCGATGTCGATTCTGAGCTCAGCACGGCAACTATGACCGCTCGGGAGGACCCGCAGACAGAAGAAGGCACGATCGTCGGCACCGTCGCCTACATGTCCCCCGAGCAGGCCGAAGGCAAGAAGGTGGATGCGCGCTCCGATATTTTTTCTTTCGGCTCTGTGCTGTACGAAATGGTGACCGGCCATCGGGCATTTGGGGGCGCAAACAAGATCTCGACGCTTTCGGCGATCCTGCACCAGGAGCCGCAGCCGATGGGTGAGCTGGCACCGGATTTGCCTGTGGAGCTGGAGAAAATTATCTCACGCTGCCTGCGCAAGGACCGGGACCGCCGCCCGCAGCACGTGGGCGATATCAAGCTGGCGCTGGAGGAACTCAGGGACGATTCCTCGTCTGGCAGGCTCTCGTCGACCACGAAGGCCGGTGCACAGGTCCCCGCCCGCAAACCAGTTCTGGCGGCGATGGTAGCGGGCACTGCCGTTTTGCTGACGGCCATTGGCGCTTTGTGGTGGCTCAAACGCAGTCCTGCGGCGCCGCCGCGGGCCGAATGGGCGCAGATCACCAATTTTGCCGATTCCGTAGTCCAGCCGGCGCTCTCACCCGACGGTCGCATGCTCGCTTTCATTCGGGGTGCAAGTACTTTCTTCGGACCGGGACAAGTCTACGTAAAGCTGCTGCCGAGCGGCGATCCGGTGCAACTGACTCACGACGACACACTGAAAATGAGCCCGGCTTTTTCGCCCGACGGATCGCGGATCGCCTATACGACGGTCAGCCCCATGGAATGGGCCACCTGGGTCGTGCCGGTGCTGGGAGGCGAGCCCCGGCTGTGGCTTCCGAACGCTGCCGCGCTAGTATGGACCAGCAAATCGAGGCTGCTGTTTTCCGAGCTCAAGGATGGCCCGCTTCACATGGCCATTGTGACCGCCGAGGAGAGTCGAGCGGAGGCGCGTGATCTTTATGTGCCGACGCATGAGCGGGGCATGGCGCACCGCTCTTATCCCTCGCCCGACGGTAAGTCGATACTGGTGGTGGAGATGGATGAAAGGGGCGTCTTTGTGCCCTGCCGCCTGGTGCCGCTCGAGGGTAAGTCGCAGGGAAAGCAGGTGGGTCCTTCGGAGGGGCAGTGCACGTTTGCCGGATGGTCACCCGATGGGGAATGGATGTACTTCAGTTCGAGCGCGGGCGGTGTATTCCACACCTGGCGCCAGCGATTCCCTGATGGCCAGCCGGAGCAGATCACCTCGGGACCGACGGAAGAGGAAGGGATCGCCGTGGCGCCCGACGGCCGGTCGCTGCTTACGGCTGTCGGGACGCGACAGAGCAGTGTTTGGGTGCATGACAGCCGGGGCGACAGGCAGATCTCGCTCGAGGGCCAGGCGATGCAGCCGAGATTTACGCCCGACGGGAAGAAGCTGTGCTACCGGATTCGAAAAGGAACGTGGAGCGAACTGTGGGTGGCGGATCTCGGCTCGAACCACAGCGAGCCTTTGCTGTCGGGATTTCCAGTCGGCGTGTTGGCCGGAGAGGGAGCATTGTGGAGTGCGGGCTACGACATCTCCCAGGACGGCCGCGAACTGGTGTTTTTCTCACCCGACCGCGACGGTAAGCTTCGGTTGTGGCTGACGCCGCTCGACCGCCGCTCTCCGCCTCGGCAAATCCCAGGCGTAGAAGGGGAACAGCCCGTTTTCGGGCCAAGCGGTGAGATCTTCTTTCGCAGGGTCGAGGGGCGCTCCGCTCATCTCTACAGTGTTCGGGAGGACGGTAGCGGGCTGCGCAGAGCGGCCGAATTGGCGGTCGTCGATGTGTTGAGCGCGTCTCCGGACCGTAAATGGCTTCTGCTCGGCGTGTTATCCGGTATGCCAGGTGAGGTCATCTTCCCCACTGCGGGCGACACTCCGGTTATGACGCATCTCCGCCCGCCGAACTGGCTGAGATGGACGGGTGATGGGAAGCATCTGTTTGTGTCCAACGCGTTCGAGAGTGGTGCCAAGACCTACGTATTGTCGTTGTCTCCAGGCCAAGTCTTGCCTGCGAGTTTGGCACTTGCCAAGAATTATCTATCGGAAGTGGAGTTGGCAAAGCTGCCGGGAGTGCGGATCATCCCGATGGGGGAAGTGGTGCCTGGCCCGACGGCGGACATGTACGCCTTTACTCGCGAGACCGTCCAGCGAAACCTGTATCGGATTCCGATACCGTGAGGGCGAAGCAGAAATGATCGGCCAATTTCCAGGCCCATCCATATGGGCTGGTAGGATAGGTAATCCTTGTGGACGCACAGTCGCAAGCCGGAGAGATCTCTTGCCCTTTGCGGTCATGGTCCATTGAGGTTAGAAATCTGCATCTTGGTCCGATGGTTGAGATGAACGGCCATCAGGCCTCGGTGTTCCGTTTGACGACCGCGGCTCCTGCAACGTCCTCTCCGCCTGCAGGCATCACCAGTTTCAGATCGGAGATTGCACCATGCTGTTGGATGTAGATAGCTTTCATGCTCTTTCCCCGCCCGGACGCGGCATTCGCCGTTGAGCTGGTAGTTAGCGCGTTGGGAACCACGTACCCATGCCTATAGCTTCAGGTCTGTTGCAATTGATCCGCAACCGACTGACGTAAATGTAAGCTCTGCCGACCGGCGGGCGCCTGGTAGATGACGAAGCCGGCTGGCGGCACAGACATGTGAACCGCGAGAATGCCACCCCTGTTTTCGACGAGTAGATCGGCTGGTGGGGAACCCGAGACTCGAGGCGCATGCCAGAACAGCAGCTTCAACCAGTCCCCTTCGCTGCGAAACCTAGAGGCAACGGTCGAATAGACGGACAGAGTATGTTCTGGGTCAGTGCTGAAGGCAATGAGCACCTCTTGGTCAATGAAGATTCGCGACCAGGAGACGATCGCAAGCATTTTGTCACCCATGATATGGGGAAAGCCAAAACTGGTTCCGTCTCCGGAAATTTGGTGCAACATCTGACGTCCGCGGCGAAGGAGCAGCAAATCTTGCCGAAGATGCGCCAGACGTGAGAGAGCTTGGTAAAGAGGCGCGCTTTCGTCGAAAAAGTGATGCCCGCGTGTGCATTTTCCGCCAAAGTCTCCCCCGAACATGTTTTCTCGCAACACGAGATCCAAGCCGCTCGGACGGCCCCCGCTGTCAAACTCCTGCTCGGTCCCGTAGTAAATGCAAGGGATGCCCATTGTGGTCAGTTGGGTCGCGACCACATTGAAAGCCAGCCCACGATGTCGTGGGTCTCCACAGAAGCGCATCTTGCTTCCACCTTTGCGAATCTGGTCATGGTCGTCGACCAACGTCACAACCTTGTTCCGGTACCAGCGGTGCTGGGCAGTGTCGTCCAAAATCCAATTCTGAAAGATGGAGAAGTAGTCATGAGGGTTTCCCGCGCCGCAAACCATTCGTTCCAGGGCGCCCGGAACGTCCTCGATGCCCAGGGCGGCGTCTAGGCCAGTTTGTTGAACTACCTCCCATGCTTGTTCTCTGCCGCCGCCGATTTCCCCAACCAGGAGGAATCGCTCTTTTCCAAGGCTTTCTGCGAATTCGCGGATCGTATCGCAGAAGCTGCGCAAGGCTTGAACCCCCATATGTTTGGCGGCATCAATTCGAAACCCGTCAATGTCGGCGTATGCGATCCAGAAACAATAGACGAGCACAAGGCATGCCAGCCCGGACGAGATCTGGCGACTCTGCCCCTCCTGCTCGGCCCAGAGATTAAGGGTCTTTAGGGCAAACATATCGCCCTCCAGGTACTCAGGGCTGTAGTCCCAGTTGGTGATTTTCCCGTTGCGCCGGAACTTGCCAAGACTTTGAAACTCACGAGGCCATACCGCACCATCGGGCCAGGAGGCTTCCAGACCACGACGGTTCTCTTGATCCACGCTGGGCTCACCATTACGATCATTCAAGCCACGTACGGGATAGGTTTTTCCATCCCAGCGAGGATCGTGATATGTCCTGCCGGTGGCGGCATCGTGAACCAGATAACGATCAGGTTCGTAGGTGAAGACATTTCCGGTGTGGTGGGCGACGATGTCAAGAATCACGTATATTCCGTGATCGTGGGCAGCCCGGACAAAATCGCGCAGGTCCCCACGCGTCCCAAAGTGCGGATCGACATCAAGAAAGTTCTGAATCCCATAGCCGTGATAGCTGGGTTCAAAAGCAACCTGGCGAAAGACCGGGCTAACCCAGAGCGCAGTAATGCCCAGGCGCTTCAGGTAACCAAGCTTGCTCTTCAGCCCGTTGATCGTTCCGCCCTGCCACGTGCCACCAACTCGAAGCCAATCGTCGTAATCAACCTTGTCGGTGGGTTTCTCTGTATGGAGCGGAGTGCTCCCCGATCTTACGGGATTGCCATCGTTATCGCGGTATCCGCCTTGTTCATCTCCATCGGAGAACCGGTCTACCAGCAGAAAGTAGAGGACCTGATCCTCCCACGCGGCGGGTGATGGGGTAAACTTTCGTGCGGTCAAGGCCGCGAAGTCAATCTCCAACAGGCTCTTCTCGATCTTTTCGCTCATTCAGGTCCTTTCCAAGTTCACGCCAATGCGTTGTTTACGGCCTGCTGAGCTTCTCCAATGACCAGTTCGAGATGGGAGTGGTCCTGGAAGCTCTCAGCATAAATCTCTTACCGTTTCCAGAGCCATGGGCCGAGAGGACCTGCTGTCGATGATCCTGCCGTGGAGCGGGAACAACCCAATGGTCGGCGCCCGTCATCGTTTTCGCAGCAACATGGCGTTGATAACCGAGGCGTGCACCAAGGCCTCAGCCGGAGTGATTTTTCCTGCGCGTGGGCGGGCCAGGTGGCCGGAAAGAGGATCCCCAATCCCCATGGGCGGGCATTATATGCCTTTGCTTTACTTCTGCGCTCTCGTCTAGCGTGCACGACCCAAAACCACTGGAGGACGTGCTGAAGGTTGCCGGTGATCCGCTTGACGATGTGTACGATTCGGCTGGATGATCTCTATTCGTTTGTCCCTGCCGCGGAGAAGCCTATGGAATTTCGGCGGGCCGAATTGATCGCTGAGTTCGCGGAGAGGCTGCACAACGCTCGCGATTTTTTCCGAAGGTAGTGCTGTCATCACGAGTGCAACAATTCGGCACGCACAACTCAAGGCGGAGGAAGAAGCGGGCGGCCGTCGATCCGCCTGGGCAGGCGGCGGTGGTAGGACTAAAGAGTTGAGGAGTGCCAGGTCGCTCCTAGCAGAGGGCTCGGTTGGATTATCCAGTCCGAGCCCTTTGTGTTTGTGTCAGGTGCGACCGCGGGGAGAGTTCACGCCGGGAAAGGATGATTGATCTGCGTTAGGCAGGTCGTTGGCACAATGTGCGGGAAGACCTTTGGCGTCGGCTCCGGCACCGTCCTGAACGATGGTGCCGGCGGTCGGGTGCACACAAAGGAATGCCTCCGGAAGGCCCGGAAGGCAACTTTATCTCGTCCGAACACACGTGCAAGTTGGGCGCAACGATCGTCGCGCCAGGATTACTGAAGCCGCGGGGCTTGCTAAGGGTACTACCCAGGCGCCGTTGACCTTCTCGGCTGTCCGACCTAACATTCCCCCTCAATGGGTGGCCCGTCCCAGTTCATCGGCCAAACCATCTCCCATTACCGCATCATCGAGAGACTGGGCGGCGGGGGGATGGGTGTGGTGTACAAGGCCGAGGATACCGACCTCGGTCGCTTTGTCGCTCTCAAGTTCTTGCCCGACGATGTGGCGCAAGACCCGCAGGCTTTAAGCCGCTTCCAGCGCGAAGCCAAGGCTGCCTCGGCACTGAACCACCCGAACATCTGCACAATTCACGAAATCGGCAAGCACGATGGGCATCCGTTCATCGTCATGGAACTGCTGGAGGGACAACCGCTGAGGCACCTGAGTGCAAGCAAGCCGCTGGACATCGGAACCGTACTCGATCTGGGCATTCAGATCGCGGACGCCTTGGACGCGGCACACTCCAAAGGAATCATTCACCGCGACATCAAGCCCGCGAACATCTTCGTCACGGATAGAGGGCAGGCAAAGATTCTGGACTTCGGATTGGCTAAGCTCACGCTCAAGCAGGAGAACGTCGCCTTGAGTGCCGCAACTATCGAGTCCGAGGAGCATCTGACGAAACCGGGGAGTGCGCTGGGCACCGTCGCCTACATGTCGCCAGAACAAGTCCGCGCCAAGCAACTGGACGCGAGAACGGACTTGTTCTCATTCGGGGCGGTGCTCTACCAGATGAGTACGGGCACGCTTCCGTTCCGAGGCGATACTGCAGCGTTGATCTTCAAAGCTATTCTGGATGGGACACCAACATCAGCGGTGAGGCTGAACCCCGATCTCCCAGCGGAACTCGAACGGGTTATCAGCCGCGCATTGGAGAAAGACCGCAATCTGCGCTACCAGCATGCTTCCGAAATTCGTGCTGAGTTGCAGCGTCTGAGGCGCGATACGGAGAGCGAGAAGAGCACAGCCAGCATGTCACCTGCTAGGAGCCTAATTCGCTCAAGCCGACTGCTCTGGAGCTTGGCGGCAGTTGTTTTTGTGGGTGCTGCATTTCTGGCGTGGCATTCCTTGCGCTCTCAAGATTCCAACGCTGCACCCATCCATTCGGTAGCGGTCCTGCCGTTTGCCAATGCGAGCAAAGACCCAGAAATGGACTACTTCGGCGACGGCATCTCCGAGGAGATCACGAACTCCCTTTCGCGGCTCCCGAATTTCCGAGTGATGGCTCGGAGCACTGTGGCTCACTACAAGTCCCGGCAAGATGATCCTCAAGGTGTGGGGCACGACCTGCATGTCGATGCGGTTGTGACCGGACGAGTGGTTGAGCACGGTAGCCAACTCGATGTCGAAACTGAGTTGGTCGAGACTGCGACCGGGGCGCAACTGTGGGGCGAACGATACAGCCAAAGCGCCAGTGATGCCTCACTTCTGCAATCCGCAATCACCCGTGATCTCGCTAATCAGCTACGACCACAGCTAGGTAGGGTTCAACGGGAAAAACTGGCAAGAGCCGGAACCCAAAATGGAGAGGCATATCAACTTTATCTCAAAGGGCGCTACCACTTGGACAAGTTCTCGAACGAGGACATCAAGGCAGCATCGGGATTTTTTGAAAAGGCAGTCACGCTGGACAACAACTATGCTGCTGCTTATGCCGGACTTGCGGATGCCTACTCCGTGCAAGCCTACTTTGGTTATGCACCTAGCCGTGAAACGTACAGCCAATCGCGAGATGCGGCGAACCGAGCCTTGGAATTGGACAGCGAAATTCCCGAACCGCATATCTCCTTAGCGATCTCCGACATGATGTTTTTCCATAACCTACCGGAGGCGCAATCAGCACTGCAAAAGGCTTTCGCTCTCGACCCGAACTCCGCACACGCCCATACCGTCTTTTGTTTGCTCGCCAATGAATTGGGCAAAAGTGCTGATGCCATATCTGAGTGCCGCAAAGCGGTGGAGCTTGATCCCCTTTCCGTGATGTACAACTTTAATCTCGCGGATGTGTACTTCATGGCGCGAGAGTACGATCAATCGTTACAGCAAGCGAGCCACATCCTCGAAATCGACCCTAAGTCCCCCGATGGCATAAGAATGGTCGGGTATGTTTATGAAGTGACGGGAAACTACAAGGGAGCCATGGAGCAGTGGGTCAAGAACGCGCAGGTGCTCGGTCATCCAGAACGTGCCGAGGAACTACGAGATTTTTGAGAAGAAGGGTTATCCGGGGTACTTGAGAAAAGACGCCGAGATTTACGAAGCGGAGGGCGACTTTTATGATGCTGGTATTGATCACGTCTTGCTCGGAGAAAAAGACGCTGCTTTTGCCGATCTTCAAAAAGCAGTTGATGAAGGTCAGCAAGTGGATGCGATGAAACTCGACCCCGAACTGGATAATGTGCGTGCGGACCCTCGCTTTGTCGACCTGTTGCGCCGGATCGGGCTGCCGCAGTGACGATCAGGAGCAGGTGGGGCCGTTGACCACCCGGGTTTGGCGTGAAGTTGAGCGGGTTGGAGCCGGAAAACCAGTTGCAAGTGATCTCTTCTCCGGTGACGATTTCCCGCGTCTGCGCATATATTGGGAGCGCAAGGGTGGTTTAGGTAAGCATTGGACTCCTGTGTTCCCTCGTGGTCGATCACCGGCTGGTCGTAGGTGATGAGGAATTTGTTTTCATCTATCGACGCGTTGGCGACGAGGCAGTGGTGCGCGTTTTCGCAGCGATAGGCTGATCTTCGGGACTAGCACTGCCGTGGTGAGTTTGGAGTGCTGCCTCTTCCGTAGAGATCCAAGCGGAAATATGTCATAGTCAGCAAATTCTCAAAAGGAGGTCGAATCGAGATGCCACACTATATCTCGCTGATTCGCTATACGCAGAAGGGCGTCCAGAGTTTGAAGGACTCCCCTCAGCGGGTTGAAGCAACGAAGAAGGCATTCGAGGCAGCCGGAGGGAAGCTCAAGGCGATTTACTGGACTCTCGGTCAGTACGACGCGGTTGCCATTGGCGAATTCCCCGACGATGAGGCAGGTTTAAGAGTCAACCTAGCCGGAGCCATGCAGGGCTACGTCCGAGGCGAAACCCTCCGAGCTTTTACGGAAGAGGAATTCCGCAAGGCCGTCGCCTCGCTATCGTGAGAGTATGAACTGCCCATCGGCTGGGCAACGGTGGATAAGTGTGCCCTGATGATGAAGACCATCCTCAAGCATGCTGACCCGTTTGTACGATGAACCGTAGGGCAAGGACGCCATGTGTTTGCTCCGTTTCTGTCGACTCAGTCTTTTTCTGTTTGCACTGCTGTGCGCAGTGGCGCTCGCACAGAATCCCGTTTTTACCTCGCCGTTACCGACCGGCGTCCGCCTCGACGGCGTAGGGGATACGGTCGAACTCGGCAGCATGCCGCTCAATGTTGTGCCCGCGCTCAGCGGCGACAAGGCTGTGGTGGTGCTGAGCGGCTGGCGTGAGCAAGGGATCCAAGTCGTCGATTTGAAGACACGGCAGGTTAGGCAGACGCTGCTGCAGGACGGCGCATTTTACGGCGCTGCCTTCTCACCCGACGGCAACACGCTCTACGTCTCTGGCGGCAACACCGATGTGCTCTTCACTTACGCGTGGAAAGATGGCACGGCGACCGTCGCCAACAAGTTGGAGCTAGCCAAGCCGAAGACGGCTGAGGGCACGGGCACGAGCTATCCGGCCGGCGTCACGGTCGCACCGAACGGCAAGTTCGTTTATGTGGCGGAAAACGTCGGCGATCACCTTGCGGTTGTAGACGCAGCGACGGGCGAGATCGTGCAGCGCTTTCCCACCGATCACTATCCCTACGGCGTCGTTGCCAGCGGCGACGGCCATCTCTTCGTCTCCGCTTGGGGTGGCACCACCATCTCCGACTTTCATGTTCTCGCTGACGGCAAGCTTGCCTATCTTGGGCGCATTGAAGTTGGCCGCCATCCCTCGGCATTGGAAGTCAGCGGCTCGCGGCTTTATGTCGCGCTTGCCGGTAGCGACCGAGTGGCGATGGTCGACATCCGCTCCCGCAAACTGACCGGTTATTTGCACGACTCCGCGCCCGGTGCTCCCCAGGAAGGCAGCACGCCGAACGCGCTTGCGATCAGCACGGATCGAAAGCGGCTCTTCATCGCGGAAGCCGATAACAACGCCGTCGCCGTCTTCGACCTCGCCACCGAACAGCTGCTCGGACGCGTCCCGACCGATTGGTATCCGACGGCGGTCGCTCAAGTCGGCCCACAAATTCTGATCCTCTCGGGCAAAGGCCGTGGCACCCACGCCAACCCGGACGGGCCCGTGCCGCACACGAATTGGCCATTTGCGAAACCCCTGGCCTACACGCTTGGACAGTTGAATGGCAGCCTGCGACTGCTGCCGTCAACCATGACTCCGGCCCAACTGTCCGCCTTCACCCAGCGTGTCGCAACCGCCAACAACTGGCAGCAAAGCCGCGCGACGCGACGCTATCCGCCGTTTAAGCACGTGATCTACATCATCAAAGAGAATCGTACCTACGATCAGGTGCTCGGCGACTTGAAGGAAGGCGACGGAGATGCCAGCCTCGTATACTTCCCCGACATCACCATCACGCCGAACCATCACGCACTGGCACGGCGCTTCGGACTATTCGACCGCTTCTTCGTAAACGCCGAGGTCAGCTCGCAGGGGCATATCTGGTCCACGGCCGCGTACGTGACCGACTATGGCGAGAAGACGGTTCCTTCGGCGTACGCGGGCAAGCGCGGCGACATTGACGGTGAGGACAGCGACGAGCCGGAGCGTGGCTTCCTGTGGACACTCGCGAACCGCGCCGGCATCACCTTCCGCGATTACGGAGAAATGGTCAAAGGGAACCCCGGCTGGCCGGTCACACAACACGACCTCGGGGCAGACGTGAACCCCGATTACGTTCCCTTCGATCTGGTCACCCAGGATCAAAAGCGCGCTGACGTATGGATCGCTGAGCTCCAGCGCTTTGTGCGCGATGGCAATATGCCGCGGCTCGAACTCATGTGGCTGCCGATGGACCACCTGACTGCGGCGCGTCCGGGCAAATGCACGCCGTACGCCTGCATGGCCGACAACGATCTTGCGCTGGGGCGCATTGTGCAGGCGCTCTCGCACAGCCCGAACTGGAAGGACACGGTCATCTTCGTGGTCGAAGATGATGCGCAGGCCGGCCCTGATCACGTTGATTCACACCGCGCACCGTTCTATGCGATCTCGGCCTACAGCCGGTCCGGCACGGTGCATCGCTTCATCAACACCACCGATGTGATCGCCGCGATCGAAGACATCCTCGGCATGGGACGGCTCTCGAAGTTTGATTACTTTAGCCGCTCGCTGGCCGAAATCTTCACCCCGACACCCGACCTCACGCCCTTCGATGCGATCCCGCCCAAGCAGGATCTGAATGACAAGAACCCGCAGAACACCGCGGCCGCGCGCATGTCCGAAGGGCTGGACCTGAGCGCTCCCGATCGCGTGGACGACCAGGTGTACAACCGCATCTTGTGGCTGATGTTGAAGGACGACGCGCCGCAGCCGGCCGTGCGCAATTGGTCGCCGCTGCATGCGCTGGAAGCGAGCCGGTGATGAAGGTGTCGATCGCGGTGGTAAGTGCGCTCCGGGACCTCGTCAAACGAGATATGCGAATGCGGCGGTTGTATTTCGGCGTTTTTTTCGATTCAACCGAAGCGCGAGCGAGAGGTACGAGAGATCGAAAACGTAAGGTGCAAACGCCGGAAGGGAAAGTCTTCCCCAGATTTGCTGGCACCCGGGCGACCAGTCGGTGTGAAGGTGACAAGGTTATTCTTTGATCAGGGGGCTGGACGCGGTCTCAAGGCCACACCTGCGTCCGGATCAAACGCGCGGCTGCCGCGACCAAATCTGCGTTGTCCCGTGCCTGCTTACCGTCAGGCAGCAGCGTGGTGTCTTCTAAACCCGTACGGATACCATGCCCTCTTTCGAGTCCGCGTCGATTGACTGCCCAACACGCTATGCCGTAACCGTGGTGAACCTGCTCCAGCGTGATGCCCGCGGATATCACAATGTCTTCCATCTCGGCTGCGTGCTGAACAGCAACCTCAGGATCGACGTCAAGCGGCTCGATAAGGACGCGACGACACTTGCCTGCCAATCCGGAACGCACGAAAGCTCGGGCATCAGCAATGCTCAGCAATCCAGCCTCGACACCGACACCCCGGGATAGCAGCAATTCACAAAGCTCCACAATTCCCGGTTCGCCCTGGTTTGCAGTGACCAGGTCAGGCATTTCCTCCCATGCCTCGACGATACTAAAACGCTTTCTTGGATTTCCTACAATCGCCGCTGAGGTTGTTACGGAAATCGGAGTCTCAGGGCAGAGAGCTCGGATTGCACGCACAACCTTAGCGCAAGCGGCGCCGTCAAGAGTCTCCCGACCAGCACCGTCGAAGGCATGAACATGCACCGATTGCGCGCCAGCGCCCACGGCCGCGCGAGCCGCTTCCGCAATAGCACTCGGAGTGCGGGGTGCTGCTGGGTGAATTCGGTCGCCATTCAGGGCGGCCTGCAAGAAATTGCTGGACTGCATTATCTTAGGTTCTCCGAGACTGTGAGATCCCCCGCTCGGAGCGCGAACCGTAGCTTCCCTGGCTTGCGGTGCAGCGGCGGATAGCAGGCATCGGCCGATGACGAACTGATGGCGAAGGGTCGGCGGCGCATCCGGACGGGCGTCCAGAAATTGCTTTTCAGGAGTGGAGGACGCCTGGAACGCCGCTCACACCGAACCATAAGAAGTGTCCTCAACTAGAGCGAAAAGCTCGGAAAAACAAGCGGATATCCTCCACCAACAGGTCCGGCTCTTCGAGCGCAGCGAAATGGCCTCCCCGGGGCATTTCCGTCCAGTGCTGGATATTGAATCCGCGCTCAACCCAGCGCTTGGGAGGCAACGGGCCTTCCCGCTTCGGAAAACACGCAATCCCGCACGGGACGGCGACGTAATCACCTTTCTGGAAGTGAAGAGGGGTGCGGTTATCCTCGTAATACAGCCGGCATGAGGAATTGATGGTTTGCGTCATCCAGTAGAGTGTTATGTTGCTTAACAGCTCATCCTTGGTGAATCTGCGCTCTATGTCCCCCTCACAGTCCCCCCAGTCGCGGAACTTTTCGAGTATCCAAGCTGCCACACCGGCGGGAGAGTCCGTTAGGCCGTAAGCAAGGGTTTGTGGAGCGGTTTTCTGAATATGCTCGTATGCCCCGCTCTTTTCATACCAGCAACCCGCTGCATTTAGGAACGCTTGTTCAATCGCAGACAGGACTGTGCCGTCCTCCAGATACGGCTTATACGGTGGGATGGAGTTGAGATGAATCCCGATGACCCGCTCCGGATGGCGCAACCCCAGAACGGTGGTCACATCCGCACCCCAATCTCCTCCTTGTGCTGCCAGCCGCTCGTAGCCCAGCTCCTTCATGAGCTCCATCCATATGTCGGCGATGCGAAATGTGTTTACTCCAGATTCAGTGGGGCGGTCTGAGAAACCGTATCCGGGAAGAGAGGGAACAATCACATCAAATGCGTCGCCTGAGTTTGCGCCCGAGCTTGCCGGGTCCGCCAACATGGGAATTACTTTCAGCATTTCCAGAAAGGAACCAGGCCAGCCATGGGTGAGAATCAGTGGAATTGGCGCCGGCCCTTTGCCGCGCTCGTGGATGAAATGGATGCCTACGCCTCGCGACGTGTAGCAATAGTGGTGAAAGGCAGACATTTTTTCAATCTGCCGCTTCCAATCGAACTCATCCTTCCAGTATCGGCAAATCTCTTTCATGTAGTCGAGACTTACCCCGTAAACCCAGCCTGACCCCGGAATTGTGTCCGGCCACCGCGTGCGCGCGAGGCGTTCACGCAGATCCTGAACCGCGCCTTCAGAATAAGGTAATGGGAAAGTCCGAATTGCCATAGAAGCTCTGCTGGCTGCCCCTGGAAGTCTTGGTGTAACCGCTAATACCCACAACAGAGGTTACAATTCTAGCCGTCGCATGGTAACCTGTAAACCGTTGTCCACAGGTTACACCCATGTCCCATGAACTATGAATTTCTGGGCGGGAATCTGGCGCTCGATTTCGCCAACACGGTGCACAGCCACGGCATGGCCGATCGCTGCGACGATCTGAAGACTGCGGCGGATCTCGTCGAGTGGGCGGCCCAGGCGGGACTGCTTCGCGACAGACAGGCCCGTCAAGTTGGAAGGGCTCGCGATGACGAGGTGCGGTTCAGGCGTGCCGTAGCGCTGCGCGAATTGCTCTATGAAATCTTCAGCCGTGCGGCGGAAGGGAAGAGGCCCAGGCGAGAGGCGCTTCAGACATTTCAGGGCCTCTACAGGAATGCTACCCGGCATGCCGCGTTTCAGGTAGAGGCCAATCACTATCGGCTAACCTGGTCGGCGATCGATCCTCTGGAACGGGTCTCGCAAGAGATCATTAGTTCGGCCGCGGACCTCCTGACGTCAGAGGCTTTGACACGGGTGCGCCAGTGCTCGGGAGAAACCTGTTCCTGGTTGTTCGTCGACAACAGCCGCAACCGGATGAAACGCTGGTGCGATATGCAGGCATGCGGTAACCGCGCCAAAGTCCGACGCTTTCGCCGCAACCTCAATCGAGTTGTTGGAACCTCTTATCGCCGCGGAGGATGAGTTGAGCACTTTTCTGTCGAGCTGCCATAAGGGGCTGCCTGCTGATGCCAGCTGCGAATCGTTCGACCCGGTCTGCGGCGGCTTGGGCACCGGCGTATTCTCGCATCGGCTCGGCGGAACCAGAAAGTGCAGGGTTTCCATGACGGTGCCCGCTTGGGCGGACGCGGATCGAGCATGCTCATAGAAATCGGACATGTAGAGGCGATCTTCCGGTATCCCGTGAAGTCCATGGGCGGCGAACGACTCGAGGTCGCGGAGCTGGGCTGGCACGGCCTCGCTGGTGACAGACGCCTAGCATTCCGGCGGATGCATGACCGCAGCGGGTTCCCGTGGCTAACCGCAAGCAAGCTTCCCGACCTGCTCCTGTTCGCTGCGCACCGCCGTGAAGACGGTATTCAGGGAGACCTTCCTACCCATATTCGCACTCCGTATGGCGAAGAGATGCCTGTCTTCGGCGAGGACTTGGCCACGGAAGTCGGACGTCGGTACGGAGCTGCCGTGGAGATGATGCAGTTGAATCATGGCATCTTCGATGAAGCGAGCATCTCCGTGATCGCCTTCGATACGGTGCGCGAGATCGGACGGCTTGCCGGGCGAGGCCCGGACGTGCGACGATTTCGTCCGAATGTCGTGGTTCGTTTACTGCGATCGGCTCCCTTCCAGGAGGACGAGTGGTTAGGCGGTGTGCTGTCGTTCGGCGAGGGGGACGACGCCCCCGCCATCACCGTCACGATGCGCGACGTACGCTGCTCGATGGTGAACCTGGATCCCGACTCGGCAAGTCCAGCGCCAGAAATGCTGAAGGCAGTCGTTCGGGCGAACCAGAACTGCGCGGGAATCTATGGCGCAGTCACTCGCATCGGTCGACTGGCAGTCGGACAGACCATACTTCTCCGTGCGGCGACCGAGTAAGCTTCTCGCGGTCGAAGGGCGTCCGCGACGCACGTGACCAGAACTCCCTTGGCCTTTTCACCGCGATAGGTATAATGCCCCTTGCGCTGGGGTGTTGCCAACATTATCAACTCCTTTAAAACAGCCGCATGGGCGGCCCTGAAACGACTGGCTCTGGGTATCGGCCTGATCGCGGTGTTCTCGGCCATCCTGCTGCTCACCGATCTGGCCCACCGTAACACTGCTTCCGCCTCCGCCGGCGGTCGCGTCTTCAAGACTGCAATTGTGTACTTCGCTCCGGACATCGGCACCGACATGTGCGTGCAGGGTCTTATCGACGGCCTGAAAGCCAGCGGTTTCGAAGAAGGTAAGAATCTTCAAGTGCGCATCACCAATGCGCAGGGCGAAATGATTAACATCCCGGCCATCCTGCAGAACCACGATAACTCCGACGTCGACCTCATCCTGACCATCTCTACGCCGTGCCTCGCTGGGGCATGCAACCGGGTGAAGCACAAGCCGGTGGTTTTCACCTGCGTGACCGATCCCATCGCGGCCGGGGCAGGCAAGACCTATGCGGACCATCTGCCCTTCGTCACCGGGGTGGGCAGTTTTCCGCCGGTGAACCGCATTCTGGACATGATGCAGAAGCTGGTTCCCAGTCTGCAGGCGGTGGGAACGATGTACAACCCGGCGGAGGCCAATTCGGCGAAGGAACTGACGGTCGCCCGTGAGGTGTTTCGCAAGCGTGGCGTAAGACTGGAGGAAGTTGCCATAAGCGGATCGAATGAGGTCCTGCAGGCGGTCCAGATTCTGTCTGGACGTGACATTCAGGCGGTGTGGGTGCCTGGCGATAACACTGCCATCGAGGGTTATGAGGGCGCAGTCAAGGGCGCCAGGGACGCCCGGTTGCCTCTCATCACCGACGAGTGCTCGGCTCTTAACCGCGGCGGAACCGCCTGCCTGGGACCGAGCCTGTCAAGCGCTGGAGTTGCTTCCGGCAAGCTGGCAGGACGAGTTCTCCGCGGGGAGAACCCCAAGGATCTGCCTCTCGGTGAGGTGGCTGTCGAAGAGATGGCCATCAACCGAGCGGCTGCCCAGCAATTGGGACTCACCATTCCGGCGGAATACGCGGAGAACGTGCGGCCGTAAGCACGGACCCTTAGAAACAAATGGAAATTGCGACACAGCAAAACGGGGACTTTCTCGACGTCAAGGTGAAAGGCCGCCTGGACAATTATTGGACCGAGCACCTGCGCCGCAATCTCGAGGAGATGGTCCGCGCCGGGGCGCACGGCATTCGGCTGAATCTTTCGGAGATTTCCTTTCTCAGTTCGGCCGGCGTAGGGCTGCTGGTACACTGCCACACACAACTCAAAAGCATTGGCGGAAGTTTCGTGGTCACCCATCCTTCGGAGCGGGTGAAGCATGTTCTAGAACTGTGCAAACTCTCACCGATTTTGCTCGCCGAGGCAAAGCCCGCTGCGCCAACCGCACAAAGAGCTGAGGTGCGACAGTTTTCGTCGCCCATGGGCTCGTTTGAAGTGACCGCGTGCTCGTCGGGCAGAACCATGGCCTGCCAGAGAATCGGCGATCCGAGTCTGCTGAGGGGCTGCCGCTTCACCGAACGCAACTGCCGGATCTTGGCCTTTCCACCAACCATATTCGGGCTAGGTCTGGGAGCTTTCGGCGAAGGATTTGACGACGCGCAGGCGCGCTTCGGCGAATTCCTGGCTGTGGGCGGTGCAGCCGCGTACCTGCCAACGGACGGAACCAATGTGCCCGATTTCATGGTAGCCAGCGGCGAACTGGTGCCGGAGTTGCATGTCCTCTATGGCCTGAGTTGTGAAGCCGCGTTTACTCATCTGATGCGATTCGAAACCAGCAGTGCTGAGAGTCCCATCTCGCTTGCTGAAGTGGTCCGAACCGCATTGGAAGTCGCCGGAGCGCCGACCATCGGTTTGGTGATGCTGGCAGAGTCGGCTGGGCTGGTAGGAGCTGCGGTCCGTCGATCTCCCGCTGCTGCAGCCACCACCAAAGACGCCCCGTTCCAATATCCCGAAATTCGCTCCTGGCTCTCGTTTTCCGCTGAGCGCTTGTACTCGCGATCGCTGGCTCTGGTGGCAGGCGTGGCGGCCGGATCGCCTTGTCCGTCTCTGGATGCTTTCCTGCGGCCCGTATCAAATGACGGGCTGATGGGACATTTTCATGCCGTGGCTTTCTCGTATCGTCCCCTGAGGAAGGGGATCCTCGACCTGACTACCACGGTGCAAGGGCTGTTCGAAACTGAGACGCTGCAAGGCGTCCTTCATCTGCTCAGGGATGAGCGCGCGGCAGCGGGTGCGCAGCAGAGCGAATTCGTGCGGGGCGCCTGCTGGATCGGCGCGGCAGGGGAGATTCGATGAGAGCGGAGCGAATATGAATCTTCTCATCGCGACGTTCACCATAGGTTTCATCCTCTCGCTGCTGGCACTGGGTGTCTTCATCAGTTTCCGCATTTTTGCCTTTCCGGACATCACGGCAGACGGGTCCGTCACCTTGGGTGCGTCAGTCGGCGCGACGCTACTGGTACGCGGCGTGAGTCCGCCGCTGGCATCGCTCGCCGGCTTTCTGGCGGGCATGCTGGCGGGAAGCTGTACGGGTACACTGCACACGCGATTCAAGATCAACCCGCTGCTCTCCGGAATCCTGGTGATGACCGCGCTTTACTCCATTAACCTTCACATTATGGGACGGAGTAACGTTGCCCTGCTATCCGTGACCACCCTGGCAACGCAGGCGGAACAGATCGGGATGACCATCACGCGGGGCGTCAGCGCATTCAACCTCGCGGGATGGGAAGTGAGCGTGCACGATGCTTCAGTCCTGGGCGCGGTTATTGCGGCGGTAGCGCTGACGGGCTCGCTGCTTTACTGGTTTTTCCGCACCAATCTTGGAATGGCCATGCGGGCCACCGGCGATAACGTGGGAATGACCCGGGCACTCGGCGTGAACGATGCCAACATGATCGTCTTCGGACTGGCCATCTCGAATGGCTTTGTGGCGCTGGCGGGGGCACTGCTGGCACAGTACCAGGGATTTGCGGATGTGGGCATGGGCATCGGAATGGTGGTCTGGGGACTGGCCAGCGTGATCATTGGGGAAGCACTGGTCGGGTCCAACCAGTTGGGCATGACCATCGTGGGCGCGGTGATGGGTTCGGTTCTGTTCCGATTGCTGGTGGCGGTTGCGCTACGTTGGGGACTGAGTCCCAACGACCTGAAGCTGATCACGGCTGTATTCGTCTTCTTTGCGCTCATCACGCCGGGATTCCTGCGAAAGAAGCGGAGCGGGCATGCTTGAGATTCAGGGCGTCGCGAAGACGTTCAACCCGGGTACGCCCAACGAAGTGCGCTCCCTGCGCAGTGTGAACCTTGCCCTGGCGCCGGGTTCCTGGGTGATCATTATTGGTACCAACGGCTCGGGAAAATCGACTCTGCTGAATGCTGTAGCGGGAACGTTTTTCGTGGATCAGGGAACCATCCGACTGGCAGGACAGGACGTAACTCGCTGGCCCGAGCATGCGCGCGCCAAGCTGATCGGGCGCGTGTTTCAGAATCCGTTCAGCGGCACTTCGCCCAGCCTGACCATTCAGGAAAATCTGAGTCTTGCCGCCCGCCGCGGCCTGGGACGTGGACTTGGATGGGGTCTCAAAGCTTCCGTGGTGTCGCGCATGCGAGGGGAAGTCGCGCGCTTGAATATGGGACTGGAAGACCGACTGGAGAATGCGATTGGAAGTCTTTCCGGAGGACAGCGCCAGGCGCTCACGCTATTGATGTCGACATGGCTGCGCCCCGAGTTGCTCCTGCTGGACGAGCACACAGCAGCGCTTGATCCTAAGAGCGCCGATCTAGTCATCGCGCTGACCGAGCAGGTGATCGCGCGCGACAAGCTCACCAGCCTGATGGTCACGCATTCCATGCATCAGGCGGCGGGCCTGGGCGACCGACTGATCATGATGCATCGTGGCCAAATCATCCACGATTTTCAGGGTGCAGAAAAACGCAGGCTTCGCCCCGATGATCTCCTGGCGCGCTTCGAAGAGGTCCGGCGCGCGGAACAACTGGATGAAAGCGCGGCGCACATGCTGGCGGCCAACTACATTTAGAATTTCTGAACCAACGCGTCCACGAATGCCGACTACGGACATTAAGGTCATGAGACGGGTCTGGGTTCAGTGCGCGGCAAATCCGAGATAACGTGGCCGTAGCAGCCGTTTTAAGGTTTCATTGAATCCAGGTGCTGGGAGCTCCGGGTATGCTCCCGTCAAGGGCGGCATCCTTGCGAGGAATGGAGAAGATTACCCATGGCTGGTTCAATAGCGTTTTCTGGCAGCATGAGCTACGCTTGCGGCACGTCGGACGTTCCCTTACTCGGCAAATGCATCGGGCAAGTGCTGATGGAGACGGCGGCCCGGGTGCCGTCACGGGACGCTCTGATCGTCTGCCACGAGCAGCTGCGGTTCACCTACCACGAGTTTCTCCCGCAGGTGAAGCGCGCGGCGCGAGCGCTGCTCAGCCTCGGGATCGCAAAGGGCGACCGAGTCGGCATCTGGTCCACCAACTGTTCCCAATGGGTGATCTTGCAATTCGCGGCTGCCTCCATCGGGGCCATCTTGGTGAACATCAATCCGGCGAACCGCCGGCGCGAAATGGAATATGTGCTGCGCCAATCGGAATGCCAGACACTCATCTTCGCCAGCGGATTCCGGGATGTCGATTACCTCTCGATACTGCACGAGATCTGCCCCGACCTCGCCTGCGGCGAATGCGGCTCGGCGCTTCCAGATTTACACCACCTGATCTTCCTCGGCGGCAACGCTCCTGCCGGTACTCTTGCATGGGACGAACTCCTTCAACGGGGCGAGCGCGTCGGCCGCGAGGCGCTGGAGCAACGCGCCTGCCAGCTGGACTTCAACGACCCCATCAATATTCAATACACCTCGGGAACCACGGGAACGCCCAAAGGGGCGACGCTGTCGCATCACAACATCGTCAATAACGCATACCTGATCGCCACTGTGCTGCGCTTCACCGAGCAAGACCGGCTGTGCATACCAGTGCCGTTTTACCACTGCTTCGGGATGGTTATGGCCAACATGGCGTGCGTGGTGACCGGCGCCACCATGGTCGTACCGGCGCCATACTTCGACGCCGGCGCGACCCTGCGTGCCGTGGCCGCCGAGCGTTGCACGGCCTTGTATGGCGTGCCCACGATGTTCGTTGCCGAACTGCAACATCCGGATTTTCATCGTTTTGATCTAAAGTCGCTGCGCACCGGCATCATGGCCGGCTCGCCCTGTCCCGTCGAGGTTATGAAACGCGTGCTGACACAAATGCATTGCAGCGAAATGACCATCGCTTATGGACTGACTGAAGCGTCGCCGGTAATTACGCAGACCTCCCCCGAAGACCCGATTGAACGCCGGGTGGCCAGCGTGGGCAAGGTGCTTCCCCACACAGAAATGAAGATCGTCGATCCGATCAGCGGACGAACCCTGCCGCGCGGCGAGCAGGGCGAGTTGTGTACGCGCGGCTACCTGGTAATGAAAGGCTACTACAAGGACCCGGCGGCAACCTCAGCTGTGATAGATGTCGACGGCTGGCTGCACACCGGTGACCTCGCCATTCTCGACGAGGAGGGGTACTGCACGATGACGGGTCGCGCGAAGGACGTGATCATCCGCGGTGGGGAAAACGTCTACCCTCGGGAAATTGAGGAGTTCCTCTACACTTGTCCAGGCATTTGTGCTGCGCAGGTGTTTGGTGTGCCCGATTCAAAGTACGGAGAGAAAGTCGGGGCTTGGGTCACGGTGCAGGAGAATTCGAACTTGTCCCCTGAACAAATCCGTCAGTTCTGCGAGGGCCGAATCGCGCGCTTTAAGATTCCCGAAATCATCAAGATCGTCCATGAATTTCCCATGACCATAACCGGGAAGGTACAGAAGTTCAAGATCCGCGAAGCCGCCCTCAAGGAGCTTGCGCGCGAGTCCGCCGCTGCGGAACCAGGAGCAGCTTCGTGAGCATGTGCCAGAGGTTTTACGATAGATGCTTTCCATCCAAGCTCTGCCGAAGCCGCGAGCATGCGGCCTGCTCGGGGCTGAAATGCACCTGCAAGAACAGCAAAGGATGGACGGTTGCGCGAGTACCTGCTGTGAGCAAATTCATCCCCCACCGCCAGACGACGATCTTAATTCCGTCCGGCACCACTCCTCATCTAGTCCGACCTGGAAACGTCATCATGGAATGGGTCGCGATCTTCACAAGGTCTGTCCTCATTGCCTGAAGCCGCTCCATGAGGGCGCTTGTCATTCAGTGGAAGACATCTAGCGCGATGCACGAACCCATGTACTAACGTTCCCTCATGGAAATACCCTGTCACATCGTCATGGTTATTGATGCTAACGCTGCTGGCTGCTCCGGGTACGTCAAATACTGCTGTGTGTCCTCTGGGGCGTAGGAATTGGAAGTAGCCATAGTTTGGAAGGAAGAATGAGCCGAGAACGACACCCCTGTCGTTGATACCAGAGACCGTGGTATCCAACGCATCTGGTAGGGCGTCGAAGACCTCGATCCGACCATTCCATCTGCGAATAAAACCGTGAGATTGGCTGCAGTCTTCAACCGTTCCAGCTGTGACTCTGTGATCGTTGATGCCGGATGGGTAGGTGTTAGGTTCGATGCAATTCGGTTCTAGAGTTGGATCGGGAGCATCAAAGACTGTGATATTACCGTTCTTGTCTCGCACAAAACCATCCACGTCAATACCGGAATAAGGAGCCGTGTACCCGGTGACATCACCATGATCGTTAATACCTGCCGGGATGGTTCCATCCGGGAGTCCAAATACTGCATAGCCTCGCGAGTCTAAAACAAATCCCAGAAACGCATCTGACCCAGGTTCAGGAATGAAGTAGCCTGTGATCTCTTCCTTGTTGTTAATCGCGACTGTCCAGCCTGAAGCGTATGGGAAGGCTTGGGGCAAAAGGAACAGCGTGGTGTTACCGTGTTTATCCCGCAGAAAGAAATGTTGGTGGTCAGTGAGGTATCCAGCGATAACTCCTTTGTCATTAATACCGGAAGGGATGCCATCGAATGTTGTGATACTTCCATCCCGATCTCGAACAAATCCGCTCCGGTCAGTCTCCTCGCATGGGTAGACCTTCGTGCAGAAAGAACCGGTAATGTCTCCTGAGTTATTGATGCTAACGGGATAGGTAGCGGTAGCACCAAGGACGTCGAACACTTTGATGGAGGGGTCTGTTTGTGCTAAGCAGGTTCTGGCAGCAAGCAGCAGTCCCAAGTACCAAGCGAATTTCTGGAATTTCATTGTCGTGACTCCTCTTGTGGAATCGTTTTATCTGAGGGTTCGGCCGAAGCTCAAGCCGGGCCGTCCTGGTTGGGAACTGCTCTGTTGAGGCTGGAGCACGATAAAAACGCGCACAGCTTACGCTACTCCCCCGTTTGGACTTAGACGGGTGTGCCAGACCACAAGCTAGCGTGATTCTTCCCGTTTTGGGAATCTTGGGGCCGGCTGTCTACCCGGCCTTGCCGTGACGAACGAACGCTTGAACTCTGGGTTGAATCGCCGGGAAAGAGATGGCCAGTTCGTAACTTTCGCTGTGTCTATCGGAAGCGTTCCCACGCTCGGTATGGTGCCGTGCCGTGTAACCGGGAGGAGCGCAAACGCGGGCACGAGCGCTCCCGCGGGCATTGATTTCTACCCATGGAGCGCCGCGCCCGCCGTTCTATCAGTGAAGCAGGTTGAATGTGTTTGAGGCGTCATCCACGAAAAAGACGCCATCGGAAGCCGCGATCAGACCAAATAGTGCACCCGATCCCGGCGGGGGTCCTCCCGTGTTGTCGACGAGCTTCACTGCCACCTGTTTGCCTGTGAATGGACTGGTTTCGACGAGGTTGCCGTCATCTCCGTTGGCGGTGAGGATGTGATGATCTGGAGCTAGCGCAAGCCCGAGGGGGTCATTGAGAGCCCCGCCCTGGGATACGGTCAGGCCAATGCCCGCGG
>Ga0187779_10000351_pt1 | contig 31845 bp, 27 predicted proteins | sample 1015_Q2_SP10_10__FD_132435 | JGI IMG/M metagenome (GOLD analysis project Ga0187779, IMG submission 132435) | Tropical peat soil microbial communities from peatlands in Department of Meta, Colombia - 1015_Q2_SP10_10_MG | ecosystem: Environmental > Terrestrial > Soil > Wetlands > Peat | place... | reverse complement strand
GACGCCGCGCGGCGGCTCGAGCCCGGCAGCGCGGGCGGAATCTTCCCAGGTCCCCTTGCGGCGCGAAAGCCACTTCTTGAGATTTTCCAGGCCGCCGATGTTCGCCAGCGTGTCGGCGCACTCGATGAATTCCAGCATGCCGCTTCGCCGCAGGATCTCTTTCTTGGCCTGCAGAACGTCGCTGGCCACTTCAGCCGTCAGCGCATAGCGCGCTACCATGGCTTGCGCGATGGCACGCTCCGCCTCTTCTTCTGTGAGCCCGCGCATGTTGCTGGCGATGAGGTCCAGGTCTTCTGACAAGACTTGGCGCTTGAGTGTGAGCTTCTTGCTGATGCGGGTGAAGGTCTCTTCGATGATCTGCTTGAGCCGCGCCGCATCCGGAAGCGGCAGGCTGATGAATTCAGCCAGCGACTCCACCTCCTGCGGCAGATCGACCGAGGGCGCCGTGATCACGATGGTGCTACGCCCGCGCGCGAACTCCTGCGCCGTATCGCGCAGGCGGCGCGCTACCACTGCCGCCTCCAGATGGCGGTGGAAATCCTTGAGGATGAAAACGGCATCCACCGTGAGCATGCGGATGTGGGCCAGGACCCCGGCGGGTTCCTGCGTGTTCAGGATCGCGCCGGCACCGCTCGAAATGTTGATCTCGTTCTGCGAGATGGGGCCGAAAAAGTCCTGCACCTGGTAGCCTGCTCCGGTGGGTGTTCTGGGTTTTCTCTCGTAGCGCGAGAGGCCGTCGGCCACGCTCCACTCGAAGACCGGCATCTGCAGGTCGAAGGCCGCCCGGCGCACCAGTTCCAGGGCGCGCATTTCCTCCACCGTCTCCAGGATGACCAGCGGAGAGCTGGAGTTGATGAGCAGTTTGAGGCGCTCGAGCGGCGGGACGGTTTGGGTCGGCATGCTTTTCAGCGCGCGGTTTGACCGCGCAGCAGCGGTTTTCGTACAATATCTTATTCCGCAGCAGTTGCAAATAATCCCAGAGGTACATTACACACATGGCAAATCATTTTTCGGCGCTGAAGCGCGCCCGACAGACGGAGAAGCGCGCCGCCACCAACCAGGCCAACAGCAGCCGGCTGCGCAGCCAGATCCGCGCCCTACGCGCGTCGCTCGATGGCAAGGACAAGGCGGCGGCGGAGAAGAGTTACCGCGAGACGGTCTCGCTCATCGACAAGGCGATCCAAAAAGGCGTTCTGCACGCCAATACAGCCTCGCGCTACAAGAGCCGGCTGGCGGCGCGCCTGGCGAAGATGAAGTAGTTCAGCTTTTGCAGTTCGCGGTTGACAGAGACCGGCGGGCAGGGCCTGCCGATTTCCTTTTGCGCGCTGAATGCGCGCAGCTAGCTCGCAGCCCGGTAAGCCCGCGGACTGGCGCCGAACTCGGCGCGAAACGTCCGGTTAAAGTTCGAGATGTCGCCAAAGCCGCTATCGAGCGCGATGTCTGAAACCTTCTCATCTCCCAGGCGCAACCGCAGTGCGGCACGGCGCAACCGCAGACGCAGCAGATACTGGTGCGGCGTAGTACCAGTAATCGCCTCGAACGCCCGAAGAAAGTGATATGGGCTCAACCGCGCGATCTGCGCCAGCGCGGCCAGGCCTTGAGGCGCGTCCGCCTCACTCTCGATCATGCGCAGCACCCGCGTCACGCGTGCCAGCGAACTAGGAACGGCTTCCACGGCACGCGGCGTCGAGCCTTGTTCCATTTGGATGGCTTGAGCCGCAAGCTTCAGACTAACCTCTTCGAAGAGGAGAGGATCATCCGCAGCCGGCAGCGCTGCCACCTCAGCCACGAGCGGCGCCCATGCGCGGACCGGAGGGATTCGCGCAGCTTTGAAGCGCACGCTGTTGCCGGCGGCCTCGGTTGCCACGCGTTCGAAAAATTCAGCCGAGTAAAGAAAACGGATGCAGCGGTCCCCAGTTCCGTGTTCGTGTCCGCAGGTGAAGCACTCACCCTGGTTGCCCAGCACGAGCGAGCCGGGCGTCATCAGCTCGTGCCCTGCTGACGAGCGGTATTGGAAGGTGCCGCCAAGGACCACGGCTATCGATGCCTGCGCGTGCTGCTCCTCGAAGGGCCGGTCTGCAGGCCCCGCGCTGCAGAGGAGCTCGGAGACCCGCCAGCCTTTCCCCGACGCCAAGTCCCGCGAGTGCAGCCGGTCTTTCGCTTCATCGCGGGCCCCGAAACTGACCGCAATTTTCGCCAAGAACTGGACCTCCCTTGCCGGTTATAACTTTCATTGTAAGCGGCACAGCCGCGAACAACTCACCGCCGTTGGATGACACCGGAGGCAAAAGGGAGGCAAGAAATGTCTACGCACGTTGAGCAAGAAGAAGCGGTTGCAGCCATGCTGGCAGAGCGCTGGGAGCAGGCCGCCAAGAAGATCGAGCGGCTGGCGGAAGAGCTGCCGGCCGAAAAATTCGAATCGCGCCCGGTCGAGGGCATCCGCAGTCCGGCCGAAGTGCTGCGTCACGTCGCTTTCTGGAACCAGTACGTGGCCGATACCCTGCGCGGCAAGAAGGCCGAGGATAGCCAGAACGAGCTGCCTGCCGCGGAGTACAAGTCCAAGGCCAAAGTGCTGGAGGTCCTGCGGGGCACCGCCAAAGAAGCAGCTGCAGCGCTGAAAAAGCAATCATCCGGCAAGACTGCAGAGCTGGTGTTGCCTTTCATCGAGCACACTTCAGAGCATTATGGGCAGTTGGCGGTGTACGCGCGCATGATGGGCGTTATTCCGCCCGCCAGCCGCGGGTAGCTTGCGGTTGCCGTTTTGCGGTACGCACTCTACTAGTCAAAGAAAAGACCGGCAGGCCGAGAGCGTGCCGGTCTTGCCTTCACGTCAGGGGCTAGCGAGCTGCGGCCTGTTCTGCTTCCAGCAGGCGCTTCTTGCGATTCACGCCCCAGCGGTAGCCGCCGGGCGAGCCATCGTTGCGCACCACGCGGTGGCACGGAATCACCAACGCTGTAGGATTCGTGGCGCAGGCGCGGGCCACAGCGCGGCAGGCACGAGGCTTCCCCACTGCGCGGGCCACCGTCTGGTACGAGCGAGTGCTGCCGCGCGGGATCTTCATCAGCTCCTGCCAAACCCGCCATTGAAACGCCGTCGCGCGGATATCCAGCGGTAGATCGAGCCTTGGCTCTTTGCCTTCGAGATGGCGCACCACCTTGCCGACCCACTCGGTCATCCCGTTGCGGTCCCGCGTGATGGCTGCTTTGGGATACTCGCGGGCCAGGGCACTCTCCAGCGCCGCTTGCGAATCGCCCAGGCTCACGGCGGAGATGCCCCGCTCCGTCCCAGCGACCAGCAGCTTGCCCAGCGGAGACTCCACCACCGAGTAGCGGATGTTCATGCCGGCGCCGCCCAGCCGGTAGACGCGCGGAGTCATGCCCAGCTGCGAGCCGGCGCGCTCATACACGCGCGAACTCGAGCCGTATCCCGCCTGGTAGATGGCATCCGTCACGGGCACGCCGAAGTGCAGAGCCGATTTGAGCACCACCAGGCGGCGCGCCTCGGCGTACTGGCGCGGCGAGATACCCATCACCTTCTTGAACGTACGCTGAAGATGGAAGGGGCTCAGATTCAGTTGCGCGCTCAGGACGTCGAGCGAGAGCGTGCCTTCGAGGTTTTCCGAGATGTGGCGGCAGACGCGCTGCGCGATTTCAGCCTCGGCGCTGGTGAAATTCTGCTGTCCTGGCTTGCAGCGCAGGCAGGCGCGGTATCCGGCGCTCTCCGCTGATTCGATGCTGAAGTGAAACTCCACATTCTCCCGGCGCGGGCGGCGCGAGGGGCACGAAGGACGGCAGTAGATCCCCGTGGTCTTGACGGCGTAAAACAGCTGTCCGTCAAAGCTGCGGTCGCGGGCCGAGACTGCCTGCCACTTGGCGTCATCCGCGGTCGGAGCTGCGGCAGCGATCTTCATGGCCGGTGTTTCTAATTGTACGGCTTCGGTTTGCAGTTGCATTGTGTGCCTCCATCTGCATGATGGAGGCGCGGAGTTTTGCAATCTATCCGATTCTTGCGCTGGAACCAAAAAAGCACAGCTGTGCTTCGATAGAGCGAAAATCGCGGTAAACTCCCCAGTTCATGCCGCCTTCTCTGATTTGCTCATTACGAAGTATCAATCGAAAATTCATCAGAGCTTAAACCGGCAGCTCCTCCTGCTGCCACATAGTCGCCTCCGGCTGCGGTGGACGGCAGAGGTGCAGGACCAGGTTTTCCAGCACCAGCCGCTTGCTGGGCGGATTGGAGCGCAGGGCGAGATCGGCGCGCGCGATGAGGCGCAGGGCCCGGGTCAGCTCACGCCGCGACTTGTAGCGCCGGGCTTGTTTGATGACATCCTCGGCGGCGAAGGGCGGCAGCCGGAATCCCTGCCACAGCGCCTGCCAGATGGCCCGCGTGTCGCGAACATTCTTTTCCAGAATGACCAGCATCTGCCGGAAGGTCTTGGCCAGCATGTAGAGATGGCCGATGGCGGCCTCTTCGCCGTCGCCGGAGGAGAGCAGCGCATCCAGCACGGCGAGCGAGCGGGCGGTGTCATGGCTGCTGATGGCATCGGTAAGTTCGTAAAGCGAGCGCTGCTTGGCGGCAAGGACTAGTGTTTCCACATCGCCCAGCGTCACCCGCTTGCGCTCACCGGCATAAAGGATGAGCTTTTCCAGTTCGCCCGAGATGAGCATCATGTCGGCGCCGAGCGAATCCACCAGCTCGCGGGCGGCATCAGCTTCCACCTTCACTTGCTGCGCCCCGGATGATTCCATGACCCAGCGCACCGCGTCTCCTTCCTCCACGCGGGCCAGCTCGATGATGCCGCAATACTCGCCCAGGGTCTCGCGGATGCGCTCGAAGCGCTCTTTATCCTGCAGCTCCATGCGGCGGACATCGGCCGGAATGTTGATGTGGTCGGCGATGAAGAGCAACAGCGCATCGGGATTGGGATTGCGCATGTATTCGGCCAGCGCCTCGAACTTGTCTTCATTCTTGCCACGCCCATAAAGCGCCTTCACGTTGCGCAGAAAGAAGACCTGGAACGGCGCCATGAGCGAGGGTGTGCGGGCGTGGTCGAGCACTTCGTGCAGCGAAGTTTCAGCCAGATCGAACTCGTGCAGGCTGAAATCGCGCAGCTCGGCAGGAACCAGGTGCTGCAGGATGGCCTCGCCGATCCTGCGGCGGAAGAACACCTCGTCGCCGACCAGGACGTAGCCGGGGCGAAGCTTGCGTCCGGCGACCTCGGCGGCGAAGCGGTCAGTGCTGGCGAAAGAGCGGGACACGGAGATCAGTAATTCTCCAGAATGTTGCTCACCAGGGTTCGCGCAAAATCCTCAGCCAACCGGCTGATCGCGGGTGACTCTTCCTGAAAGAAGCTGGCCGGGTCGGTCGAGATCTCATACTGCTGGCGAAAGACGTAGTTCTGGTTCTCGTACAGTACCTTGCCGGTGTGGTCCGTGAAGGTTACACGCATGTTCACCGTCACCAGACCGCTGGTGAGGCGCCCGGTCTGCGAATCATACGTAAGCGGCGCGAGTTGCGCCTGGGTCACGATGCCGGCCAAAGTGGCATCGGCGGTGTCTGACTTGGAGTGGACGATCTGGTATTTCGTGCGCGTCGTGAATTCCCTGACCACCGCCGCCGTAAGGATCTGCTCCAGCCGGTAGCTTTGGGTGCGGTTTTCGAAGACGGGAATGGCGACGGTGCGCACATCGGGCGGCACCGTCGCGGCTTTGCCTCCCGTCTGGTAGCCGCAGCCGGCCAAAACGAGAAGCAGCAGGAGAGCAGCAGCACCAGCGGGCACCTTCATTGCACGGCGCCTTTCGAGCGGGTGAGCGCCAGAGCCGCGGCGCAATCCACGGCGGTGATGGCGGCCAGCTTCAGATTGTCGGCAGCTGCCCACAGCCAAAAGGCGTTGCGGCGCTTGGCATCCAGTCGCACGCTCAGCAGGATATCTTCTTCTCCGGCAACGTTCACGTTGTTGGGCGGCTCCTCGCCCGCACCCACCAGGCGAATATGCTCGCCGGCGAAGGCCCGCGAAAGATCAGCCTGGGGCAACTCCCTGCCCAGTTCAATGTAAACGGAGCAGATGTGGGCATGGAAGATAGGAGCCTGCGCCAGCATCAGCGAAGGCACGGGAGCCCTGCCGGCGGTGATGCGCTGCAGGTGTCGCTGAATGCGCTTCTCGGAAGCTTCGAGCGAAACAGGGGCTTTATCTCCGTAGCGGCTAAGCAGATTGAAAGCCGCCTGCGCGTCGAAGACTGTCTTGGGCATGCTTTGAAACGAAAGCAGATTCACCGTCTGCTCGTGGAGCTCATCCATGCCTGCTTTGCCACGCTCCGAAACCGGCTCGAAGACCTGGGCGACCACGCGCTCGAGCGGTGCGGCCTTGGCCGCCCGCAACATCAGCAGGGCCAGCACCACCGCGACCGGATGTGCGATCACCGCCGAGGTGCTTTCCAGGTCCGCACGAGGCGGATTGCCAGATTCGCGCTCCACCCAGGGCGAGCGCACGGCCACTCCGGGCTCATCTTCGAGCGCATAAGAGAGATCGATGACGGCGCTGCCTGCATCCGCCGCCGAGCGCCAGTGCCGGCGCGTGAAGGCTTCGTCGGAGGCGAAGAAGGCGAAATCCACATGCTCGAACTGTTCGGCGCGGACAGCCTGAATAAAGCTGGCAGCCTCGCCCACGGCCTCCAGCTGCCCGAGAGATTCATCGTCATCAAGCAGGCGGATATCGGCGGCCGGAAAATTGCGCGCGTTCAGCACCTCGGCCAGTTCTTTGCCCTTCAATCCGGCAGCGCCGACGATGGCGACGCGGTAGAGGTCCGACTTGGCAGCCGGGTTCATAGCTGCGTCTGCGGCTCAGGCATGGGCACGCTGGAGGACTTGCGCCGCAGAGCATAGATGAGGCGAGGGACCACGCCCCAGAGCATATAGGTAAAGGCGAGCACAAAGAGAACGACTTGCGAGTAGTACCAGATTGAGGCGATCACAATGACGACAAGAATGAAGAAACGCGAAGGATGCTTCTTGCGCAGGTCGATATCTTTGAAGCTGGGAAAACGCCAGGTGCTGACCATGAGAAATGAGACCGCGGCTATGAGCGCGCACCAGGTGATGGAGGCCACCCACCAGGTGATGGGTCCGCCATCGGTGAAGTGCACGATCGCGGCAATCACTCCCGCGCCGGCGGGGATGGGCATGCCGACGAAGTATCTCTTCCCGGGACGCCCGGGATTCGAAGGCTGCGGGTTCTTGGTGATGTTGAAGCGCGCCAGGCGGCTGGCGCCTGCGGTGAGAAAGATGAAGCTCATGACCGCGCCCAGCTGCACCAGCTTCACGCGCAGATCGCTCGAATCCATATTGAGCCAGGGAGGAACACCTGCGTAGTTGCCGAAAGGCAGCAGGCTGAAGCCCCACATCCAGCATAGGATGGCGGGCGCGACCCCGAAGGTGATGCAATCGGCCAGCGAATCGAGCTCGCGGCCGAAGTCGCTGGCGGTGTTGGTCATGCGCGCGATGCGCCCATCGAAACCATCGAAGAGGATGGCCAGGCCGATGGCCTTGGCAGCGTAATCGAAGTGCCAGGCTTCAGCCACTGAGCCGTGCATGGCTTGCAGGATGGCGTAATAACCCGCCGCGATATTCGCCCCAGTGAACAGCGAGGGGAGCAGAAACATTCCCCGGCGGTGGCGGCGCTGGGGAGGAAGCGGATTGAACTGGGAAGAGGGCATGGTTCAGTTGGCTCCCGTGGGGAAGCGTGCCACTACGCTGGAGCCTCCCTTCACCCGATCTCCTGCCTTCACTGCGACCTGCGCCGTGGCTGCCAGCAGAACATCGGTACGCGAGCCGAATTTGATGAGCCCTACGCGCTGGCCGCGCTGAATGTGCTCACCCATCTTACAGGTAAAGACAATGCGGCGGGCGATGAGGCCGGCGATCTGTTTGAAGATGACCGTGCCGGCCTCGCCTTCCAGGGTCACGATGTTCTGCTCGTTCACCTCGGCTGAGGCCGGATCCATGGCATTGCCGAAGCTGCCGCGGCGGTACTCCACGTTCTTGATCACGCCCTCAGAGGGTGAGCGGTTCACATGCACGTCAAAGACGTTGAGAAAAATACTGATGCGGATGCCGGGCGCGCCGGCAAGCTGGCAGGGAGAAATATCCGTCACTTTGCCGTCAGCGGGCGAAACCACAAGGCCCGGCTCAGAAGGGATCACGCGCTCGGGATCGCGGAAGAACCACAGGAAAAATGCCGCCAGGATCAGTGGAATGACGGCCAGCCAGGGCGTGGCGAAGTGTCCTACCAGCAGAGCCGCCACCAGCATTCCCAGCGCATAGAAGATGCCGTCGCGCACCATGCGAGCTTGATTATATAAGTTGGGTTAAGTGACGCGTTCGGCCTTGCTGGCGCGCACCTGCAGCTCGGTGAGGATTTTCGCGGGAAGCTGCGAGATATTGCCCGCGCCCAGGCTGAGGATCAGGTCGCCGCTGTCAGCCTCTGAGACGACAGCCTGGGCGGCTTCTGTCATGGAAGAGGCAAAGAGCGCGGGCCTGCCGCCGCTCTCGTTGATGGCGCGGGCAAGCGCGAGTCCAGTGACGCCTTCGATAGGTTCCTCACTGGCGGCATAGATTTCCAGCACGGTCACGGAGTCAGCTCCTTCGAAGGCGGTGGCGAACTCCTTCATCAGCAGCTTGGTGCGCGTGTAGCGGTGCGGCTGGAAGACAACGTGGATCTTGCCGTACCCGCACTGGCGGGCGGCGGCCAGTGTGGCTCGGATCTCCGTCGGATGATGGCCATAATCATCCACCACAGTGATGCCTTCCACTCTTCCCTTCACCTCGAAGCGGCGGTCAACGCCGCGGAAGGCTTCGAGAGCAGCGTGGATCCTCTCCGGTGGAACATCAAGCCCGACGCCCACTGCGATGGCTGCAGCCGCATTGAGTACATTGTGCGCCCCCGGAACGTGCAGGCGGAACTCCCCCAGCGATTCTCCTTTGTAAGAGACGCTGAAGACGCTGCGCGGAGCATTCTCAAAGGCCGTTGTGCGGGTCTTGCCGACTTCGATCTTGAAGTCGGAGCCAGGCCGCAGGCCATAGGTCACAATGCGGCGATGGACGCGCGGAAGCATCGCCGCGAGCGGCGGATTGTCATTGCAGGCCACTACCATGCCGTAAAACGGCACCCGCTCCATGAACTGGATGAAGGTGGCCTCCACATCCTTCATGTCGCGGTAGCAATCCATGTGCTCGTAATCGATGTTCGTGACCACGGAAAGAATGGGAGAGAGCTTGAGAAAGCTGCGGTCGCTCTCATCCGCCTCAGCCACCAGGTACTGCGACTTGCCGAGGCGCGCGTTGGAATCCATGGCGTCTACGCGACCGCCCACGATGATGGTGGGGTCCAGACCTCCGGCAGCGAGCACAGCGGCCACCATGGAGGTCGTTGTGGTCTTGCCGTGCATGCCCGCGACCGCGATGCCGTATTTCAGGCGCATGAGCTCGGCCAGCATCTCGGCCCGCTGGATCACAGGAATGTGGCGGCGCTGCGCGGCGGCGACCTCGGGATTATTGGGCGCGACGGCGGAGGTCGTAACGATGACCTCGGCATCCTGAATGTTTGCGGCGTCATGGCCGGCAAAGATCTGCGCGCCCAGCTTGGCCAGCCGCTCGGTAATGGGCGAAGTCTTCAGGTCAGAGCCGGAGACTTTGTACCCCAGCGTGAGCAGGACCTCGGCGATGCCGCTCATCCCGATGCCGCCAATGCCTACGAAGTGGACTCTTTGGATTTTGGCAAACATTAATTTCCAGTAAATTTTTTGGCGACGAGGGCGGCCAAGTCGATTCTAACCCGCGGCTCCGGCCAGTGTCGCGGCCATCTCCGCAATCTCCCGGGTCGCCCGCGGATGCGCCAGCCTGCGGGTGGCTTCGCTCATTGCCTTGAGCTTCGCGCGATCGGCAAAGAGCCCCCCGACCGTCTCCGCCAGCTTCGCTGGCGTCAACTCGCTCTCTGGCAGCACGACCGCTGCTCCCTCCTGCTCGAGGGCGCGAGCGTTGCGCATCTGGTGGTCATCAGCCGCGCGGGGAAAGGGAACGAAGATCGCTGGCTTGCCGGCAGCCGTTACCTCGGCCACCGTGCTGGCGCCTGAGCGGCAGAGCAGCAGGTCTGCGCGCGCGAAGGCCCCCGACATGTCAATGATGAAGGCCGAGACCTCCGCCGGAACCTGGGAACGTTGCACTGCGGCCTGCACTTCGGTGAGATCGCGCTCACCGGTCTGATGAATGATTTGCACCTCGGGCAAAGCCGAGTGCAACAGCGGAAACGAATCCATAACAGCGCGGTTGATGGCTTTGGCGCCCTGGCTGCCGCCGAAAACCAGTAGGGTCGGCTTTGTATCCTCCGTACGTGGCGCTATCTGGAAGAATTCCTGGCGCACGGGAACCCCTGTCACGCGGGTGTTGCGAAAGTAGCGCGCGGTTTCCTCAAAGTGAACCGCCGCCGCTGAGACGCGGCGCGCGATCAGGCGATTCGCAAGGCCCGGAACGAGATTGGGTTCGAAAGCAAGCGTGGGGATTCCGCCCAGCCATGCGGCCAGCATCCCCGGACCAGAGGCATATCCGCCCACACCAATCACCACCCCAGGCCGGAACTCCTGGATTATTCGCCGGCAGGCAAATATCGCGCTAGGCAGGTCGGTGATGGTGCGCAGGCGCGTGGCCAGGCTTACGTTCTTAAGCGCACCCACCTGGATCAGCTTGAGTTCAAAGCCAGCGGCCGGAACCAATTTGCTTTCGATCCCGCGCGGCGTGCCGATGAAAAGGAGCTCAGCGCCGTATCTGGCTGTCAGTTCGCGTGCGATCGCCAGCGCCGGGATCACGTGCCCGCCGGTGCCGCCGCCTGCCAGGATGGCTCGCATCAATCCGTGTGCTGCGTGATGTTCAACAGCAACCCCACGCTGGCCAGCGTGATGAAGAGCGAAGAGCCGCCGTACGAGATGAAGGGCAGCGGGATCCCCTTGGTGGGCATGAGCGCAAGAACGACGCTGATGTTCATTAGCGCCTGGATCACGACCATGGCGGTGATGCCGGTGGCCAGCAGCCGCGCGTGCGGATCGGCGGTGGCCATGGCCGCTTTCATCCCGCGGATGAGAAAGATCGCAAAGAGCAGGATGATGATCAACGAACCGATGAGTCCTAGCTCTTCTGCCGCCACCGCGAAGATGAAATCGGTGTGCGGCTCGGGGAGGTAGAAGAGCTTCTGTTTGCCCTCCATCAAGCCGACTCCGCCGAAACCTCCGGTGCCCACAGCGATCAGCGACTGGATGATGTGGAAGCCACGCCCCTGCGGGTCGGAGTAGGGATTGATGAAGGCCAGAATGCGGTCATAGCGCCAGGCCACGCGGAAGATCAGGAAATAAAGCGGCAGCAGCGAGGCCGCAGCTGCGTAAGCGAAGTAGCGCAGCTGCATGCCGGCAACGAACAGGACTGCAGCGCTGATGGTAAGGCAGGCGATGGCCGTGCCCAGGTCGGGTTGAGCGGCTATCATGCCGGCCAGCAGCAGGCTGGGCAGCGCCGCCGGCAGAAGCGTGTGCCGCCAGTCATCCATCTGCTTCAGGCGGTCGGCCAGAAAATAGGCCAGAAAAAGAATGAGAGCAGGCTTGGCCAGCTCAGAGGGCTGAAACGAAAACTCGCTGAAGCGGATCCAGCGGTGTGTGTGATGGGAGCGATCGAGAAAGAAGACAGCCGCCAGCAGCAGTGCCGTCACCCCGAGCAGGGCAAAAACGACTCCCGGCTGGCGCATGCGGCGGTAATCGAGGTTCATCATCCCCACCAGCGCCAGCAAGCCGGCGACCGCCCACACCAGTTGGCGAAGCAGAAATGTGTAGGGCGAGCCGTAGCGTTCCTGCGCCATCACCGCTGAGGCGCTGAAGATCATCACCAGTCCGGCAAACACCAGCAGCAGCGTGACGATGAACAGCGTCTTGTCCACGCTCACGCGCTTGGCCATCAGGCGGCTCCCTTCTGTCGCGCCAGAGCGTGGACCGCATCTTTGAAGACGCGGCCGCGATGCTCGTAATTTTCAAACTGGTCGAAGCTGGCGCAGGCCGGCGCCAGGACCACTACGTCACCGGGAGAGGCCAATTCGGCGGCACGCTCCACCGCAGCCTGCAGCGTATGTGTGCGCTCGATGGGTGTCGAGCCAGCGATCTGCGACTCGATCTTCTCGGCGGCGGCGCCGATGGTGTAAGCGCGGCGGGCGCGCTGCCGCAGCAGGTCTTTGAGCACCGAGTAGTCGCTGCCTTTGTCTTTGCCCCCGAGAATGATGTGGATGTTCGAGGGAAAGGATTCGAGCGCTTTCGCCGTGGCATCCACATTGGTGGCTTTGGAATCGTTGTAGTAGGCGACACCGTTGATGTTGGCGACAAATTCCAGCCGGTGCTCGACCGCCTGGAAGGCGCGCACGGCTTCGCGAGTCTGCGTCGCAAAACAGCCGGCGAGCGATGCGACACAGACGGCAGCCAGTACGTTTTCCAGATTGTGCGCCCCCTTCAGTGGGATTTCGGCAACCGGCATGACTTCGAATTCCCCGCCTGCGCTTCGCCAGAAAATGGTCTCTCCGCGCAGAAAGGCTCCGCGCTCGACTGCAGCCTTGCGGCTGAACCAGACGACCTGCGACCGTGCTTTCCCGGCCAGGGATACACAGACTGGATCGTCTGCATTGAGAACAGCAAAATCGTCGCCCCTCTGATTCTCAAAGATGCGCGCCTTGGCGGCGATGTAGCCCTCCATCGAACGGTGACGATCCAGATGGTCGGCTGTGATGTTCAGGACCACCGCGATGTGGGCGTGAAATTTCTCCACCGTTTCCAGCTGAAAGCTGGAGATCTCAAGCACATTCCAGCTCTGCGGCGTCGAAGCTGCCACCATGGAGACCACCGGCATACCGATGTTTCCGCCGACCATGGTCTCTAGCCCGCTGTGTTCCAGAATCTCGCCGCAAAGAGTGGTGGTGGTCGTTTTTCCGTTCGAGCCGGTGATGGCGACGATCTTTCCCTGCAGGAAGCGCGCAGCCAGTTCCACCTCTCCGATCACCGGAATCCCGAACTGCCGCGCCTGCTGCAGCTGCGGAACCTCGTAGGGCACGCCCGGGCTTACGACGATGAGCTCCTGCTCGCGAAACGTCCGCTCACCGTGCCCGCCGGTCTCGACCGTGATTCCCTGCTCGAGCAACCCAGGAATCTCGCCGCGTAGCTGCGCCTCTGCCTTGGAGTCAGAGACCGTGACTCGCGCCCCGCGTTGCTGCAGAAAATGCGCCGCGGCCACGCCGGACTTTCCCAGTCCTACGACCAGCACGCGCTTATTTTTTAGTTCCATGCGGGACAAATTTCATTGTGCCACGACCGGGAGCGGATTCAGACGCCATGACACTCACTCGGCAACCTCCCTCAACGCAACTTGAGCGTGGTCAGAGCAAAGAGCGCAAAGACGAGCGATGTGATCCAGAAGCGCGTGATGATCTTCGACTCCGACCAGCCGATCAGCCCAAAGTGGTGGTGCAGAGGCGCCATCTTGAAGATGCGCTTTTTGCGCAGCTTGTAAGAGCCTACCTGCAGAATGACGGAGAGTGCTTCGATGACGAAGACGCCGCCGATGAAAGGCAGCAGCAGTTCCTGCTTGATGATGACGGCTACGGTGCCGATCGCGCCACCCAGCGCCAGCGAGCCGACGTCACCCATGAAGACTTCAGCCGGGTGCGCGTTATACCAGAGAAAGCCGATGCTGGCGCCGACCATGGCCCCGCAGAAGATGGTCACCTCGGCCACCTGCGGCATGCGCTGCAGCTCGAGATACTCGGCAAAGGCCGCATGCCCGCTCACATAGGTCAGCACGGTGAGCGCGCCTGCCGCGATCACCGTGCAGCCGATGGCCAGGCCATCGAGTCCATCGGTGAGATTCACGGCGTTGGTCGAGCCCACCAGCACCAGCGCTACGAAGATCACAAACGGCAGGAACGCTAGCGGCCACAGAAAGTTGTTTTGCAGCAGCCTGTCAACGACCAGGTCGGGATGAAGGTTCTTGAAGAACGGTACCATCAGGCGCGTGGAGTAACCGCCTTTCGCCTGCATGGTCACCAGCACCACGCCGACGAGAACGCTGGTGAGGATCTGCAGAGTCAGCTTGCCGCGCCCGGTGAGGCCAAGATTGCGGCGATGGATGACCTTGAGATAGTCGTCGGCGAATCCGATGGCACCAAAGCACAGCGTGGCCAGCACGGCAACCCAGACGTAGCGATTGGTGAGGTCGGCCCACAGTAGGGTGGGAACGATGATCGCGATGACGATGAGCACGCCCCCCATCGTGGGCGTGCCCGCTTTCTTGGCATGGCCTTTGGGACCCTCTTCCCGGATGTACTGGCCGATCTGAAACTCGCGCAACTGCTGGATCACCGCCGGCCCCACGATCAATCCCATAAAGAGCGCGGTCAGGCTGGCAAACGCCGTCCGAAAAGTCAGGTAGCGGAAAATACGGAAGGGAGAGAAGTGAGGTTGCAGCACCTGATAAAGCAGCCAGTAGAGCAAACGGTTCTCCTCGATCCAGATTACTTCGTAGCGCCCGCCGTCTTCCAGGCTTCGAGCGCGCGCTCCAGCTTCACGCCCCGCGAGGCCTTCAGCAGAATGGCATCGCCTTCTCCGGCGTTGCGCGCCAGCCATTCCCCGGCATCTTCGGGTGTGGCGACGAATTCCGCTCTGGTTCCCGATGCTCGCGCCGCCTGCACGATTTCTCTGGCCAGGCCGCGCACGCCGAGAAGCAGATCGATCCCGCGTTCGGCGATGTGACGCCCCGACGCCCTGTGCAACTCGGCGCCAGCCGGGCCAAGTTCCAGCATCTCGCCCGCCACCACGATCCGCCGCTTCGCCGGGATGGACGCAAGTACATCTACCATGGCGTCCAGCGCCTTCGGATTTGAATTGTAGCAATCATTGAGAACGGTCGCGCCCCCGAGGCTGAGCAGTTCGCCGCGTTTGTCAGCGGGATGGAGCTGGGCGAGCGTGCCCGCGGCCTGCGGCAAAGTGATTGCCTGCTCCAGGCCGACGGCAATGGCAGCCAGGGTGTTCATCACGTTATGACGGCCAAGCAGGGGCAGCTCGCAGTGTGCTTTTTGCTCTCCGGCTATCACCTCAAACACCATTTTGCCCGGACGCTGCTCGATCCTGGCCGCGCGCACGTCGGCTGGTCGATCGATTCCGAACGTCACGATTTTTCCGGTGAAACCTTGGCCGAACTTCGAAACGTAAGGGTCATCGGCATTCAGGATCGCCGTCCCATCCGGCGGCAGGCCGTCTATCAACTCGCGTTTGGCCCTGGCGACTTCGCCGACGGAATCAAAGAATTCAAGATGCACCGGGGCCACCAGCGTGACCACGCCCATATTTGGCTGGGCGAGTTTGGCGAGGGCGGCGATCTCGCCCGCGTGCGACATTCCCATCTCGATGACTGCGATTTCGTGCTCAGGTTGCAGGCGCAGCAGCTGCAAAGGCAAGCCGAATTGGTTGTTGAGGTTTCCCTCTGACTTAAGGACGCAAAAACGTGACGCCAGCACGCAGGCGATAGCTTCTTTCGTCGTCGTTTTGCCGGCAGACCCGGTGACACCAACGACGGTCTTGCCCCATGACCTGCGGACTGCGGAGCCGAGCGTTTGCAGAGCAGCCAGAGTGTCGCCAACCAGCAGCAGGTTCCGCTTCGCTCCAAAGCGGCCGGCATCTTTGGCGGCGACCACTGCGGCAACGGCGCCTCTCTCCAGCGCGGATGCAACAAAATCGTGGCCATCTAATCTCTCGCCACGAACGGCAAAGAAAAGTTCGCCTGGCCGCAGCGTCCGCGAGTCTATGGAATAACCTTGGGCGACGGTCGTGCTATCGAATCTGCCATCGGCCTGAATAAGCTCTGCGACTTTGGCTAGGGATAGCTTCATCGTCTTCCGCCAATTGCGCTCGCTTTCGACGTGGCATGACCAAGTCCCTGCAGCGCTTCCCGGGCAACTTCGACATCATCGAAAGGCAGGCTTTGCTTTCCCACCACCTGGACTCTTTCGTGACCTTTACCGGCAATGAGCACGATATCGCCAGCCTGCGCCTCAGAAATCGCCAGCGTGATGGCCTTTCTTCGGTCCGGCTCGACTGCAAATCGCGTTCCGGTCAGGCGCAGGCCAGGCAGTGCATCCTCGATGATTGCCATGGGCTCCTCGCTGCGCGGATTGTCGGAGGTGAGCACGACCAAGTCGCTGCCCTCACCAGCGGCTCTGCCCATTAATGGGCGTTTGCTGCGGTCGCGATCGCCGCCGCACCCGAAGAGCGTGATCACCCGGCCCGCTTTCCGCTGGGCCGCAACAAACTCCCGCGCCAGGGCAGTCAGATTGCGCAACGCGTCATCGGTGTGAGCGTAATCGACCACGACTGAAAAGCTCTGTCCGCACTCCACTTGCTCGAATCTTCCAGGGGCGCTATGAACATTCGCGGCTGCGCTGCCGAGCTGCTCGACCGCGACCCCGCGCGCCGTAGCAGCAGCAAGCGCCGCCAGCAGGTTGTAGACGTTGATCTTACCCAGCAGGGGCGATGCAATCTCGGCGCGGCCGAAAGGAGTTTGCAGTTGAAGTCTTGTGCCCGCCGGAGACATGAGAATCTCGCCGGCGCGGAAGTCGCCCGATTGCAATCCGTATGTCATCACTTGCGACCCTGCCCTCTCGCTATGCACGGCCAGTTCCCTGCCCGCGGCATCGTCGCTGTTAATGACCGCTACCCGCGGCGGAGGCGCGCCAAGTCCGGAAAATAGCAGCTTCTTGGCGGCAAAGTATTGCTCCATGGTGCCGTGATAATCCAGGTGGTCGCGCGTCAGGTTTGTAAAAACTGCAACATCGTAGGGAATTCCGTACACGCGCTCCTGTTCAAGGGCGTGTGAGCTTACCTCCATCACGGCTTCGGTCGCCGGTGGCTTTGTGTGAACGGCTTCGGCAAAGATGCGCAAAACTTCCAGCGACTCCGGCGTAGTGTGCGGTGCCGCAACGACTTTGCCGGCGACGTGATACTCCACCGTACCGATGAGGACCACCTCACCTCCACCGGCAGCGGAGAGGATCTGCGAGAGCAGGAAGGTCGTGGTCGTCTTGCCGTTCGTCCCGGTAACTCCGGTGATTGTGAGCTTGGCTTCAGGATGACTGAAAAAGTTGGCGCTCAGCCCGGCCAGTGCCCTTCGGCCATGGGCCACTCGTGCCCACGCGACGTTCGGCCGCGGCGCCTCGCTCGCCGAATCCGAGACCACGGCGACCGCTCCCTGCGCGACTGCTTCATCGATGTAGCGGTTGCCGTCTGTGCTGTCGCCTTTCATGGCAACGAACACATAGCCGCGCGTTATTTTCCGCGAGTCATGATGCAGTCCGCTGATTGCGACTTGCTCCGCATGGCTGCTCGCAGACTCCACAGCGACTCCGCGCAGCAATTCGGCAAAGGTCATGGCTGGATTATATGCGACTGATTTTTCTGCGGGAGCGAGGCTTAACGGGCAAACTTGACCGTGACCCGTCCGCCCGGAGCAAGATGGACGCCAGCTGCCGGGACCTGCTCTTGCGCAACGCCGCTACCTACGATGTCGAGCTCAAATCCGGATTGCTCGGCCACCTCCAGCGCCTCCCGCACAGGCATCCCTAACAACGATGGGACCGGCACCCCGCCGCCCACATCAACCACCACGGTCCCGCCTTGCGCGTGTGAAGGTGCGCCCGCCGGCGTCGCCAGAGCTGGGAGTACCATGGCCAGCGCGCCTCCTGCCACGGGCTTCGCCGTTATCAGCGCCGCCGGCTTGAGCGTGGCCGCAGGCAGAGTCTTCTTATGCGGCTCTGCAGCCTCACTTGCAGCAAGAGTTTCCGCAGACGTGTCCGCGGCAACGAAAGCGTCGCCCAGCCTGTCGTTTGCGCTGTCCGCGATGTCGGAGTCAGGCGCATGTGCGGCTGCCCGCAGGAGCAGACGTCGACTGTCTGACAGTGCTGCATCGCGGGGCACATTCATGTAAGCAAGTACCTCTTGCCCGACTCGGGCGAAGACCGGCGCCGCGACAATGCCGCCTTCATGCGAGCCTTGTGGCGAATCCAGGATCACAGCGATGGTCACTTCAGGATTGTTCACGGGAGCAAAGCCGGCGAACGAGGCGATGTACTGCGTCTTGGAGTAGGTTCCTGTAGCGGGATCGGCTTTTTGGGCGGTGCCGGTCTTCCCCGCCGAGGTATAGCCCTCAAGCAGCGCGCGCTTCCCTGTGCCGAACAGCACCACGCCTTCGAGCATCTTTTTCATCTCTGCGGCCGTCAGAGTGGAAATCACTCTGCGCTGCTCATCCGGTTGAAAGGCCACCTGACGAAGCGTCTCTCTAGTGGCGCCCTGCAAAGTCCCCGCTACTACCCGCGGTGCGTTGTAAACGCCGTCGTTGGCGATCGTGGACATCATGGAGACGAGTTGAACTGGCGAGACGCCGATCTCCTGGCCCATGGAGATCGCTGCGATAGAAGTCTTGCTCCAGCGTGAGATGGGCTTGGTTATGCCGCGCGTCTCCCCCGGCAGCTCAATGCCTGTCTGGCGACCAAAGCCAAATGCCCGGATGTAATCGTCGAAGCGGTCCTCGCCCAGCCGCAGGGCGATCTTGATCGCGCCTACATCGCTGGAATTTGCCAGGATCTGGGCAACGGTCAACGCGCCGAATGGTTTATGGTCATGGATGGTGCGACCGGCGATCTCGATGGAGCCCATCTGACAATCCACGACTTCTTCGGGATGAGTTATTTTTTCCTCCAGCGCCGCCGCTAGGGTCACCACTTTGAAGGTCGAACCGGGCTCGTAGATGTCGCTGACCGCCGGGTCTTTCATGGCGCGCGCAGCGGACCTGGAAAACTGATTTGGATTGAACGAGGGCCGGTTGGCAAGCGCCAGGATCTCGCCAGTCTTCGGATTCTGTACGATGATGGTGCCGGCAAGAGCGTGGCTTTGCGCCATGGCAGCATCGAGTTCCCGCTCGATCAGGTACTGGATCTTCTCTTCGATTGTTAGCACCAGGTCTTCGCCGGTCTCGGGCTGGCGCTCGACGCGGCCGAACCACCTGCGGCGCGCATCCATCGAGATGATCATGCGGCCGGGCTTGCCCCGCAGGCGGCCCTCATAGCTGCGCTCGACTCCGCCCAGGCCTTCATCATCAAGGCCGACATAGCCGAGTACCTGTGCCGCCAGTTCGCCTTTGGGGTAGAAGCGCTTGGATTCCTTTTGAAAGTAGATGCCCTTCAGGTTCAAAGCGCGGACGCGATCTGCCTTCTCCTGCTCCACTTTGCGCGCGATCCAGCAAAAGGCGCGGGAGGATTTCATGCGCGTGAGAACCTCCTGCGGTTCGAGATCCAGCACTTTAGCCAGCATCGTTGCCGCGCTGTTTTGATCGGGAACCTCGCTGGGCACGGCGAAGATGGAATCCACGGCCATGGACATCGCGAGTTCATGGCCATTGCGGTCGTAGATCACGCCGCGCTGCGGGTCGACCTCAATGCTGCGTTGTTGCTGCCGCTGAGCGCGCTGGACATAGTCGCCGTACTGGAAGATTTCAAGCTGGATGAGGCGCAGACAGATCGTCAGCAACCAGAGTGCAAGAATTGCGGCCAGCATCCAGAGACGGCGGTTGGGCGCGGGGGCAGCTTTGGCGGTCTTCATTGGCTGGCTCAAGAAGCTGAGAGACCAAACCGGCGGGCGCGCAGTTGAGCGCGTCCGCCACGGTTCTGCGGGCGGCCATGTGGCACGCCCTAAGGGGCTTACGCCGGTATTGCCAGCGCCCGGCCCGGACTTTGGTTGAAGCCGGCCAGTTCACCTACCCCTAAACTTATTGCGCCCGTCTATGGCCGTCTTATGGGCCAACGATGGGCTCAGTCACACGCGCCATTACAGGTGCGCTGGAATCAGGCGTGGCAGGCTCAAGCGGCTGTACCTGCCCCGGTTGCGGTGTTTCCAGGCCCATCTTCCTCGCCAGCCCATCAATGCGCTCGGGATCACTGAGTTCGGCCTGCTCCAGGCGCAGCGCGCGGTTGGCTTCGTTCAAAGTCTCGCGCTGCGTCTTCAGGGCTTCGATCTGGTAACCATATTCCACAGCGCTGAAGTGCTGCCACGCGTAAACCATGACCAGTGCGAAAAAGATGCCGATAGCGGCGCTCAGCATCGCCATCTCGCGGTTACGGCGGCGGTCAGCTACCTTCACCAGCCGCGAGTTATCAATGGCCTTATCAAAATAAATCTCCGGCGTTCCGCTCCAGAAGCGGGCCCGAGGCCGCACTTTAGGGCGCGTCGCCACCGGCGTCCAGATGCCGGTCAACATCGGACGGACCATCGCGGGAGCTGCCATCAGGCCACCGCGACCCGCTGTTCGCTCTCCATCCGCTCATAAATGTGCGTGGAGCCGGAATCGTTCGACACCGATTCGCGCAGCGCGAAGGCCGCCACCAGCAAGGCGTGGTCTTCTACCCGCTCCACCGTTTCTAATAATTCATCGATCAGTCTGCCCGAATACATGTTCATGCTCCCCTGTACTTCCTCCTCAGAATCCTTTTCGGGACGGCATCGAAAAGGTAGGAAATCTGAGGAACTGCTTTTCGCCCTAGTCAAAGAGAGGCGATGCCGTCCCGAAATTCAATCTTCTCCGCGGCTCGCAATTTGGCGCTTCGTGCTCGCGGATTGCGTCCGATTTCTTCATCGCCGGCCTTTACCGGCTTCTTCGTCAACAACCGGTAGACACCGTCTTGTGCTCCGGCACGCATGGCGTCTTTCACCACCCTGTCTTCCAGCGAGTGAAAGCTGATGATCACCAGTCTGCCGCCGGGCCTCAGGACTCTGGGCGCTGCCCGCAAGAGCGCGCCCAGTTCCTCCATTTCACGGTTTACGAACATTCGGATGGCCTGAAAGGTGCGCGTCGCCGGATGGATCCGCTCAGATTTCATTGACCGGAGCGCAGCCGATATAACTTGTGCTAGATGAGCGGTTGTTGCTATCGGCCGCGCCCGGACAATGGCTCTGGCGATTCTCCGCGACCTCCTTTCATCACCGAATTCGTAAATCACATTCGCAAGTTCTTCTTCGCGCATGTGGTTTACCACTTGATCGGCGGTACACTCGCCGCGCTGGTCCATGCGCATGTCGAGCGGTCCTTCCGCCTGAAAACTGAATCCCCGGCCGACTTCGTTCAGCTGCAGCGAGCTCACTCCCAGGTCAGCCAGCAAGCCATCCGCTGAACCAGCCGGAATGCGCCGTGCTATTTCGGCAAACCCCGCGTGCAGCAGCGTGATCTCCGGCTTTGCCGGGATCGCGCTCAAACGCTGCCGCGCTAGATCAAGCGCCTGCAGGTCTTTATCGAAGCCAATCAATCGACCCTGTGGGCCAAGGCGCCTTGCGATTGCTTCGCTGTGGCCGCCCAAACCCACGGTGGCGTCGATATAGCTCCCGCCGCGCCGGACATCCAAAAAATCGGTCGCTTCTTTTAAAAGAACCGAGACATGGCCACCTGTACTCCCGCTGCCGCCACGTCTCGCCCCCTGAGGGGCGCTGTTTGCTGCCAAATCCTCGTCTCGCTCCGCCACTAGATGCCCAGTTCGTCGAGCGTCTTCTCATCCTCAGCCGTGAACTGTTCCTCTGCCAGTTGCTTCGAGAGTTCCAGACTGCGAACTTCCAGATATGTCAGATTGCCGTAAACGCCAACATCACCCTTTAACCCCGCAGCTTCCCGCAAGATCTGCGGCAGCAGGACGCGGCTTTGCGCATCCATCTCCACCATCTGTCCGTAGTAATTCACCTTGTTGAGAAACCTTTTCTTCGAGGGATTGAAGTTGGAGAGGCGCGCCAGCTTCTCTTCGATGCGCCGCCACTCCTCCACGGGATAGATCTCCGCCACCTTGCCATCGCGGCTGGTGATGTAGAACTCCGAACCGTACTTCTCCTCGACGGTGCGCTTGAACTCGGCGGGCACCTTGAGCCGGCCCTTTTCGTCCACGCGCGCTGGGTGATTTCCGCGAAACATGTCTTCTTCTCTCCCGCCGGGGCGGGCCTTGTACCTTGTGCACCGCCACCAGGGCGGCTGCAATCAGTTCAGTGGCGAGAGTGGCTACGGCTTCGTTATCCTGCTCGTTGGCCTGGCTTTTCGGGTCTTTAGGGCTCATCGAACTGGTACTCCAGTTATGGGCACTCGCACCCACCAGTTAACTCGTATCGACCACTTAACTCCACTTAAGGCCACATCCTACGCCTAAACTATTTGTTGTCAACAGCTTTTTTTTAGGTTGGGCTCCATAGGGAGCAACGTCAAAGGCTGGTCTGACCCCCAGGCTCAAAAAACTCCATCCCTCGCGCTTGTTTCCTGCTAAACCACAAGATGTTGCGTTTACTGCAGAGGTGCAGAGGCTCCCTGCTAGACTCTTGAAAACGCAGATGGCAGCAGAAGGACAACCGAGTGCCGGAAGCACAATCCTGCGATTTGCCGAATTTGAGGCGGATTTACGCACCGGTGAGCTTCGGAAGCGAGGCCTAAGACTCAAGCTGCAGGAGAAACCGTTTCAGATCCTCGCCCTGTTGCTTGAGCGCAAGGGCGAACTGGTTACCCGCGAAGAGCTGCAAGTCAAACTCTGGCCTTCCGATACCTTCGTGGACTTCGACCACGGGCTCAATGCCGCCGTCAACAAACTTCGCGAAGCTTTGGGTGATTCCGCCAGCGAGCCACGCTTCATCGAGACTCTGCCCAAGCGGGGATATCGCTTTGTCTTTGAAATCGGACCAAAAGATCAGGAAGCCCCCAAGGCGCTGACTTCTGCGTCATCTGCGAGAGGATCCAAAGACAGCCACAACGCAGACCCGATGATGCCGAGACCGGCACGAATCATCCCGCGAACGTTGTTGCTGCTCGCCCAAGCCATGTATTTGTGCTTTTACATCTCGGCGCTGGCCGGCGCACAGCTTCTGGCGGGTGATGCAGCGGCTGTGTTCGGGAGGTTCAACAGCGCAGCCGCGGAGATTGCTTTTCTTACAGCCGTAATTGGCATTCCAGTTCGCTTATATCTTCTTGCTGCGATCGCATTTGATGTGCGCGCACTGAGAGGGCAATTCCGGCTTCTATTCCCTTTCTTGTTCTTATGGGATGAACTGTGGGCACTATCTCCCCTATTGCTGTGGCGAGAACTGGGCTATGGCCTTGCCTTTGCAGCTGTTGCGGCCCTCGTCTGGATGCCGTTTGCGCAGCGTACGCTGATTCGCATGGCCTATCTTGCGGCCGATGAAGCTGAAGAATCAGTATGAAAGAACGCCGTTAAGAGACTCCAGAGAGTACCCATGCCGTAAGACCAATGGTAGGCAAGGAAGATGATTGGCGAAATCAAAAAATAGGCAAGACCATTTCGCGCTGCGATCTGCGCCGAAGCACCCAATGCGGCCAACAAATATGTCGTGAATAATGCCATGCCGAAATAAAGGCCGAGGCGCGAAGAATAACCAACCGCCAGCGATAACAATAAGGAGAGCACAAGAACCAAGGGGGCAGCATGCCGCCATGAGAAGCTGGCACGAGACTGAACCCAGGACTTACCGACAAACATCCCCTTGCTGAAACCCTGCCGCGCGAACTGACGCAAGGTGGCAACGTTGTAGTAATTGATTTCTATAGCCGAGGTCATAAAAATCTTGCCGCCGGCGGCGCGGATGCGAGCGTTGAATTCAAAATCCTGCGACCGAACCAGCTCCTCATTGAATAAGCCGACTTGTTCGAAGACCTCGCGTTTGTAGGCGCCAAACGGCACGGTATCTACAAAACGACTCTCCCCGCCAAGGCGGAAGCTCGAATTGCCAACCCCGAAGCGATGCTGGGTAATCAGGGCTATGGCGCGTGCCACCAGCGAGTCTGCTCCAGGATTGGTCTTCAGCCGTCCTCCGACAACGGTCGCTCCCGTTCTCTCAAATTCGCAGATGCAGCCGCTGATGTAATTCGGCGGGTATTCAGAATGCGCGCCGAGGATGAAGATATAGCGCCCTCGCGCCTGGCGGATCGCCAAGTTTAGTCCCGTGGGAACGATCTTGCCCGGATTTTCGATCAACCGTAGCTGAGGAAACCTTTCGGCCTTAGACTGCACGATGGCACGCGAGCTGTCTTCTGACATGCCATCGGCGACCAGTACCTCATAATCACTCTGCGGAAAGTCGTTTTTGAAAAGACTCTCGAGACAACAGCCAATATGCTTCTCTTCATTTCTCATCACCACGACGAGAGTGACCATGGGTTCAGACGGGGGTTCGCCCGATTGACCGCCACGGATCTGCGGCAACTCCTGGTCTTTGACCGTTTCCATCGGTTCTTAGAGAATAACCGCTGGCCATATGGAAACGGTAGACCTAATCAATCATCTTTCAGGGACGTGTTGGAAAACCCGGGAACCAAGAAGATTGAGTTCCGCGGTGGCTTGATGACCTCGCGCACCGTCTGCAGCATGACCTGCAAGTCTGATTTCAACGTAGCACGTCGCGCATAGAGCAACTCGAGGCGAATCTTGCGCGGCATGATATGAGTGGAATGATAACTCTCAACCACGTCCGCTGCGATGCCATGCAGCAATTTCTCCTGGTTGCGAAAATGCAGCGTTGCCGGACTGGTTACACCGGGTCGCAGCTTAAGGACATGGTACTGTCCTGCAGTGTTGCAAAGCTGGCGGCGCACATGCGGACGCGGCCCTACGAAGCTCATTTCGCCCCTCAAGACGTTAAATAGCTGCGGCAACTCATCGAGCTTGAATTGGCGAATGTAACGGCCCACCGTCGTGATTCTCGGATCGCCGTTCTGCGTCATCATGACCCGATCCCCACCCGCATCGCAATGGGCCATGGTTCGAATCTTGTAAATGAGGAAATTTCGGTCATCGCGTCCGACGCGCTCCTGACGAAAAATGGCCGGCCCCTTGGAGGTGATGCGTACCAGCAGCGCCAAAAGGCCAATCAGAGGCGCGCAAGGAACCAGAAGGGCCAGAGCCAGAGCAAGATCGAAAGCTCGTTTATTGGCGGAGACGCACCATGATCCCAATTGCATTGACGGGGCCGGTTCGGCCTCCGGTGCATCACATTCCCGCTGAAATAAGAGTTCGTTGGTCCCCATGCTGCTGCTCATCATCAGTTCTAGCGTGCTGCTGTGAGAACGCAGTCCAGCTATCGAAAGATGTTGATTCTACCGTAAGTAACCGTCTTTGCAACACTGATTTTTGGGGCAAGGTTGGGGTCAACGCCAGCTGCATCTATTGGGAGACAGGTTTGGCCCTCAACTGCAGGCGCCTGGGGTTAAACGTGACCTGCACTGACGAAACTACATCTGAGACGCGGTTGGGAGATAGTACAGGTACGTCCCATTTCTCATACTGTATCAGGCCTTGAACCTGCCAACTCGGTTTGATCTGGAAAACAGCTCTGGCTGAATAAGCGTTCTGCGTCCCTCCACCGGGAATGAAGTCTGGCGCCAGCTTGAAATTACGGTAGCCCACCTGCAGAGAGCTTATGGGCCCAAACCAGTATGTACTCCAGGCTTGAACCCCATTCCCTTCCCGTCCGACCCAACTTCCGAGGATCTCGCCTTTGTTGGTATGGGAGTCGTGGTAGGCAGTATTAAAATAGATGAATTTTCCACCGCTGCTGTCGTGATTCGCCAGATTGGTGAACGGAGTTTCCACACGCAAGTCAAGCTTGGGCAGCCCCGGGACATGACTCAGGAAGAGTCCTGGACTCCAGCCCGAACGGCGGGGTGCGGCGAGGGGAGAAGGATCATCATCCGCAATTGAATCGCTGTAGAACGTGAGCCACCGGGTGAGACCGGGAACCCTCCAGGCAAAGTCAAAACCTCCGCGCCGGTCGCCGACATCCTGGGAGCTGCCTGGGATACTGGTGGGATTGTCACCGACACTGATGAAGCCCCTCCAAAAGCTGCCAAACGTTAGCGGGTGGCCCTCGCCTGCAAAGACCACAGTGCGTGAGAACCCGAACTCCAAGTTCTTGGTGACTTGTAACGTTATCTTCTGGCCGTGGACGTAGGGCTGACGAGGAAACTGATGTCCCGAGAGCTTTCCAAAGAACGCGTCAAAGCGTAGAAACACGGGGCCTCCGAGATGGATGGGCTTGACGCGATTCAGGCGAACCATATAAATGGGCTCTGCGTTCGTACTCCAAATCATGGGTCCACCTTGCAGCGGACCCCACCATAGGCTTTGCTTGCCGATGGAAATCTCATTGTTGTTCAGGTCCAGAGCAGCGTAAGCATCGAGAAGGCGGAATTGATCGGTCTGCTGAATCGGGATAGCCGGCTGCACGGGATTGTCGTCAGCGGTGGCTATGACCTGCCTGACACTCAGCGGATACGCGGGTGCACCAGGAGCATGCTGGTACTCGCCCTGAACATAGTAGGCCAGCGGACCAGTATCGGCACGAGCTGTAAAGCCAAGCGCAGAGTTGAAGCCCTGCTGGTATGGGCGGCCATAGTCGTCAATAATGGTTTGGCCAAAATGATAACTGTCATTCAGTGGACGGCCGGAGATTTCTGTGGCCCTTTCATAGACAGATTCCAGCATGATCTTGTCGTTGGACTCTGCCGGATTCAGGCCTAACTCGTCGGCAAATTCTCGTCGCAATGCAGTGTACACGTCAGAAGCGGAATCGGGCGGGCCATTGCCATCTTCAATCACCTCTCCTAATCTCCTCGTCATCCGCGCACACTGCTCACGTGTCCAGGGGCGAAGCCCCAATCCTTCGGCACTGATGTAGCCCATCGCGACCATTCGCTCGAGCGCAGGATAAACCCAGCTATCCAGCGCAACATACGTGAAGCCGCTTCGCTTCCATTCGCGAGCGCCATGAGTTCCGTGTACGAGTGGGTCACCGGGAAGATCTGGGTCGTGACGTACGGCGTAGACATGGGTTCCGATGGCGTAGCCCAGCACACTACCCACGACAGCATCCGAAAGAAAGTGCTGCTTTCCGGTCACCCGGGATAGACTCACCGCGGCGGCGCCACCATAGGCCAGGGTCTTAGTGAACCAACCGGGATACTCATGAGCGAGCACGGCTGCAAACGACCAGGCGAGCGCCGCGTGGTCGGAAGGAAAACTTTGGCCACCCTGAAAAAATGGTCCACTGCCATTTCCTTGGTTGGGGCGCTCCCTGCCGGCCACGAGCTTAAGTCCCTCGCTCACAATCAAGCTGTTGATCATGCTCTCAGTCGCCAGGACTCCAGTTTCACGCGCATGGTCGTTCTTGACCATGCGTCCCCAGAGATAGAAGGCTGCACTACCGGCCGCCATAGAGGCGATCCCGGCCGTGGCGACGTTCCTGCTCAGATCAACATGGTTCCCGCGGCTCATTTCTCGTGAAGTCACAGGATCGGTGATGATCAAGCCGACCAGGACGCTGGCGCTCGGCACGATCCAAATGAAGCTCTTACCTCGAATCTTCGCGGGGCTGGTCCAGATGGTTTTTTGGTCTTGCAGGAGGTGTTGAACGAATCGTTTTTCGTTGGGGAATTGATCTCCGGCAGATGGCTGTGTGCCCGCAACGGGAGCGGCGGGAAGGTCATCGGCGTCTGGGTTCTGCGCAACCACCCTCTGGGTGCAACAGCCACACAAGAGCAGGCTAAAGTACACCACAGACCGGAACCTGTTGAGGAAACCGCGATTCATTTCACGGCATCCCCAGGTGCACATCCGGGCAGCACATATGGATTGTCCGAGAGCAGCATCAAGAGCAGATCGGGATAGGTCTGTCCACCATTGCTGATGGTGTACGGCTGGTTGTTGTACCAAAAGTATTGCTCTGAAAAGCGTCTTGCCGAAGGGCTGGGGTCCGCGGCCAGTCTAAAGATTGCGTGTTCCAATTCGACGAGATCCGGGTTGGCAAACGCGATTAGCCCCCAACCTTGCACTGTGCCGGCGACAAGACAAGGGCGGTTTGAGGAGTGTGCATCGCAGAACTGTGCCGGCGGGTAGCCAAACTGACCACCGTGATATGCGACTCGATACCAGCCGTTGCTCCCATCAAAGTAGTTGTTAAAGAGCGGCCGCTGAAAATTACCTTGAAAGACTTTGTAAACGTACTGGTTCGCGACCAATTGCAGGTCATGATAGGACGGAAAATTCAGACCTGTCGCTTTGCGGTTATCGTAGAGCGATCGCAGAAAGACAGGGATACGGTAAGAATGTGAGATATCCCAGCTGGTGTTGGGCCGGCTTTTTTTGGCCGCTTCATCGGGGAAAGCCTCGCTGGTGACTCCTGAGTACTGCGAATCAGGGTGATCATCCAAGTCGCCGTCAAAATAGGAAGCGCTCCCAACCAAAACTCCGTGAAAGTCCCTGGTCTCAGAGTGCAGGAACCTCTTGTGTTGGAAAAGACTGACCCCTTCCTTGACCGCGTCTAAGAGCTGAACTTGTTCTTGTGAGCTCATAGGAACCAACGCTGGATCGTTCGCGTTGGCCCCAAGCAGCTCCGCAGCCGTGGCGATAACCCACAGGTCATCATCGAGCATGGCGTATTGATAAGAAAGCTTGGGCGGCGCACCTGGGTGCTGCAACGCCTTCCAGATTTCAACCTGCTTATGGGGCAGATTCGGCGCATCCCAGCGGTTCCAGTCGGCAACGTAAAGCAAGCGCAGCAGATGGTCATGCAAGACCAGGGGAGCATAGAGGCGAACGAATCCCAGCATCGCAGGCGTACGCTCTTCCGCAGGCAGCAGCGTGATCACCCGAATCAGCCGGGCAACTGGATGCATGAACTGGACATTGCAATGAACGCATTCACGAACCATCGCAGCCCCGCCGCCAACTCTTTCTTCCCATAGAAAAGTGCGGGTTGAGTCAGGACCAGCTCCCTTGAGCAGGCTCTTGTCGCCGGGCCCCGGCCGGCTTCTGATTTCACCCAAGGTCGTGAATCGTGAGGCGAAAGTCAGATAGAACTCTGATGAAATCTCCAGAAGCTCCTGGTCACGACAACAAAGCCCCATGACAACAGCCGCTCGAATGGGCATCTCCAAGTTGTATACGTCAGCGCCAATCTCACCCTGGCGATTCCAATGTGGGTCGGGCTTCCATTTCCTGGCGCCTTCATCCCAAATAAGCCCGGAATAGCTTTGCAGCCACGCGATCATGCTTGTTTTCCAGGTATTCCTAAGGCGCACATATAGCGCTGGCGGATCTTGCCACTGCGCTGGTTGTAACTGAAATTTTCCTTGCAGATTCCCCGGCTGGACCTGGACGTAGTAGGGCGTGCCAGGCGCTAGTCCCATTTCAAATGCTTTTCCGCTCAATGAATTGCTTTGGACTTGAGTGGAAAAGACGGGTGTGCGAAAGGCTGGACTATCATCGATCAGGACCCTATAGTTCCTCGCGGAACCCGTCCAATGCATTTGCAGCACTGTGGTATCGGCTGACTGCGTGACAGCGACGCCGTTCGGGGCCGCCTGTGAGCGAGCCGCAGGAAGATTCCATAACAAGGTGTAAAGAAGAACTACGGTGCGAAAAATGGATTTAGTCACGGACAGACTCCAAGGTCATCTGGCTCTATAGCCTCTCATAACCAATCTATGATGCAACGAACGACGCGTTCAGAGATTCGTCCCTCTCCAAAAATCGCCGCAGGAGCAACTCCATTTCCTGGGATCCTGGCGACACAATTCCAGAGCAGGTCCGGGCTTGGACAGAGCTGGTTCCAACCATCGGCCAGAGTCTCGACCCACTCGGTCTCTGTTCGAAGCGTTACGCACGGCACACCGAGCAGGTAAGCCTCTTTCTGTACCCCGCCCGAGTCTGTGAGTATCGCTTTGGCATCCCGCTGGGCAGCAATCATCGCCAAATAACCGAGCGGCTCTACAGCCCGCAGTGGTGGCACGAACCTCTCCAGGAACTGGAAACGCTCGGCACAGGCACGAGTGCGTGGGTGGAGAGGTAACACAACGGGAAGATCCGCTGCTTTGAGCGCCTCGATCCATGCGCCCAGTACTTGCGGGTCGTCGGTGTTTGCAGGTCGGTGGATAGAAACCAAATAGTACTGTTTTTTTGGCAGGTCGGGGAATGGATGATGGCTTTGGGCAGCGATTTTCGCCGCATCAAGCAGCGCATCTTTCATCACATCGCCTGCCCTGATGAAGCCCAAGTCCCGCCTCTGGACCGGTCCTGCGTCCTTAGGCAGTTCAGGAATCCCTTCAGCACGGAGATTGGAGCACGCCGCTGCGGTCGGGGCCAGAAGGAGTCCACACACATGGTCCACCACGATTCTGTTGATCTCTTCCGGCATTGAACGATTGAAACTGCGCAAACCAGCTTCGATGTGGATCCCAGACAGATTGAGCTTCGCCGCCGCCAGCGCTCCGGCCAGCGTACTGTTAGTATCACCATAAACCAGTACTGCGTCTGGTTTCTCCGCCAACATCACAGTTTCCAGCGCTTCCAACATCCGTCCCGTCTGCGCGCCGTGATCGGCAGAACCAATCCCCAGATGATGACGGGGCACTGGAAGGTCGAGCTCTCGAAAAAATTGTTCACTCATGTTGCAGTCATAATGCTGGCCGGTATGAACCAGAATCTCGTTCAAGCCTTGGCGGGCAAGTTCCCTGCTGACGGGAGCAGCCTTCACAAACTGGGGCCGTGCGCCGACGACTGTGAGCAATCTCACAGAGGACGCCTCGAAGAGTTGGATCCGTTTGTACTGCTCTCAGCAACCCTGAGCTGCAAGCCAACTCTTTCATATAACCAGGCAAGATTCTGCGCTTCGACCTCCCAACGGAAATGTTGACGATAGGCGCCTTTTCCCTTGGCAGACCACACTCGCAGCTGATGGGGATTGGAAAGCATGGTTCTCAGGCCGGATGCGATACCGTCCACTGTCGGCGGTGCACAAGTCCCAGAATCTGCTTGCCTTATGATCCTCCGCCACAGGGGAAAATCTGACACCAAAGCCGGTATCCCCAGTGCCATGTACTCAAAAAGTTTGGTGGAAAGCGCTTCCAGGTGTGAGGGCTCCGGCAAATACATCGCGAGTCCGACACCGGCCCCCTGCAAACGGCTCGAAAGGGCTGACTGGCTTAACCACGGAGTATAAGAACAATATCCACAGGCAACTGCCTGCTCAACGCATGGGGTCAAAGTGTGCTCCAATATCGGCCCATAGAGTTCAAGCACGAGGTTAGGGAACTCGGGACGCAAGAGTTCGACCGCCGCCAGCGCCTCGCGAATGCCCCGTATTTCGGTAATGGCACCCATAAAAACCAGACGGTCAGGGTCTGGGTCGGCCTGGAATTCGATCGAATCGAATACCTGTGTCGGGTAATTATGAACCACTCTCGTCTTATCAGGAGCCCAGTGCATCGCGATCGCCTCAGTTGCCGGTGCAAATGCATCGAAATGGCGTGCTGCCAGCCACCAGAGTGTGTTGGCAAAAACCCTTGCTCCCGGCCTGAGTAGCTTGGGGATATAACTCTTGGACAGGACTTCGAGCGGCAACTCCTCGTGGATATCGTAAAGAATGCGGGTTTGCGGGCTGCGCCGTTTCATCCAGACCATCGCCGGAATCAGCTCCGGGTCGTGGAAATGAACGGCTTGAAACTCGCCAGCACTTACAATGTAACGCCCAATGGTGAGTGCCAAACCTGCTCTAGTGAGCCTGCCTGCTGGAATCGGCAGGGCATGAAAGTGAAATCGGCTCGCTTTGGCCCATTCGGGCAGCTTGGGTAGTCCTTTCGCGGGAACAAAAACGTGTACTTCCAACCCCCAGCTCACGGCCGCGCTGCAGTGTCGCTCGAATACACGG
>Ga0187779_10000350_pt1 | contig 31856 bp, 25 predicted proteins | sample 1015_Q2_SP10_10__FD_132435 | JGI IMG/M metagenome (GOLD analysis project Ga0187779, IMG submission 132435) | Tropical peat soil microbial communities from peatlands in Department of Meta, Colombia - 1015_Q2_SP10_10_MG | ecosystem: Environmental > Terrestrial > Soil > Wetlands > Peat | place... | reverse complement strand
ATCTGCGGGATTTGTTTCCGCGGCACCTGACGCGACGAATGCCTCCACGCTCACTGCACGCGCGAACGGCACCGTGACTGGGATAGGAAAATCTGCTGGGCTCCCATTCGAGCTGGTAAAGCTGCAGACTACGGTGAACGCGAATTGGGCGTTCAGGTTGCATTCAGTCGGCAGCGAGGCGCCAAAGCTGACCGGCGAAAGGAATGTCATAGTCAGTGTCGCTGCGACTGAACTGCCTGAGGTTGCATTGGCTACAGTTGCATCGAAAACGACCTGACCGCCCACTGGCGCGGGGTCTGGTTTCGATGGCACCAGGGAGTGGGTCACCGTCACCCCCAGATCGACTGCTCCGCTCCCGGCGGTGATGTTCAGCGTAACGTCCTGAGTCCTCGTCGCGACCGAGGGGCCAGCGTTCACCACAACGCTTCCAACCATGTTGTTCTGAAACCCATGTACCAGGCAGTAGTACGGGTAGGTTTCGGGTTGAGTAAAGGTGACAGCATAGGCAAAAGTGGAGCCTTGCTGCACCGTGGAATCCCACCCTGGGGCTGTCTGGCAGCCGTTGATCGGGTCACAGCTTCCCGAGGTCGTGGAGTGGTTGCTGCTGCCCCAATTCCACTCCACTGTATCCCCGACATTAATGGTTGTCGTTGTAGTGCCGCTGCTTACATCTTTGAAGATCTTGCTGCCCAGCGGCCCCACTTGCACCCGCGCAGTCTGGGGCGCATCCGTCGTAGCCATGACGGTAAGCGTGCTTTGCCCTACGGGCGCCCCGTTTGTGCTGACGACCAGAGCCACACTCGCCGCTCCATTCAGCCCGGGTTCTACCACAGCGCTGGGCTGGAAGTTGCAGGTCGCACCCGCCGTGATGGCCGCTCCACTGCAGCTCAAGGTGATTATCGGATTCCATTGCCCGAAGGTGGAAATCGTCAAGGGAATTTGCGCGCTCGGATTGCCCGCGGCCACACTTACGGTGCCTGGGGCAGCAGTCACGGCAAAATCCACCACGCGTACCGTGGCCGAGATCTGATGCGCCGGCAACGCGGTCGAATCTGTGGTCTGCAGGGTAGAAACATAGTCGCCCGGAGCGGTGGCGCTCCCGTTGTTGGTGGCAAAAGCAGCGCTGAAGGCTATCGGCTTTGGCGGTGTGTTGTTGGGCCCATTCACGAATTGCATAGGCAACGTGGGTGACGTGGTGCAGGTGATGGTCCCGCCGATAGGATCAAACGGCCCACAGCCGGAAATGGACACGTTGCCCGTATATCCGCCTAAAGACGTCGCCGTCCCGTTGAATACTCCTGTGCCGCCGGGAAGCACCTGCACCACGGGATCGCTGAAGCTCAGCGCGTAGTCGGGCATTACGGTCAGCGGAAAACTTGCGCTTGCGTCAGGAAAACCCCCGGAGCTTGCGACGACTGCAGGCTGATATGTTCCGGTCGAGGCCGCGTTCGTCACGACTGTAAACGAAGTATTCGCGGATTCTCCGGTCGGAGAAAGTGCCACCATAGGTGGCGCAAAATTGCATGCAACATTGGCTGGCAGATTGGCACAACTAAGCGCCACATTTCCCGTGAAATTCCACGTGCCCGTGATGGTCAGAGGGATCGCGCCTGAAGTCGCGGTTGGGCCTAGAGAAACGACGGCCGGCGAGGTGGTTGTGAAACCCACCACTCTCACCACCCCGGTCATTCCTGCGTTGCTGCCGTGGACCCGGCAAAAATACGGGAAGGTTCCAGCCTGGTTGAATGTATGCGAGGCGACAAAACCGGTACTTTGGCCCTGCGGGCCCGAGACCGAGATTGTGCCCAGGTCAAACGATCCATCCCACGTGCAGCATGGCCCTGAGGTCACCGTGTGGTCGTTTCCCACCCAGTCCCACTCCACGGTGTCGCCCGCATTGATGGTGGTGACTCCTAACTGTCCGCTCGTAACGTCGAAGTAGTTCGGGCTGTTGTTATAGCCCACCTGCACATGCGCTGTTTTCGCTGCTGCCAGGGACGGCAGTATAAACACTGCCAATGCCAGTGCGCGCACAGTCCTGCGCGAGCTTGTATTCAGGATTTGCCGGTGCAAGGCGACCAGAAGCGGAATCATGCCGTGAGCTGGAGGGTACGCCCATTATAGCCCAGCATGATTGCTCACCTCCTGTGTCGGCAGACAAGGCTCAGTTACAATTCCTCCTAATGCTGCGCCCGCTTGAGCCGCCATTCTATTACGTTGGTTGGGGGACCCTGGCTCTGCTCAACGCCGGGCTTGCTCAGGCCAAGGGCCGAAGCGGCCTGCTATGGTTTCTGGTTTCCATCCTGTTTGGGCCGCTGGTCACACTCATCATCGTTCTGCTGCCCAAGAAGTGAGGGTTCTTACTTGCCAGCGGGAATTCGTGCCGCCTTGCCCAGTTCCCTCACGTAACTCTCGACTCGCCTTATCTCTTCCGTGGTGAGTTTGTTCACGTGCGCCGGCATCTTGTTTTTGCCGTGGGTGATGATCTCGATCCGCTGCTCGACGGTCAGCTTTTGCACCGCGTCTGAACGCAAGTCAGGGATGTTCCATCTGCGTCCCACGAACGTCTCGCTGCTGCCATCGGAGTTGTGGCAGCGGGCGCAATTCTCCTGAAAGATCTGCCGGGGCGTCCCCGGTGTCGCTGCCCCTGGGGATGCGACCGTCGAGGGCGGTGAGTTTTGCTGGCCCCAGGCTGCAATCGTGCAAAGCATGAGGGCAAAGTAAGAGATCGTCTTCATGCATCCTAAAATGAATACTTGAGCGCGACCGTTCCCAGGTTGGCGTGAAAATCACGCGGCAGCGTCGGTCCGGCCTCGCTCTTTTCGTTGTAATCGTAGTAACCCCAGTTGGCCTTCCAACTGACTCCCCTGCCCAGGACGACGGTCACACCGGCTCCGGGACGATGGTAGTTGAAGCGCAGCGGCCCGATTGGCGCCAGTGGATTAAGCAGCAGCGTGTCGCCGTTAGCGCTCGTCAACGAGTAACCTAGGCTGGCCGTCACCCGCCGCTGTGGCACCCAGTGCAGCGCGATGCTGCCAAAATGCGTGGTGCTGCGGTAGAACGATTGGGTTTGGAAGAGGCCTGCGTCCGTCGGACAGATCGTCGATCCCGCAATCGGACTCTCGTTGATATAGCAGATCAGGTTTCGATAAAACACATCATTAAAGTTGTAGTTTAAGTCCAGGTTGAAACTGTTGCTGGGTAACAGGATGGCTCCTGCGTTCACGTTGCGCTCGTGCTGCCCGAGCTGGACCGTACTTTCGCCGTTTCGCCCCTCACTCAAGTGCATGCTTGCCGAGAGGCTGGCCCAATGCACCGGCTGGAAATGCGCACTCAGGTGGTAACGCTGTTGCTGCCGCAAATCGATTCGCGTGAAGGTGTTGTCCGCCCAGCGCAGTTCGGTATCGAAGTTGATTCGCAGAGCATCCTGCCTGAACGGCCGGAACCAGAAACCGGCTACCAGTGATTGCTCGTCAATCGGCGTATCTTGCACCAGCGAATTCGTGACCACCACGCTGCAGGTACCGTTGGGAAGGATTGGCTGCCCCAGGCACGCATCACGATTCGGTAGCGGAGGCAGAAACAGTTCAACGTTGCTCTCGGCGCCGTTCTCGGTGATCGCCCGGTGCACGTAGCCGTATCCGATCCGGCTGCCCCATAGCCGTGACGATTCGTATTCCACGCTGATCAGATTGCTGCTCTCGCTCTGCCCCAAAAACTCCGCCGCCATCGAGTTGATGGTGTCTGCTATGGAGCCGAAACTGTGAGCGGGACACGTGGACGCCAAGTATGGCGGCGGACACGTCACAGGATTGAAGGGATTCGGCGAGTCCGCAAGAGAAGCGGCGAAGAGTGCCTGCTGCAAGGTGGCCGCATTGCCCGGAACTCGGAAGTCATGCTGGCGGAATTCTTCGACAATACTCGCTCCATGGCCAAGCTTCCATGTAGCTCCAAACTCGCCGTTCACGGTGATGTTGCGAGCTTTGGCGCGGCCGCTGACAGCAGCCTGACTCAGATTCAGGGGCACGATCAGGCCTCTGAACAACTCCGTCAGGTCATCTACATCAGAGCTGGCATCGGCATACGAGAACAGGGCGGAAAGCTCAAGATTGTTGAAATACTGCGACTGAAATGTGACTTGCTCCACCGGCATCGAGCTGCGTCCCGGGCTGGAACGTGAGAAGCCCAGGAAGCCATTGCAGACCGGGTTCGCCGTCGGCGGTGCAGGGCCCCCGCTGATCACAGGATTGGCACAGGGTACAAATGGTGTGTTGAACACTGTTCCCAGGTCCGCTGGCACGCCATTGGCAAGTTGGAATATGAAACTCTGGTCCTGGACTGAAGTGTCAGCTTTACGGTATTGCAGAAACTCATCGAAGCTGAAGTTCGTTCGGGGCAGCAGCTTGAAGTCCACACCGACCTGATACTGGCTCTGCGACTCGCGCCACTGCTGGAATAGCGCCGTTTGCGCGCCTTGAAATCCTCCTGTATTCACCGAGCTCAAGCTCGGCCCTTCCTGGGTGCTGTTCGTGTATGCCAGCCGCAAGCGCACTCGCGACTGCGGCGCTATCAGCAGGTTGTAGTCTCCCAGCCGATGCACCGTGGCAAAGTGGTGGGGGGAGAATCCCACCGGCACTGCTGGATTCGATGTCGGCGGGTTGAGCGGATTGGCCAGCAGGTTGTACTCCCATGAATTCTCATACCGCCGGAAATTGGCGTTGAAGTTGTACCAGTGGTTCTTGTACATGCGCAGCCGCGTGCCGCTGCTTGGGTCGCCTCCGTATCCATAACTGCTCATGGAAAGACTGTCGAAAAGCAGCCCCCGATGGTTCACCGAGTGAATGCTGAGCGACTGCTCCAACAACCGTGGCCCGGTCTGCAAGTCAACGAACGTGGCATAGACAAAAGGATTTCCGTCGACCGCGGAATACCGTCCTCCCACCTCGACACTTTGGCTTATCTGGTATCCCCCGGCGGTGACTGGCTCTGGCACAGTGCTCTGCTGCGCGACTGCGGTTACCGAAATCGCGCCACAGAACGCTATGGCATTGACGAAAACCCGCATCACCGGAAGAACCCTCGGCTGAAGTTGGAGCCGTGAATACTCGTGTGGCAAAGAGTGCAGGCCTGGAACTGCGCCGACTGGTCATGAAACCCAGGCGCGTCGCGCGTCATGGAGCCGAACGTGACGGTATGGCAGCTCAGGCAGAGCAGGTTCACCTCGCTGACCTTGAGCATCCTCGGGTTGACTGACCCATGCGCCACATGGCAACTGGTGCAGCCTTCGGCGCGCAACGGGGCATGTTCATAGACGAACGGCCCCGCTGTCTCTGTGTGACAGTTGAGGCAAACAGCATTCTGCGCGGCGCTGGTGCGCAGCTGGCGCCCCATCGGACCACCGTGCTGATTGTGGCAATCCGTGCAGCGGATCAGCTTCTCATCCACCCGGTGGTGGTACGGTCTGCTGAACTCGGCCTGCTGCTCTGCGTGGCATCCGTAGCACAAATCGGGCTGTGGCTTTACCAGCAGAAAGTCGGGCTGCGTGAAATGGTGGGCGGAGTGGCAATCCAGGCAGATGACCGCGCTGCTCTTATGTGCCGAGCGCAGGAAGTTGCCGTGCTCCAGCCCGTACTGATGGCACGCCAGGCAGCGCTCGACGACCTTGCCGCGCTCCGCTCCCCTGAATGAAACGATCTTGGCTGGGTCGCCGCCCGATTGCACGTGCTCACGCCCTGGCCCGTGGCACGATTCGCAGCCCTTTCCTGCTGCCCCCCCGCGCGCATCGAAGCTTGTCTTCCAATGCGGTGTATTCGCAAAATTACTGTAGATCTCGCTGTGGCATTCTTTGCAGGCTTCAGAGCCCACAAATTCATCCACAGGCGCCTTGCCGCCCTGTGCGTGCGATAACACGCACAGGAGACTCGCGAGTAGACATGGCAAGCATCTCCGAGTGTATCGAGCTCGCGCCAACGCTGGGGCCTTCAAGGCACGATGGGCAGCAGGCCATTGCGCGAAAAAGGACGCGGCCTCACCTGCACAGTATCCGTTGTCGGCCCGTTATCTGCTGGATTCGGGTCCGCCGCATCCGACGAAACAAACGCCTGCGCGCTCACCGAGCGCACAAACGGCACGATCACGGGAATCGCCAGCTGCGTCGGACTTCCATTCGTGCTGGTCAGAGCGCAGTTCACGGTATCAGTAAGCAAAGCGCTCTCGCTGCATCCTGCTGGCAGGTTGGCTACTTCGATTTCTACTGGCTGCAGGAACATGACCGTCAGTGTCGCCGGCACCGAGCTCGCCGCTGTTGCATTCGTCACCGTCGCATTGAACTGCACCGCCGTGCCGACTGGCGCCGGGTCCGCCTTCCCTGCGGGCAGTGCGTGGTTTACCGCGACTCCCAGGTCTGCTGTCCCGGCTCCTGCGCCGATGTTCAAAGTTATGTCCTGAGTTCTGGTTGCTGTTGAGGGCCCCGCTGCCACATTCACCAGCCCGCGCATGTTGAAGGACGGTCCATGCACTCTGCAAAAGTATGAGTACGCTCCCACCGTATTGAAAACCACTGCGTAGCTGAAATTCTGGATCTCATTGATGCCCGAGTCCCATCCCCCGCTTGGCGCACAACTGCTCCCGCCACAGATTCCCGATGTGCTCGAATGGTCTGTCAGCGCCCAATCCCACTGCACCGTGTCACCCACATGGATACTTGTCGTCGTCGTTCCGCTGTTGACATCGGTGAACGAATACAGCGGTGGCCCCACCGTCACGTGCGCCGTCACCGGAGCCGCCGTCGTCGCGGTCACCGTGACCGTGCTCTGGCCTGCAGGGGCCGTCGCGCCACTGATCACCAGCGCCACGGTCGAGCTGCCGTTCATGCCTGGGTTCACCGTCGCGCTCGGTGAAAAATTGCAGAGCGCACCGGCTGTGATCGCCGGTCCGCCGCAGCTCAAGGTGATCGCCGGGCTCCACTCTCCCATCGCAGAAACCGTCAGTGGGATCGGCGCGCTCGGATTCCCCGTCGCCAGCGTCACTGTTGGCGAGCTCGATGTCACCTTGAAATCCACGACTCGCACGTTGACCGGCATCGCGTGATTCAGACTGTTCGTGTCTGTGCCAGTGATGTTGGCCGTATAGTCGCCGGCGACAGTGGAATTGCTGGATGCAAAGCTCACGCTGAAATTGACTGGCTGCCCGTTTGTTCCCTGCGGGCTGAACAGTGTCACCGCACTGGCCGGCGGTGTGCACGGAATGGTCGGGTCGAACGGCCCGCAGGTCACGGTCACCGAGCCCGAGTACCCGCCCAGTGGGGCGAGCGTCCCGTTGAAGACTCCGCCACCGCCCGGCAACACCTGCACCAGCGGATTGCTCACAGTCAGCTCATAATCCGGCTGCACCGTAAGCGCGAACGCGTGCGTCTTATCCGGCGCACCCGGTGTGCTGGCTGTCATCGTTGGCTGGTAACTTCCTGCCAGGGCGTTCGATGTCGTGATTGAAAACTGCACATTGGCGCTGCTCGCATTCGCTGAGAGCATCACCGTGTTTCCCTGCGGAAAATTGCAGGCCGCGTTTGCCGGCAGGTTTCCGCAGCTCAGCGTGACCGTGCCAGTGAATCCGTTGAATCCGGAGACATTGAACGTGCCGACCGGCGAAGTCGCCACCGGCGCCACAGTCACCGTGGGCACTGCGCTGAAGTCGAAATCAACCACCTTCAGCGTCAGTATCTGCGAGGTGTGCGTGATATGGCTTGGGTCGGTGCCGGCAGCCTGCAGTCGAAATTGATAATCCCTCGGCGGTGTCGCCGGGTCCCCTGCCGTGAGCGTGAACCCGCCATGTGCAGTGCTCGGCACTAACAACGAAGGACTCAACGAACACGTCGAAGGCAGCGCTGGGCCAATCGATACGCAGCTGAGCGCGACCTGGTTGTTGTAGCCGTTTACCGGCGCCAGCGACCCGATAAAATTCGCGGTTTGGCTGGGAAAGATCGGCCCCGCCATTGTGGCCACGCTCAAAGTGAAATCCGGCTGCACTACCTCCACCACTCCCACCATGTTGAACGTACCGCCGTGCACCCGGCAAAAATAGTTGAAGTTTCCCGCCTGGTTGAATACGTGGGAGGCCACAAATCCTGCGTTTTGACCCATCGGTGGGCTTATCGCGAGCGTACCCAGGTCGAACAAGCCGTCGGGCGTGCAGCACCCCCCTGAGGTCACGGTGTGGTTGCTTCCGATCCAGTCCCACTCCACCGTGTCTCCAACATTGATGCGCGTGACGTTTGAGCCAGTGGTTGCATCCACAAAGATGAGCGAATCGTTATTCGGGGCCACCTGAACGTGTACCGTCTTGGCTGTCGCGAGACCGGAGAGGCTGAAAACCAGCAGCATCAGGCCGGAGATTTGAGCTGCTGCCTTTGCGCGTTTGCACATGGACACTTTCCCATCTTGAGGGACGGAAACTGGAACTAGTTCGATACCAGCCGGGCTGCGCCCGCCAGCCGCTCGACCGTAGTGACTTCAGGCAATGACGCTGCTGCTTTCCGCGCAAAACCCAGCGTCTGCTCCATCGGCTGTCCGCTCACGACCAGCACCGTGTAGCCCGGTGACTGGAAGCCTGCGACCTGCAGCTTATCTATCGTATCCGCATGCAGGAGGATATTCCTTTCCCTTCCCGCCGGCTCTCCCATCAACTCCTCGCCGCCTCTGCGCCGCACAAAGAACGAGACCTCATGCTGCCCGTCGCTGTAAACCAGGTGCAGGTAGTCCCGCAACGCCAGCTCGCAAACTCGCACCCGGTCGATGTGATACCCCTCCGGGGCCAGGGCCGCCACCAGCGCTGCATCGCCGGCCCTTTCTTTCACCAGAGACTCGATCTCGCTGCTTCCGTAAAGCCACCTCCGCCGGGCCTGCAGCACTACCTCTACGTTGTGATCGTCTGCCGCATCGGCATACACATTCGCCGGCTCCGTCGTAATCGCAGGCTTGCTCATGAAGCTCGTGACTTTCAGACCGACCAGCAGGATCGCTGCTGCTGCGGCTGCTGCCAAAGGCGCCCATACTCTCGTCTTTCGCCAAAGCCCCGCCTTGGGCTCCGCTACTTGCTGCCACACTCGCTCCCTTACCGCCTCCTCGTGCACCGGCTCACCCAGCACCGCCTCCTGCACCAATTCGTCGCACTGCTCTTGCTGGGCCATCTCTTGCGCGCACTCTGGACAGCCTTTCAGATGGAGATCGAGCTCCGCCATGGCCTCGGCCTCCAGCTCACCCGACCAATACAGCGGCGCTAGATACTGCACTTCTTCGCACTTCATTGCACCATTCCTCCTGCGCGCTGGTGAGCCTGTCCAAAAGGCTGCATCAATCCCTTGCCCTCTGGCGCCATCAGCTTTTCGCGTAGCGCTTTCCGCGCCCGCCCCAGTCGCGACATGACCGTTCCCATCGGTATTTCCAGGATCCTTCCCATCTCTTTGCAGGTGAAGCCTTCCACCACCGCCAGCAGGATCACCACCCGCTGTTCCTCCGGCAGCTCTCCCAGCGCCGCGAAAACTTTGGACTCGCGCCAATCCGCCGTCGCTGCAGGCGCCGCCGGCTCGGCTGTACTGCTTAGTTCCTCCAGTGAACTCACTGGCGGGGCGCTCCGCTGCTTCTGAAACTGCCGGCTCGAAAGGTTGAGCAGGATTCGGAACAGCCATGCTTTGCAATTGCTCCCCGGCTCAAACTGATCAAAAGCGCGCCAGGCCCGCAGCAAGGTCTCCTGCACCAGATCTTCCGCCGCCGTGCGCTCCGGCGTAAGCCGCAAGGCGGTCCTTAGCAGCGCCTTGGCGTGGATCATCGCCGTGGCCTCGAACTCCCGCTGCCGCGATGGTTTTGAATTGCCCAGAATCTCTCCTACATCAGGGCTGCCCGGTACGCTCTTGCGGCGGTCACTCGGCCCGCTGCCGCCCAGTGCGCGTCCCCGAAGTATACGCTGAGTCTCTTGCGCAGTCTCAGCCGTGCCCGCAGCAGTCTGGTCTTCACCAGCGGCAAGCTGATATTGAGGATTTTCGCCGTCTCTGCGATAGAGAGCCCCTGCACATCGCGCAGCACAAAGACCGTCCGGAAGACCGGTTGCAGCTCTCGCACCGCTCGCGCCAGCCGCTCCTTCACTTCGGCTATGTGCAGATTCTCCTCCGGATCTTTCTTGCCATCGGTGATTTCCAGCGGCTGCCTGTCATCCTTTGGCCCGGCGTCATCCAGCGAGATGCTCTGCCCCGCCCGCCGCTGCCGCAGCCGCATCAGCGCGTGGTTCACAACGATGCGTATCATCCACGTCGAAAACTTCGACTCCTCGCGAAACCTCTCCAGGCTCTGAAACGCCTTCAGGAAGGAATCCTGCACCACATCTTCCGCGTCGTGCGGATTTTGCACGATATACTGCGCTACCTTGAACAGCCGCCGGTCGTGGCGCCCTACCAGCTCGGCAAAGGCCCGGCTGTCACCCGCCTTCGCCGCCCTTACCAGGGGGGCGTCCTCATCAAGCCGGGGAGTTACCGGCACGGTGTGTGCAGCCATACCTGAGTAAATGCAGGCTGTGGCCATTTTCATCCCGGGGGGGAAGAGGGTTTTTCCAAGCCGGTCAGGGTCCGCGGCCCCGGCCTGGTTACTAAAGGCACCTGGCTGCCTCTCTTTTTTTGCCCCTGATTGCCGATTTGAACGTACAATATATGCCTTCCCCTCGGACTCAGCATGTTGCCGCTCGTTTTCAGGAAGGGAGCATCCGGCCTGATACAGGACACAGCGAGACCCTGTAACTTACAGATTCTAAGTCACTTATTTTCCAATAGCGGGTTGGTGAAGAGATTGGAAGCGATAACTCCAAAAGGCGCCGCGGTTTTTACCGGAGTCGCGTTCCTGAGTTTGCTGGCTGGCTTTCTGCTACTCGTCCCTCTTGCGCAGGCGAACACATCCGTGATCACTGTGTCTAGCCCTCCGCCTGCTGACACGATCGCCTTTTCGGGCCCGAGCGCCACCATTATCAAAGGAGACACGGTCGAGTGGTGCTGGGCCGACTCCAACTGCAGCAGCGTGGACTCCACTGTTGAAGATCATTCCACTACCTCAGGCACCTGCGGCGCTTCTTCGTGTTCTCCCAGCGGAATGAACGGCATGGCTGCCTGGGATTCTGGGTTGAAGGCGAACGGAACCTTCTCACTGGTCTTCAACAACTCTGGAACCTACACCTACTATTGCTCTCTACACACGATATCAATGCAGGGAAGCTTTATTGTGGCGCCCTACGACAGCAACAACCCTACCCACTATCAGTTGATACCTTCCACCGGCACACCAACCGCCGGTGTCGCATTTACCATTCAGCTGCTTGCGCTCGATCGCAACAACAACCAGGTTCAGAATTACAGCGGCCACTCAGCCACTCTCAGCAATCCCACTGGAAGCGGAGCTGTCTTCTCACCCAATCCCGTCACGGTGAATTTCGGCACCAACGCCGTCACCCTCAATGCCACGCTTCAGACCAGCGGCAATCAGCAGATTTCAGTCACCGACGGGACGATCAGCGGAAGCGTTTTCGTCAACGTCCAGGCCGGCCCGGCCACCCATTTTGCGGTTACCGCGCCGCCCACCGGCACAGCAGGTCAGAATACGAATTTCGCTGTCACCGCACAGGACCAGTTCAACAACACGGCGCCCACCTACGCTGGCACAGTCCACTTCACCAGCTCAGATGGCGCTGCGGTGCCTCCTGCCGACTCCACTCTGGTGAACGGCGGTGGCGGCTTCGGCATCGTCTTCAACACGCCCGGTACGCAGACCATCGTCGCTACTGACACAGTCACTAACAGCATTACCGGCTCTACCTCTGTGCTGGTGAACTCGGCCAATTGTCCCGATGCGGATAAGACCTTTACTAATTCTGCCGCCATCACCATCAATGACGTTGCCCCCGCGACCCCGTTCCCATCGAGCATCACCGTCTCTGGTTTGAACGGCCGGGTCGTGGGAAAAGTCACGGTTACGTTGTCCGGATATCAACACACCTATTCCAGCGACGTGGACATCTTGCTGGTGGGCCCCGGCGGGCAGGAAATTGTTCTGATGAATGACGCCGGCATCGGCGAGGTCCCTCTCAATCCGATTGATATCACCTTTGACGACGCGGCCGCTGCAACTCTGCCGCAATTTGGTCCCTTCAGTGGAGGCAATTTCAAGCCTACCTCCTGGTCAGGCCGTGCCCCCAGCTTTTCCGCCCCTGCGCCTGTTGGCCCCTACCCCGTGGGACCACCCAACGGAACTGCGAGTCTGCTTTCAAGTTTTGCTGGCACAGACCCCAACGGCACATGGAGCCTTTACGTCCAGGACAATGTCGCAGGGGACTCAGGCAACATTCTGAATGGCTGGAGTTTGACCATCACACCCGCTTTCACTCAGACAAGTTCGACGCCGATCCAATTCGATAACCTCGCGGCCACCAGCCCCTATCCGTCCCCGCTTACTGTTTCCGGCTTGAACGGGAATGTTGCGCAGGTCATGCTTAATCTCTCGAGTCTCACTACCAACTGCCCGCCTGAGCTGGCGGTGATGCTCATTGGGCCTCAGGGACAACAATTCATCCCCATGTCTTTGAGCGGGCCCTACTGCAACGGACCTACATTCAGCGGGATTAACCTGACTCTGACGGATGCCTCCGCGACTGCGCTGCCCGCGTTTCCCAACACGCTCGCATCTGGCGTTTTCAGCCCGGGGAGCTACCAGCAGACTTTCTTCGGCAGTCCTTTCGTGTTCCCGTCGCCCGCACCACCGGGTCCGTACACGCCCGCTATCGAGGCCACTCCTGATGGGACCGCCACCTTCGGCTCTCTTTTCAATGGCATTGACCCGAACGGTACGTGGAATCTCTACGTGCAGTCTCAATCTCAGCTGGGTCCGCCGGCCGGCACTGGACAGTTCGCAGGCGGTTGGGGATTGACCTTCATCCTGAAGTGCCCCACTCCCACCAGTTGCGGCGTCACCTCGACCACCAACCCCAGCAGCTTCAATCAGTCGACCACGTTCACCACCACCGTTACCTCTGGTGCTGGTACGCCTTTTGGCAACGTCACCTTTATGGATGGCGCCTCGCCCATCGCCTCCAATGTCGCGCTCGATGGCGCTGGCCAGGCGACCTTTTCCACCTCGGCCCTCGCAGTTGGCTCCCACAACATTTCCGTGGCCTATGCCGGAAACACGACCTTCGATGTCAGCTCCTCTCCTCCTGTCATTCAGGTGGTCAATCAGGCGACTACGGTCACAGTGATAGCCTCATCGGTCAATCCAACGACCTACAATCAGGCCACCATCTTCACCGCCAAGGTCACCCCCGCCTTCGGCGGATTGCCCACCGGCACCGTCACCTTTACCGACACCACCCTGGGCATGGTCCTGGGTACCGTTCCTCTCAATCCGTTGCTGCGCGGAATCCTTACCTATAGCGCCTTGGCCGTGGGTACCCACAACATCACCGCCACCTACAACGGTGACGCCAACTACACCGGCAGCACCTCGCCCGTGAAGGTGCAGGTGGTCAACAAAGCGCCCAGCAGCAGCGCGCTCATGTCTTCGCTGAACCCTTCCACCTTCGGGGCGGCTGTCGCTCTGACCGCCACCATCGGCTCCACCAATGGCGTCACGCCGACTGGCACCGTCAATTTCATGGAAGGCGCCACTATGCTGGGCAGCGGCACGCTGAGCAGCTCTCAGACCGGGATTCTCATCAGTACCCTTTCGGTCGGTGTACATAACCTCACCGCGGTCTACCTGGGCGATGGCAACTTCGTGGGCAGCACCTCGCCCGTCTTAGTCCAGACTGTCAATAAGGCTGCCACCACCACTACCGTGACCTCCGGCCTCAATCCCTCCACCTTCGGCCAGACCGTCACCTTCAACGCCAACGTCACCTCCAGCGGCGGCACCGCCACCGGCACTGTCACCTTCCTGGATGGCGCCACCACTCTGGGTACCGCCAATCTGGTCAATCATCGCGGCAGCTTCACCACCTCCGCCCTCACCGGCGGCACACACTCCATCACCGTCGCCTACAGCGGTGATACCAGCTTCGCCCCGAGCACCTCGTCAGTGCTCATGCAAGGCGTGAACCGCGCAGCCACCACTGCCAGCCTTACCGCCAACCGCACCTTCATCCACTTCCGCCAGGGTTCGACCGTGACCATCACGCTCACTTCGGGTGCTCCCGGCACGCCGACCGGCACCGTCACTTTTAGCGATAACGGTGTGGCGTTTGCCAGTCTCAGTCTTGTCAACGGCGCCGCCGGTGGAACACCGCTCTTCGGCAAGCTGGGCCTGCACGCGATCACCGTGACCTACAACGGCGACACCAACTTCGCGCCCTCGAGCTCGAATGAAGTCGATATCTACAAGTCTGCCCGTCCTCATGGAAATCCACCGCTGCCGTCCGAGAACTAGAGAAATCAGTCTTGACTGTTGATGCGATGCTTCAGCAGTAGCGAGTGAGCTTCGATAGCCTGGACCGAAAGACTTGGCCCAAGGCCTTATTCGTAGCGCAGCGCCGCGATAGGGTCGAGATAAGCGGCCTTCCGTGCCGGGTAATAGCCAAAGCCGATGCCCACGACCGCTGAGAACAATACTGCAAGCAGCACGGCGCCGGGCCCGACTGAGGTTCGCCACCCCGTGATCGTGGAGATTGCGACCGAAGCGCTCATGCCCAATGCGATTCCGATCACGCCTCCCACCAACGATAGCGTGGTCGCCTCTACGAGGAACTGCGTGAGGATGTCACGGGTCTTTGCCCCCACCGCCTGCCGCAGCCCGATCTCCCGCGTGCGCTCGCGCACCGAAACCAGCATGATGTTCATGATCCCGATGCCGCCCACGATCAGGGAAACGGACGCGATGGCCGCAAGCATCATGGACATGATTCGAGAAGAGGCCTCTTGCGCGGCGAAGATCTCTTGCATGTTGCGGATCGAGAAGTCGTCGTCTGCGCCCGCTTGCAAATGATGGCGCTGGCGAAGCAGCGCTCGTGCCTCCTCCTGCGCCGCCTGCAGCTGTTGTGGTCCCGTCGCCTGGATCAGGATCGCGTCCACCGCATCGGCGTTTGCCTGTTTGATTCCCAGGACCTTTCGCTTCGCCGTCGAGATCGGCACGACAACAACGTCGTCTTGATCCTGACCTGAGGCGGTCTGTCCTTTGCGCGCCAGAACGCCCACCACGGTGAACGGGACAACCTTGATGCGAATGACTTGGCCGATTGGGTTCGTTCCCGCGCCGAAGAGGTTCTCCACCACTGTCTGTCCCAGCAATGCGACTTTATTTTCTCTGTCTACATCCTGCTGCGTGAACGAGTCGCCGGCAGCGACCGCAAATTGCCGTATCTCGAGTCCTGCGGGCGTCGTGCCCGCGATGGAGGTGCCCCAATTGCTGTTTGCGTACACCACCTGGGCGCCTCCGCGCACGAAGGGTGCGGCATCTTGGATGTCCGGACACTGTGACTTGAGTTCACGGGCGTCAGCCTCTGTGAGCGTGACCTCATTGCCGGTGCCGATGCGAAGGCCCGAGGCGGTCAGGCTGCCCGGAATGACCACGATCAGATTGCTCCCGATACTGGCTATTTGTTGCTCGATGGTGATGGTCGCTCCCGTGCCGATCGCCACCGTGGCGATGACCGCCGCTACCCCGATCACAATGCCCAGCATGGTCAAGCCGGAGCGGACCTTGTTGGTGCGCAGTGCGCTGAGGGCGATTCGCATCGCTGCCAGAATATGCTTCATCGCAGTGCTCCCTCCATCACATCTTCGATCTTGGTGCTCGATGGCGTGGTCCTGTCCTCGACGACGGCGCCGTCGCGGAAGCGAACCGTCCTTCCGGCGTAAGCCGCCACTTCATCCGAGTGCGTGACCACGATGATGGTGATCGCGCGCTTGTGATTAAGGTCGCGAAAGATGTTCATGATCTCTCCTGCAGTCTTGGAGTCGAGTTGCCCCGTGGGCTCATCGGCGAGGATGATCTCGGGGTTGTTGACCAACGCCCGCGCAATGGCGACGCGCTGCTGTTGTCCTCCTGAGAGCTGGCTGGGCATGCTGTTTTCGCGTCCGCTCAGGCCGACAGAAGCCACTGCCGCCATGGCCAGATCGTCGGGATCGCCGTTGATTTGATCGCTGTACAGCAGCGGCAGCTTCACGTTCTCCAGTGCCGACATGCGCGGCAGAAGATTGAACGTTTGAAAGACAAAGCCGATCTTCCGATTTCGCACCTCCGCCAGCTGGTCCCGGTTGAAAGTCTCGACTGGGACCCCATCCAGCAGATATCGGCCTGAGCTCGGGCGGTCCAGACAGCCCAGCAGGTTGACGAACGTAGACTTGCCCGATCCGGATGGACCCATGATGGCTACGAACGAGCCGCGATCGATCTTGAGCGAGACGTCATTCAGCGCCTGCACCGTGACTTCCCCGAGTTGAAAGACTTTGCCCAGGTGTTCGACTTCGATCAGTGCCGGCATCACCAGCTCACATTCTTGGCATTCGCTGGCCGCTGCTCAGTGGGGTCGAAGCGCCGCCGCCAGCGGACTGCCGGGATATGGCTCGCACAATGGCCTGATCTCCCTGTCGCAGGCTGGGCGCAGATACGATCGTATATTTTCCATCCGTGATACCGCTTTGCACCGGCAGGGCGATGACCTTCGAGTTCTTGAGCAGGTATAGCTGCTGTACCCCCGGCGGAGCAGGCGCAAGCTGGTATTTCTTACTCACTTCGTCAGAAGGACGGAAGCGCAGTGCCGCATTTGCTGTCTTCAACACGTTTTCCTGACGCGCCGTAACGATGGTCACATTCGCTGTCATCCCGGGAAAAAGTTTTAGGTCGGGATTGGCAACGTTGACCACCACGTCGTACGTCACTACGTTCTGCGCATTGATGGGCGCCTTGCGTATGTCGGTGACCGTTCCATGAAAAGTCTGTGCCGGATACGCCTCCACCGTAAAGGCCACGGGCTGCTCGACCTGAATGCTCCCCACGTCGGACTCATCCACATTCGTATCCACCTGCATCTTCGTCAGGTCTTGCGCGATATCGAAGATATCAGGCGACTGGAACGAGGCCGCCACCGTTTGGCCCACGTCAAAATGGCGGGCGATCACCGTGCCCGAGACCGGCGCGACGATGCGGGTATGGGCAAGATTTATCCGCGCCTGTGCCAGTGACGCCTCCGCCTGCCGCTGCTGTGCCTGCGCACCGCTCAACTGCGTTTGTGCCACCTGGATCTGCGCTTGCGCAGCCTGGATGTTGTGCTCCGCGGCGGCTATCTGCGACTGGTCGGCGCTCACTTGCGCCTGTGCCGCGTCGTACGTTGCCTTGGCTGAGTCATGGTCCTGCTCGGCGACCACCCCGACGCGAAAGAGTTGGTCGGCGCGTTGCCAGGCCAGTTGTGCGTTCACCAGGCTGGCTTGGTCTTTGGCCGCGATCGCTTGCGCGTTGCTCTTGCTCGCCGTCGTTGCCGCAAAGTCCGCCCGCGCCTTTTCCAGCTGTGCTTGGGCAGTCACCGTGGCGGAGCGCGCCGACGCCGACGCCGCGACCGCCTGGTCCACCTCTGCCTGGAAGATCTCTGGGTCGATCAGCGCGACCAGCTGCCCTTGCTTCACCTTGGTGTTGAAATCGGCATACAAAGCCTTGATGTTGCCCGAGACCTGGCTGCCTACCTGCACGTTTACCACCGGGTTCAGGTTTCCCGTTGCCGTGACCGCAGCTTCGATTGGGCCCCGCTCGATAGAGACTGTCTCAAAGAAGATTTGCGAGTTGAGCCGCGCGCGCCACAGCAAAGCCGCTGTCGTGACGGCGAGCGCCGCTAAGACCCACCAGATCCAACGCTTGGTCCTGGAGTAGAAACTCTGACTCCCCCTCTGGCGCACTGGAAGCACCTTTATGTCGGCCTTTCTAAGTGGTGCCGCAGCTCCCATGGCTCACTCCAATGGACTTATTGAAAAAATAGCACTCAGTGGCTCGCCGGGCTGTGACCCGTGTCACATTCCAGGTTTCGTTTGAGTATCTTAGCGATGAGTGATTGGGGTAAGAATTGTTCGCTAGCCCGCGATTCTGTTCCTCTTGTCAGGATGACTTCTGAAGAGTGCGCCCTTGACTCTTGGCGTACCGTCGCCTTTTAAGCGGCTAATGAGAGCATTGGTCGGAAAGCATTGACCCTCGGATCACGGACCCCTCGATTCCTATTTTCCCGCTGGGATGTATATCCTGCTCGCGGAAAACAACTTTGCGTCTGCCGTGGCTTCGAGACGCACGCTGTCATATCTGGCTTGGGCTTTGGCGGGCGCGAGAAAAGTGAGCCGGTACTGGTGCGCGAGCCGTGTCCCGAACTCCTCAAGTAGAGGTGAGAAGGCCTGCAGATAGAGCTCGCCGCCCGTGTCTTCCGCCAGTTCAGAGAGTTTGGTTCTGGCAAGTGAAGTAAGTCTCGGGTTTTGGCCGAACGCTCCCCCAGCTGGCTCCAGGACACCGTAAACTTGGGTGCCAGTGCGCTGGGCAGCGGCGATGGCGGCATTGAAGAAAGCGTCGTTGGGTCCCGCGTCTCCGGGATTAATGCCGCTCGAGATGAGCAAGACCGCTCGACGGGCGCTTCCTGCGGGCCAGCGTTCGATCATTTCCGTCAAGGATGCATAAGGGTCCGAAAGCTCGGCGCCTGAATCTGCCGGGGCGCGCAGCGCCTCGGCGGCGCGGGCGTGATCGGTCGTGAATTCCTGCGCCATGCGAATTTTTTCGTTCTTGATGTATGCAATCGCTATCGCGCTCCCTGCTGGCTGTGCAGCAATAAAGTGCCGCAGATCGGCTAGTTGCAATTCCATGCTCGAACCCACGGCTTCATCGATGAGGATCAGCAGCTCCAGACGGTCACCATCGCCGAGTGGGACCAGCTCGCGTATCTGGGTTGGCTGGTCGGCCAGAAACATCTTCACCTGCTGCAGAGCGAGTGGCGGCATCTCGCCACCCTGCAGCGGCCCGACGGACACCACCATGCTGACGGGGACATTCCCTGCAATCGCAGACGCAGAGACAGGATTCATCTCGGCAGAGGGCTTGGCTTCCGCGCTGGCTGCCGAAGATGCCGGGTATGTCAGCGCGACCGAGCGGGTCTGTTCCATGTTGGTACCCTGGGTGCTGTATTCGCAGCTGGCCACCGATTTTCCCAGCACGCCCCATATCTCGCGCAGAACATACTTGCCCTCTCGTTCTGCGAATATCAGCCGGGCTTCGCTGCGCTTGACCGGATCGCCAAACTGAATGAGCGCGACATGAGGCCTAAACTTGCCGTCGGCGCTGCGCATCGAAAGAAAGCCGGGCACAGAAGAATCCAGAATATACTCACCAGAGGGATACTCCTCATGCGCTGCAGAAAAGGCGAAAGGGATATCGGCGTTGGCGACCAGATATTTTGTCTGGGGCGATGCGGCGCTCGTAAGAAACGCAGCGAAACCCGCGGCGACTATTAGTGCGTGCAACTTCGACGAGTACATATAGACCCCCCTCAAGCAAAGGATTCGGAGCCGCTTTAAGTCCAAATTCACCTCGGTCTCCCTTGTCCACCTCCCCGCGGAACCGACACGCGTGGCGCAGGAGCTGACGTCCGCGGTGGCGGCGCCGAGAAGCGTGGCGGCGGCGCAGTGCTTCGCTGCGGCGCCGGCATGCGGCCATACACACCTGTGCGGTTCTGGCCCTGGATGCGTGCCTGCCGGTCGCGCTCCATCTCCTCGTATTCATAGGGGCCTTGCCGCTGGCTTAAGCTCGCCGGTGGTGTGGGCCGGTTCGGCTGGTTGCTGAGCGAGGGCGGTACGGCGGCAAGCGGGGAGACCGGCGCGATCTTCTCCCAATTGCGGCCGTTTTGCTTGTACCAGCCGTCTTGACGATGTTGATAGACGCTTCCGTTCTTGCCGACATACAGATCAGGCCTTGCCGGAGCTGTCTTTGCGGTTGGGACCTCGCGTGGCACAGCTGTGGGTCTGCGCGTTACACCTGCCAACGGAGGACGCAATGAAACCGGCGTGCGATACGTGACCGCGGAACTTTGCCAGCGCGCGTAGACGGTTGGGTGCGGCGCGTTCGCAGTGCGGGCAATGCTGCCGCGGACCGCCCGGTTGTAGAGCACACGGCTGTTCCACCAGACTGGATGCGGTGGCTCCCAGCGCCACGGATGCCAGTACCACGGGCGCGGATACCAGGGACGCCAGAAGTAGCCACCACCCCAGTAGCCGTAGTGGAAGCCAAAGCCCCACGTCCACGGCCATCCCCAGTAGTAATGTCGGCACCAGCACGGGTAGTAGTAGCCAGTGCCATAAACGACAACACCATCCCAGCTGAAAGCGCCGAAGTATCCCGGCAAGTAACCGACGTAGACGTAATCGGGCGTAGAGTCGTAAACATAGACATATCTGGCGTTATACACCGGTACATCCGGCGGGATGGAATAGATTTGCGAAGGGACCGAATCGCAGACCACCCAGGGTCCGGACGGGTTGTCGGCTACGAACCAGACGCCATTACTGACCGCGTAAAATCTGTTCCGCACCTGGATGATGTCGTCCGCGGAATTTACTGCGTATGACATGTCGGTGCCATCGATCTGTCTGAATTCTGGGTCTCCGTCGTACGTCGTCGTGAACGCAGCTTGTTTGCGGTCCACGGTGGCGGTCTGCGGAACTTCTGCCGCGACCACGGCATCGCGTGCCTGCGGTGTTCCCGAGATGCTGGCGAGCACTGCCGCTTTGGGATGGTCCGCGGGAATGCGGGCGAAATCGAGCGGCAGAGACGACTGTGACACCGGGTCCCAGGGCCCATAGAGCGCCGCAGCACTGAACCATCGCCCTGAAAGCAGAACGTAGTAGAGCTGTGGCTGCATGCTTAGAAAAACGTCGCTGTCGGTGTTCGTGACGTAGAGGAGCCGCGTTCCTTCTATTGGCGTGAATTGCGGTTCGCCCTGGAACTGGATCAGCTCCGCCGGCTCGGTGCTTATGATGATTTCTGGAACAGCGCCATTTCCTGTAGTTGGACTGGCGCTGGCGCTTTCATCCGTTTGGGCAAGAACAGGACCGACAGGGGCGGGCACGCGGTCGGTTCTTGACCATGGACCTGCGATTGCAGCAGCCGTCATCCAGTAGTTGTCCCCACGCAGGTAGTAGCGTCCGGATTCGGTATCCAGGACGATCATCGCCGGTGAGTTGAGCACCCGCATGAGCTTGGTGTTCTCGATTTTTTGCATGACCGGCTCGCCGTCGATCAGGATCAGTACTGCCGGGTTCTGCCGCACGAAGATTCTCGGAGGGGAACTATTGAAGCTCTCTTCCGTCCTCTTCTGCTGGCTTTGCGTGATGGCAATATCGGCGAGCAGTCGGTCGAGCGAGATGGTCATGCTCCACTGCTGCAGCGCTTCCGAGACTTGCTTCACATAGGTGCTTTCCTGTGCGTCGGCAGAAGGAAATGTCGCCTTGCTCGTGTCGATGTCGTAGAGCGTGACCAGGCGCCTTTCCTGATCGAGTGTGGTTTTTCCTGAGATCCAGACGGCGCCATATAGTGATTGCCCGCTGGCGCGGTCGCTGACCGCCACAGCAGCGCGCGCGTCAAGCTTGCCGTTTTCCCATTTATCCACTTGCGGCTGGTACATTTCCATGCGCGTGCCATCGCTCAGGATCGTGCGCGGCCAGCCGCTGTCTGCCTGCTGGGCCCAGCACAGACTGGAAATCAAAGTAAGCAGGAAACCAGTCGTGGACCGAGACTGCTGCATTGCTTCTCCGATCAAGATTTCACGATACGAAGCCGCATTGCCCCTTTGCCGTGACGGTCATCACACCCTGTCCTCAGACGCAGATCACTTCGTTTGGCCTCCCGGCGCTCGTTGTCGAGATGTGAATCCTCGCCCAGTCCGCAACGATACGCGGCAACTTCTTGGAAAGGATTCCATGATGCGAAACAGGATTCCTTGGATGCTGAGATTGAAGGAGCTGCCGCAGCCGCTCTGCAGGAATCGCAAGAACCACAGCACTACTACTCGCAACGACAGCGCCAGCCCGCGATTCTGTTCTTTGTCAAGCCCCGAAATTTCGCAAAATCGCCTCTAACTCATTGAACGATATAGCAGAAAGATGAATTTCTGAAAAGTGGCGGGTTTACCCTGTCAAATCTGTCATACTGAAGTTATAGAGTCGAAAAAAGGTGATTCACACCACGGGGAGCTGATTACGGGCTCGCTCGACTGGGCCTGATCGCCTTCAGACTCCGGCGTACCACGCATAGCCTGCCTCCGGAGACGCAGAGCCCAAACCCTGGCCAAAGCGCTTCAGACTGTCCGTCACTGTCAGGCGGGTGATGAATTTCACGTTTTTGTAGCCCAGCTGCCGCGGGATTCGCATGCGCAGTGGGCCGCCGTGGCCCACAGGAAGGTCAGAGCCATTCATCCCGTACGCCAGAAAAGTCTGCGGATGCGTGGCATCGGCCACATCCATGCTGTCCCACCAGTCGGTATCGATGGAGAAGTAGACCACATATCTGGCCTGCGGCTGCGTCCCAACCAGTTCCAGCACGTGCGAGAGCGGCACCCCCGTCCACTCGGCAATGTACGACCAGCCTTCTTCGCACGCCAGCTCCGTGATCTGGCTGCGGGAGGGATGACTCTTGAGCTCGGCCAGCGAAAACGAAGCCGGCCGCTCGACCATGCCATCGACCGAGAGACGCCAGTCGGCGAATCCTCCCGCCTGCAGACGCTTGAACGCTTCGTTCGGAGGTGGCATTTCATTCGCCAGCGGACGCTTCGAGATCTGGCTGCGCGGGAATTCACGCGCCAACGAGTGCTTCGCCAGCAGCTGCTGGCAGGCATAGTTCAGTGTCTCGCCGGGCCCGTAGATTCCGCCGTGATCGGGCGGGATCAATCCGTACTTTTGCGCAAAGCGCGCCGCCAGACCCAGGCCCGATGCCCCCGCCGCGGCTGCCAGCCCGGTCTTGATCAGCTTCCGGCGCGAGAGATCGGTCATTTGGCCTCCTTGACTCTGCCGACGCGGCCGGTGATCATGGCGCTCGTCCGGCTCCAGAATCCGGCAAAACACACCATGCCGACATGGACGATCAGGAAAAGCAGCAGGACCAACGACACGAAAAAGTGAAGTGTGCGCGCCGTTTGCCGCCCGCCTAACAGTGTGACCGTCAGCGGAAACGCGGAAACAAACGCGGGGGACATCGCCAAACCCGTCCAGATGACCAATGGGAACAGGACGAAGATCACCAGCAAGTAGGTGAGCCGCTGCAGCACGTTATAGGACAAGGCCTCTGTTTCACTCGGCCGCTCGAAGCGCAAATGCTTCTTGACTGCCGTCCAGAGCCCTCGCCAGGAAAGGTCGCCCTTACCGGGTAACAGGTCATTCCGAAAATGCCGCGTGAAGAAGCCGGAGATCACGTACAGCAGGCCCGTAAACACTGCAGCCCAGGCAGATTGAAAGTGGAGCGCGCGGCTCCAGCCGTTCTGGTCCGGCAGCACGTATCCGTAGCCGGTGGGTACCAGCGCCCGCGAGGAAGGGATCGGCAGATGGAACAACGGCTGCGTCAGCACATTGCCGGTCTCGCCCCAATAGAAGCGAGGATGCGAGATTACGATCTCGCCTCCGCTGATCACCATGGCGAAAAAGGACAGCGTGAAGATCCAGTGCGTTACACGGATAAGAAGAGAATGCCTCACCGGGACCTTGGTGGATGGGACGGCAGCAGCAGAGACTCGGTCGTAAGCCCCGATCGCCGCTCCCGCTCTCCGCATTCTTGGCCTCCAGTGCCGCCAAGCTTGCTCCCCGGAATGGTGTGATACTACCACGCGCCAGTGGATCGAAGAACTGGCTCGGTAGCAGGACTTCCGGCGATAAGACCGTTCCTGGTCTGGGCCCGGAGAAACGTATTGAAACTGCGAAGAATATCACCGCAGATGCTGCGGCCTGCGTTTGTACCCGCGCAAGACAATACCGAAGTGGCTCTCTTGTGTCGGCTGAGTCGTTGCAAATTCTATTGAATCGTACCTTGCACGCCGCGTTTGGTCTGCCTTCCCAGCATGATCAACGATCCGACCAGGGCCGCAATCATAGTTGTGAGCAAAGCTAGTTCTAGCATGACCTGGCGAAACACAACCTCGTCGGCCTGCTGCAGTTTGGACACCTCCGCAGTGAGGATGAGGATCCTGCGGATGACCGCGATCAATGCAACTACCAGGAATGGCTCTGCCAGGAGTCGGTGCTCGCGAAATGAGACTTGCACTGTATAGAGAAGCTCGACGATCAGCAATATCAACAGAATTTGGTCGAGCAGATTGACGATCTGCCCAGGCAGCGCTCGGGCAATGAGTGCATTCTTGAAAGTCCAGAACGCTGCCACCAGCAGCGCAAGAGCTGCGACTGCCAGGAGTACGCCGAGGGCAGCGTAGACCGTGTCTTCGATCAGAGCCAGACCGTGCACCACTGCCCTGCGCACAGGGTGGACCACGAGTTGCTGCTCTTCGGTCATGCCTGCAGCAGATTCACCTCAGGCTTGGTCAGCGCCAGATAGTCCCGTATTTGGCTCTCCATGCTGCGTCGGAAGGCTTGCGCCGTTCATTCAGCGGACCCTTGATTGGCAGCGTCGCCCGACTGTGCCAAATCTCGAGTCTCGTCATCCTCCTCCCGGAAACTATTGCGTTTGCGGTAGGCCAGTAATGTGATCCCCACCGACATGAACATGGGGGGGATGATCAAGATCAGAATGCCATTTCGCAAGCCTTGGACTAACCGCGCACTTGCAGCAGCCGCCTGTGTATAGCAAAGAGCACATCCCTGTGCCAGAGCGGGGAACGGCGCCAGCAGCGCGACAGCTGCACCGGCGACTCTGGCTAACCGGAAACAAGAACTTCGAAGTCTTCTCATAAGGATCTTCCGACGCTACTTGGCGAAGGGCCGCATATGAATCAGCCTGAAGCTGTCGGACCAAATCATGTTCATCATCAGAAAAACGAAAACCATTGCCGGGATGAGGGCCATGAAGAGGCTGCGGCGTTCCTCGCGCATCTGCATGAAAAACGCGACGCATAGTCCTGCCTGTGCGAATGCAAGCAGCAACAAAGCAAATAGCTCCTGCACTCCTTCCATGTAGTAAGCCAAGGCGATCTCCACCCCAGTGATAGCCAACAGGCAGACATAAACCACGACATAAGGCCCGACGCCGCCACTCTCATGACCCGAAGTCTCCATGAAGTCCCCCTTACAAGGTCTAGCGCTCGACGTTCAGCAGATACAACAACGGGACTACGAACATCCACACTATGCTTACAAATTGCCAGAATAGATTCCAGACCTCGATGACGTGTGACTTGTAGATCCCGCGACTGTATCCGATTGCCACCACCACCAGTGCTACAACGCCGATGACATCGTGAGAAAGGTGCAGCCCGGTAATGCTGAAGAAGGCAGCCCCAAATAGACCGGACCCCCACGGATTCTTGAACATCCTCAAGCCTTCGTCTATCAAAGCAAACCACTCACGCAAGTGCAGCAGGCCAAAAACCAGTCCCAGGGCCGCTGTGATCAGCGTCCAGCGGATGGCCGCTGATTTCTGACTCGCCCTGACGCTGCGCACCGCTTGCACCATGCTCAAACTGCTGGTGGCCATGATGAACGTCATCAGCATCACGTTCACGATGCTGGGGGAGAACTTGAAGGGCGTGGGCCAGTCCGGACTGCTATTGCGGATGTAACCATAGGCGAATAGCACCGCAGCAAAGGTCACTGCGTCAGAAATGACAAAGAGCCACATGACCAGCTTACTGCTCGGCATCGCAAACGGGCGCTCCTCCAGCACTGCATCATGTCCCATGGTCGGATCGGCGTGGCTCACGGTGGCTCCTCCTTAGTTTCGGCTTAGCTACAGTTTCATCCGCAACAGCAACAGCAGGTACACCCAAAGAATGCCCATGAAATGCCAGTAGTGTGCTGTTGCATCGAGCGTACTTTTCCTTAGCGCGGGCGCCGGCCGGTCGAGCTTCCAAATGACGCGAGACATGCCTACGATGCCCCCGAGCAAGTGCAACCCATGTACTGCTGTGAGCAGGTAGAAGAACGAGCTGTTTGGAGTTGACGCTAGATATAGCCCTTGCTTCTTCAGGCTGTACCAGGCCCAGAGCTGACCGGCGACAAACAACAAGCCAAGGGCCCAGGTTGCATAGAGCCAGCCCAAAGAGATTGACATGCGCTCCTTAGTGACACCGCCTCTGAAGCACGAACCTATACTCTTGCGGGCTGCCTGCAGGGTCAGGCTGCTCATCACGATCAACACTGTATTGAGGTACAGGACCGGAGGCAGACTGATATGCTGCCAGTCTGGCCCAGCACCTTGCCGGACGAACACGGCGCTGGTGAACGCAGCGAACATCATGGTGATGGTCGCGATGCCCACCCAGATCCCGGTGGTGGCAGGTTCGAGAGGACATTCCTTAAGCGTGCGCGACGGCACTTCTGGTCCAGCGCCCTTCCGGCCATTACCGCCAACGCTAGCCTGTGGCGGATGGGCCTGCTCAGCCCCGGGCGGCGCTGGCGGCGTATTCTGAACTATGGTCGCCATCTCTATACCTGTTCTCGACTCCCAACTTTCCAAGTGAGGATTCTCTTCCTCTCTTAGGCCTGGGGCTGCTCGGGCGAATCCTGCATAATGTAGTCGCCCTTCGAACCTTTGACGCCGAACTGGTAGGGATCGTGATGCACCACCGGGTGCTTGCCACCAAAGTTGTCCCAGGGCGGCGGAGAAGCAACCGACCATTCCAGCGAAGTCGCTTCCCATGGATTGTCCACCGCCTTCTTCCCGTAACGCATGCTGTACAGCAGATTGAAAAGAAAGATTAGCTGCCCTGCGCCTGTGACAAACGCAGAGTAGGTGATGAACTTGTGCACCGGGATCAACGGTTGCAGATAGTCCGCGGTAAAGGCCGAGTAACGGCGGACATTCCCTGCCATGCCGAGGTAGTGGAAGGGCATGAAGATGCAATACGCTCCGATGAAAGTGATCCAGAAATGCAGCTTGCCCAGGGTTTCGTTCATCATCCGCCCGTACATCTTGGGAAACCAGAAGTACGTTCCGGCAAAGACCCCGAACAGCGAGGCCACTCCCATCACCATGTGGAAGTGCCCGACCACGAAATACGTGGCATGCAGATAGATATCGACCGCCGGCTGGGCCAGAAAGAACCCGCTCACACCGCCGCTCACGAACATGGAGATGAAGCCCAGCGCGAACAGCGATGCCGAGTTGATGCGTATGCGCGCCCCGTACAGACTGCCCAGCCAGATCAGTGTCAGGATGGTTGCCGGGACTGTGATGAACAGCGTTGGGATCGAAAACATCAAACCCGAGAACGGATTCATGCCGCTCACGAACATGTGGTGGCCCCAGACCATGTAGCTGAGAAAGCCGATGGACATCATGCAGTAAATCACCACCTTGTGGCTCAGCAGCGGCCGCCGGAGGTTCGTGATCAACACGTGCGAAATGATTCCCATCGAAGGCAGGATCGCGATGTATACCTCGGGATGCCCAAAGAACCAAAAAAGGTGCTGCCAGAGCAAAGGAGAGCCCCCCGAGTGCGGTTGCATCCGGTCACTGATGACGAGATTCGAGGGGATGAAGAAACTCGTCCCCGCCGTCTTGTCCAGGATCAGCAGAATGCAGGCGGGCAGCAGCACGGCAAAGGCCAAAAGCGCCACGCAGGAAGAGATGAACCAGGCCCAGGTCGGGATCGGCATCCGCCATAGTGTCATTCCTTTGGCGCGTAGATCGAGAGTGGTCGCAATGAAGTTGAGCGAACCCAGAGTCGAAGCGATGCAGAAGATAGCGATGGAGATCGCCCATAGCAACTGGCCAGTACCAAGTCCCGGTCCCGCATCGGTGCCGACTGCGCTCAAGGGCGCATAAGCCGTCCAGCCCGAGATCGGCGGCCCGTCAGCAACGAAGAACGCTGCTATGAGCACGACGAACGCAACAAATGTCGTCCAGAACGACATCATGTTGAAGCGCGGAAATGCCATGTCTTCCGCGCCGATCTGGATCGGCAGGAAGTAGTTACCAAAGGCTGCGAACGGTGCATTGGTGAGCACAAAGAACACCATCAGCGTTCCGTGCATGGTCAGCAGCGAAAGATAGTATTCCGGCGTCATCACGTTGCCCGGGGCCCCCGCCTTGGAGAGCAACTGCAGCCCTGGAAGCGGTGCATTCGGGTACACCAGATGGAAGCGCATCAGCCAGGAGAGCCCCATGCCGATATAGACCGCCATCAGGGCTAGCCCGTAGTACTGCTTTCCGATTACCTTGTGGTCGAGGCTGAAAATATGCTTGCGAATGAATCCCTGGGGAGGCGCATGATGTTGCACCGCTTGGGGAGCTGCTTCTGCCATATGCTTCACCTCGGTTGAGAACGGGCTACTGCTCCGCCGCTTTTTCTTTCAACCACTTGTCAAAGTCTTCCTGCGACAGCACGTTCAGGTACGCCTTCATGCTGTAATGTCCCAGCCCGCACAGCTGTGTGCAGAGGATCTCGTAACGTCCGATCTTCGTTGCGGTGAAATGCACTGATAGGTCCAGCCCGGGCACAAAGTCCTGCTGCACCCGCAGCTCCCGCACATAGAAGGAGTGGTTCACGTCTTTGGCATGCAGGAACAGATGGATCTCACGGTTCACGGGAATGGCCATCTCCCCAGTCACGATATCGTCCTTGGAATCCCGGTCCGCGGGATCTAGCCCAAAGAAGTTCTGATTGCCTTCGTCGATCTTCTCTGGGTGGATGGGACCGAACCTGCCATCCGGGCCGGGATAGCGGAAATAGAAAGCAAATTGCCCCGCCTGCGCCTGGATCGGCATGGCGTCTGGGCCGGCCGGTGTGAAGTACTGTGCTGCCCAGGCTTTCTGCCCATACAGACCGAGCGCCAGGATCTCCGTCCCGACCAGGAGCAACGCTGCAATAACGAGTCCCCGCGCTCCCCCGGGGAAGCTTCTGGTCTTCCCGTCGTCGCTGCCGCCAGTGAATCGCCACACCAGGAAGCCCAGCATGAACTGGGCCCCGAGGAAAGAGAACCCTGCTTCGAGCATCGTATCCGCCATCTGCTCGTCGATGGCATGACCGTGCGTCGAGATATCGGCCGGCGGGGCCCAGACATGCATCACGATGGGATAAGCCGAGGCTAGCGCAAGCAGTATGACCACCACAGCGAAGAGTTTGCCCATACCTCTTCTGGCCTCCACTCCATTTCGTTCCTGTCTTTGCCGGGACGCTTATTGTCGCGCCCGCAAAGCCTCGTGGGTCTTATTTGGCCTTGAAAACGAAATTGACCGTCTTAGTCTCGCTCCCGCTTATGGTCACGTCCTGCGTCTGGGTACCGTAGGTCTCGTGCCAGGCGGTGATCGTGTACTTCCCCGGCGGCAGATTCTTTAGATCGAACCCGCCGCTATCCCCAGTCACTGCAAAATGACCCGTGTTCAGCACTGCGAAATACCCGCGCATCCACGGATGAACATTGCACTTCACCGGAATGAACTCCGCCTTGTCAAAATGCTCGGAAAAGGGCGGCGTTCCCGGTGGCTGCGACTTGTTCCACTCATGGTTGATCGTGGCCAGCGGATGGATGTTGTGCGAATGTGGGTCGCTGTTGACCACTTTGAGCTCCTGGCCGGTCTTGAGGGCGGTCACATGCGAGATGTAGCGGCATCCTTTTTGGTCCACGCTGGCTGCGGGCGGCGGAGGTGAGTTCTGATCATTCGCTCCCGCCGAGACATACACCACCACGTTCTCCAGCGCGTTGTTGGGGCCGACTACGACAGCCTCGGTCGTTGCCGGCGGGTTATAGAGCTTGGCACAAAAGGGCTCCTTTGACATATCAATGGATTTCTGCTTGGGCGCGATGCCATCAAGCGTCACCTTGCCGCTGACCGTACCCGCCGCAAAAGCCAGCGCCGGCCACAAGAGCAAAATTGCCCCCGCCACACATGTTCTTCTCACGGAATCCTCCTTCAGGCTGGAACTTCAGCCCTTACTCCCCTCCCCCGCTCCCCTTCCCTTCGGCCGCCGGCGCCGGGATGTGTCCGCCGGCCGCTTTCAGGATATCGTTCTCCTTGCTCTTCCGGTTCACCTGCAAGGTGCGCAGGAAGTGCACCAGGTCCCAGGCCTCATTGGGCTTGATGACGTCCGCGAACGAAGGCATGGGCGTCCCATCCAGACCGGTGATGAATATGCGGTACAGGTCCTCGTTCGTTTCCCCGCACTTGAACCGGCTTCCCTCCGCAAAGTTATACGGGCGGATGGGCTGATCCTTGCTGTCCGTGAGCGTAGAGGCGGATGGGCCGTCGCCCCGTCCCGCCTGTCCGTGGCACTTCCAGCACTCCATCTTCTGGAACAGTTGAGAACCATGAACAATGCTTTCCATCGTCACCGCCGGTTCAGGCGGGATGGTGACCGTCGGCCCCGGCTTCTCTTCCTTAAAGCGAGGTGAGAAGCTCTTGATGTAAGCGATGAGGTTCACCCTGTCCTGCTTCGTGAGCGCCCTCCACGACGGCATAGCTGAAGAATTCAAGCCGCGCATGAGCGTGTCGTAAAGGTCTTCATCGGTGGGCAAGTTGCCGGTGACCGTAGAACGGCACTTGAAGATCGCCGCTGTAAAGTCTCTCGGCAGCGGATTCAGCTCGCGTGGCACCGGGTTCAGGTAGGGAGCATTCTCCCCCTGACCATCACCCCGCTCGCCATGGCAATAGATACAAAACCTGCGGTATATCTTCTTGCCAGCTGCTGCGTGGCCTGTCATGTTGCCCACGTGGCTCTCTTGCCCGCACGACAGAACAGGTGCCAACAGCACTGCGACGGCACTCAACAGCGTCATGTAATGCTTGGATCGGTACTCGTTGAGCATTGCAAGTCCCTCTTTAGAAATCAAAGTCCACAAACAGCCCCAGGCTGCTATTGACCAGATTCCGTCCGGTGACAGGAGCCGTGTGCGTCGATCGTACTTGCGAATACTCTGGCGCGATCGCCAGGCCGGCGCGGCTCGACATGAATGGGTACCACCGTATGGCAAATGTAAGCGCGTCAACGTTCCCCAGATCTGAGGTTGTGCTGGGTAGCGATTGCTGTGACATGCGGACCAGCTCGTAGCGGTTGATAAAGATGAGCTGCGGTGACAAGGTGTAGTGGGATTCGAAGAACACACCGTTCCAGGTCGCATCCCGGGCGCCGGTTGGCAAGACTCCGTTGCCTGGCGTGTTCGTCGCCAGGAACTTGTCCTCTGACCCATGCATGAACACGGTTTCTAGGTCGTAGTTCTTGATGTACAGGTCTCCAAAGAACCCTGCTCGGTAGAAGGGCTTGCTGTTGCTCCCGGACCCTGGAATTGGGACGCCTCCTGACGCCAGGAAAACAGTCGGCGCATTGCCGATGTAACCGTACGCACCCACTCGTTGTAAGCCAAGAGCACCCACTTGGAATGCCTGGCTGAAAGTCAGATACGTGTCGTATGCGTGGTTCGATGGCAGGTTCACATTCCCGTCGTTGCTGCTCAACAGCGCCACCGAATACCGCGTGTAGCTGTTCTTGGAGTGGCCGGCAATCTCCATTCCCAGCTGATTGTCTCCCAATCCAAACGGGTTCGTGCTTTCGCCCGGAGGCAGAAAATGATAGATCTGATAAGACCCTCCATTGTTAGAAAGGGTTAGCATGCGCTTCTCAGAGATGCCGTTGTCCAGCTCGAACTTGCCGAACTTCACATTGAGCCAGTTGCTCTTCAGGATGTTGTCAAAGCGCACGAACGCTGATTCAAAGTGGAATGACGCAGT
>Ga0187779_10000349_pt1 | contig 31891 bp, 30 predicted proteins | sample 1015_Q2_SP10_10__FD_132435 | JGI IMG/M metagenome (GOLD analysis project Ga0187779, IMG submission 132435) | Tropical peat soil microbial communities from peatlands in Department of Meta, Colombia - 1015_Q2_SP10_10_MG | ecosystem: Environmental > Terrestrial > Soil > Wetlands > Peat | place... | reverse complement strand
GGTGCTCACCCTCACCGCCAACACCCAGCCCGCCATCCTGGCCGTCTCGGCCGCCGCCGCTGCCGCCTGGTCGGCGCGCGCCCCTGCGCCGACGCACGTCGCCGGTCATTCCCTGGGTGAGTACTCCGCCCTGGTGGCCGCCTCGGCTCTCTCCCTTCCCGATGCCGTCCGGGCGGTGCGCGCCCGCGGGCGATTCATGCAGGAGGCAGTGCCCGAGGGGGTGGGGGCGATGGCCGCGGTCATCGGCCTGGAGGCGGCCACCGTGACCCGGCTCTGCGCCGAGCTCGCCGGTCCGGACGTCCTCGCCCCGGCCAACTTCAATTCTCCGGAGCAGACGGTCATCGCCGGTCACGCCCGCGCCGTGGAGCGCGCGATGCCCCGGTTCCGCGAGGCGGGCGCCAAGCGGGTGCTGCCGCTCACCGTCTCCGCCCCCTTCCACTGCGCTCTGATGGCCCCGGTGGTGCCCCGTCTCCGCCCCATCCTCGAGGATCTCCCGGTGGGCGAGCTGCGCGTGCCGTTGGTGACCAACGTCGAGGCCCGGCCCAACGCCGACCCCGCCCGGGTGGTGCCGCTGCTGCTCGAGCAGGTCACCTCTCCGGTGCGCTGGGTGGAGTGCGTCGAGGCGATGGTCGCCGCCGGCGTCACGCGCATGGTGGAGCTCGGGCCGGGCCGGGTGCTCACCGGGCTGGTCCGGCGCACCGCCCGCGAGGTGGAGCTCCTCAATGTCGAGGACGCCCCCTCGCTGGAGAAGGCGCTGCTGGCCGTGGAGACCGGGGGATGAGCCTCTTCGACTTCACCGGCAAGGTGGTGCTGGTCACCGGGGGCTCGCGCGGCATCGGCCGGGCCTGCGCGGTGGCCTTTGCCCGGGCCGGGGGGACGGTGGTGCTGACCTACGCTCGGAACCAGGCCGCGGCCGAGGAGGCGGTCCGGCTCGCCGGCCAGCGGACCCGGGCGGCGAGGCTCGAGCTGGCGGACGCCGCGGCCGGCGGCCAGTGCGTGGCCGAGGTCCTGGGGCGCGAGGGCCGTCTCGACGTCCTGGTGAACAACGCCGGGATCGCCGTGGACGGCCTGGCGGTGCGGGTGAAGGACGAGGACTGGGACCGGCAGCTGGACACGAATCTCAAGGGCGCCTTCGTGCTCTGCCGGGCGGCCGCCCGCCCGATGATGAAGCAGCGCTCCGGCTCCATCGTCAACCTGGTCTCGGTGGTGGGGGAGATGGGCAACGTCGGGCAGGCGGCCTACGCCGCCAGCAAGGCTGGGCTGGTCGGCCTGACCAAGGCCCTGGCCCGCGAGCTGGCCAGCCGCAACATCCGGGTCAACGCCGTCTCGCCGGGCTTCATCCAGACGGACATGACGTCGACCATCTCCGACGAGATGCGCACCCGGCTCCTGGAATCCATCCCGCTCGGCCGTCTGGGCACCGCCGAGGAGGTCGCCGCCGCCGTTCTCTTCCTGGCCAGCGACGCCGCGAGCTACACCACCGGCGCGGTGCTCAGGGTGAACGGCGGCATGTACATGTAGCAGGCCCGCCTGTTATACGCGCCGGCCAAAGGAGCGCCGGCCTCTCAACGGGCCAGGAAAGACGAAGACTTGGAGGTTCGAGGTACCGGAGGCAACCACATGTCGACGAGCGCAATCGAGGCCAAGGTCAAGTCCATCATCGCCGACCAGCTGGGCGTGGGCGAGGATGAGATCAAGCCGGAGTCGTCGTTCATCGAGGACCTCGGGGCGGACAGCCTCGACATCGTCGAGCTGGTGATGGCGATGGAGGAGGAATTCGAGGTGGAGATCCCCGACGAGGAGGCGGAGAACATCAAGACCGTCGGCGACGCCATCAATTACATCAACTCGCACAAGAAGTAGGTCGACTCCCGTGGGGACCCGCCGCGTCGTCGTCACCGGAACCGGCTTGATCACCGCCCTGGGAACGGGGACGGAGAAGAGCTGGTCCGGCCTGCTGACCGGCAGATCCGCCGTCGGGCCGGTGACGAAGTTCGATGCCTCGGCGCTGGCGGCGCGCATCGCCGGGGAGGTGAAGGACTTTCAACCCGACGCCTGGGGGATGGACCGCCGTGAATCGCGGCGGATGGACCTCTTCACCCAGTACGCCATCGCTGCCACCGAGATGGCGATGCGCGAGAGCGGGCTGCCCATCGGGGTGGACAAGCCGCACGGCTATGCCGCGGAGAAGGTGGCGGTCATCCTCGGCTCGGGCATCGGCGGGATCGGCTCGCTCGAGGAGCAGCACCGGCGGGCCCTGGAGAAGGGCTTCGACCGCATCTCACCCTTCTTCATTCTCCAGATGATCATCAACATGGCGCCGGGCCTGGTGAGCATCCGCCACGGCGCCAAGGGACCCAACTGGTCCCCGGTCTCCGCCTGCTCGACCAGCGCCCACGCCATCGGCGAGGCGGCCAAGTCGATCCGCATCGGTGAGACCGACGCCGCCATCGCCGGCGGGGCCGAGGCCTCCATCACCCCGCTCTCCATCGGCGGGTTCGCGGTGATGAAGGCGCTCAGCACGCGCAACGACGACCCGGCCACCGCCAGCCGGCCGTTCGACCGCGACCGGGACGGCTTCGTGATGGGGGAGGGCGCCGGGGTGGTGGTCCTCGAGGAGCTGGAGCACGCCCGGGCGCGGGGGGCGAACATCCTCGCCGAGCTGGCCGGGTACGGCGCCAACTCCGATGCCTTCCACGAGACGCAGCCGGCTCCGGAAGGAGAGGGCGCGGCCCGGTGCATGCGCCTGGCGCTGGCCGACGCCCACCTGGCGCCGGAGGACATCGGCTACATCAACGCCCACGGCACCTCCACTCCCTTCAACGACGCCAACGAGACCAAGGCCATCAAGACCGTGTTCGGCGCCCACGCCAAGAAGCTGATGGTCAGCTCCACCAAGTCGATGACCGCCCACATGCTCGGGGCCGCCGGCGGCGCCGAGGCGGTGGTCAGCGTGCTCGCCCTGACCCGCGGGGTCATTCCGCCCACGGCCAACTACACCACGCCCGATCCGGAGTGCGACCTGGACTACGTCCCCCGCACGCCGCGCGAGGTCCGGGTCAACGCCGTCCTCAGCAACTCCTTCGGATTCGGCGGGACCAACGCCGTGCTGGTCTTCAAGCGCTTCCGCTAGAGGCGACTGGTCGCACCGCGCCCGGCGCCGGCCTTGGGGTACAGTGGCCCGGGCCCATGGAAAACACCGCTCCCCTCGTCGAGGTCGACCCGCAGATGGCGGACGTCATCCGGCGCGAGACGCTGCGCCAGGAAGAAGGTCTGGAGCTCATCGCCTCGGAGAACTTCGTCAGCCCGGCCGTCCTGGAGGCCGCCGGCTCGGTGCTGACCAACAAGTACGCCGAGGGCTACCCGGGCCGCCGCTACTACGGCGGTTGCGAGGTGGTGGACGAGGCGGAGACCCTGGCCATCGACCGGGCCAAGCAGCTCTTCGGCGCCGAGGCGGTCAACGTCCAGCCCCACTCCGGGAGCCAGGCGAACATGGCCGCCTACATGGCGGTGATGTCCCCCGGCGACACCCTCCTCTCGCTGGACCTGAATTCCGGCGGGCACCTCACCCACGGCATGTCGCTCAACTTCTCCGGGCGGCTCTACCGGGTGGTGCACTACGGGCTGGACCCGAAGACGGAGCGCATCGACCTCGACCAGGTTCGGAGGCTGGCGCACGAGGCCCGCCCCAAGGTGCTGGTGGTGGGAGCCTCCGCCTATCCGCGCACGCTGGACTTCGCCGCCTTCCGCGAGGTGGCCGACCAGGTCTCGGCCACGCTGCTGGTGGACATGGCCCACATCGCCGGTCTGGTGGCGGCCGGCGAGCACCCCTCCCCGGTGCCCGTGGCCGAGCTGGTCACCACCACCACCCACAAGACGCTCCGCGGGCCGCGCGGCGGGATGGTGCTCTGCCGGGAGTCCCTGGCCAAGGCGGTCAATTCGCAGGTCTTCCCGGGCATCCAGGGGGGGCCGCTGATGCACGTCATCGCCGCCAAGGCGGTGGCCTTCCACGAGGCGCTGCAGCCCGCCTTCCGCACCTACCAGCGGCAGATCGTCCGCAACGCCCGCGCCCTGGCCGAGGCGCTGCAGCGGGCCGGCTGCCGGCTCGTCTCCGGGGGCACCGACACCCACCTCATGCTCGTCGACCTGCGGCCGAAGAAGCTGACCGGGAAGGTGGCCGAGGCGGCGCTGGGCAAGGCGGGGATCACGGTGAACAAGAACATGATCCCCTTCGATCCGGAGAAGCCGATGGTCACCTCCGGCATCCGGGTGGGGACCCCGGCGCTGACCGCGCGGGGGATGAGGGAGGCGGAGATGGCCCGGGTGGGGGCGCTGGTGGGGGAGGTGCTGGACCAGGCCGCCGACGAGGCGGCGCTGGCCCGGGTCCAGGGCCAGGTCCGGGAGCTGGCCCGGAGCTTTCCCCTCTACGCCCATCGGCTCCGCGCCTGAGGGCGCGGTCGACTCGCCCGGAAAAGGGTCGAGGCCCCTCGCTTGCGCCATGCGCTGCCCCTTCTGTCACGGCCCGGAGAACAAGGTGCTCGATTCGCGCGAGTCCCACGAGGGGGCGGTCACCCGCCGGCGCCGGGAGTGCCTCGCCTGCCGCCGGCGCTTCACCACCTACGAGCGGGTCGAGGAACTGATGCCGCTGGTGGTGAAGAAGGACGGCCGGCGCGAGCCATTCGACCGGGACAAGCTGCTGCTCGGCCTGAAGAAGGCCTGCGAGAAGCGGCCGGTGTCCATGGACCAGCTGGAGGCGCTCGTCTCCGGGGTGGAGAAGAGGCTCCAGGAGCTGGGTGAGAAGGAGGTCCCCTCCAGCGCCGTGGGGGAGGACGTGATGCGGCGGCTGCGCGAGCTGGACGAGGTGGCCTACGTCCGCTTCGCCTCGGTGTACCGGTCCTTCCGCGACATCGGTGAGTTCATGAACGAGTTGAAGGATCTGCTCGATGAGTCCGCCCGTCCCCCCGCCCGGAAGCGGGAGCGCGCCGGTAAGCCCTGAGCCCGGGCTGCCAGCCGACGCGGAACGCTGGATGCGCGAGGCCCTGTCCGAGGCCCGGCTCGGCCTGGGGCGAACCCACCCCAATCCCTGCGTCGGGGCGGTCGTCGTGCGCGAGGGACGGGTGGTCGGCCGCGGTCACCACGCGCAGGCTGGAGCGCCTCACGCCGAGGTGCTCGCCCTGGCCGATGCCGGGGATGGCGCGCGCGGCGCCGACCTGTACACCACCCTCGAGCCGTGCGACCACTTCGGTCGCACGCCGCCCTGCACCCGGGCCATCCTCGACGCCGGGGTGGCGCGGGTCATCTCCGCCTCGGAGGATCCCAATCCCCTGGTCGATGGGCGGGGCCTGGCCCGGCTCCGCGCCGCCGGGCTGGCGGTGTGGACGGGCGTCCTCTCCGAGGAGGCGGACGCGCTGAACCGCCCCTTCCACAAGGCCATGCGGCGGGGACTGCCCTGGGTGACGCTCAAGGCGGCGGTGAGCCTGGACGGACGGCTGGCCACCCGGACGGGCGAGGCGCGGTGGGTCACCGGCGAGGAGGCCCGCGCCGACGTCCACCGCCTGCGCAGCCGCGTGGACGCGGTCCTGGTCGGCACCGGCACGGCGCGCCTGGACGATCCCCAGCTCACCGCGCGCGTGCCGGGCGGCGGCGGGCGCAACCCGCTCCGGGTGGTGCTCGACGCACGGGGGGAGCTCTCCCCGGCGCTCCGCGTCTTTCGCCAGCCGGACCCGGACCAGACGGTGGTCGTCGTCGGCGAGGGAGCGGCCCCGGAAGGTGCGGCGCGGCTGGCTGCCACCGGGGCGCGGGTCTGGACGGTGCCCCGGTCGGCGCGAGGCCTCGACGCCGAGGCGCTGCTGCGCCGGTTGGTCGCCGAGGGCGCGCTGCACGTGCTCGTCGAGGGGGGCGCCGGGCTCTTCACCACGCTCCTCGTCGAGCGCCTGGCCGACGAGCTCATCCTCTTCCTTGCCCCCAAGCTGCTCGGGGGCGATGCCCTCGCCTGGGTGGGAGGCCTGGGCGTGGAGCGGATGGAGGATGCGCTGGCGCTCCGTGTGGACGAGCTCGCTCCTTTGGGGAAGGACTGGCGGCTCACCGCGCGCTTTCTCTGGCCCCCCGGTGGATGACGCGCCCTTCGACGGAACGGTAGGCTAGCTCTCGAGCCCGTGAGCCCCACCGACCAGCCCCCACGTTCGGACGGGCTCGCCGCAGCCACGGCGGGCCGGCCCGGTCGGCGCCCCTGGGCGGCGGCCGGATGGCTCCTGGCAGCGGCCATCGTCGCCCTGGGAGCCTGGCTCCTGGTGTGGCGTCCGGGCAGCGACCGCGCCCTGACCTCCATCGAGGCCCGACCCCTGGCCGCCCAGCCGCCCTCGGCCGCCGCCGCCGACGCCTACCGGCAGGGCATGGTGCGGATGCAGCAGTACCGCTGGGCGGAGGCGGTCCCCTTCTTCCGGAAGGCCGCGGCGCTGGACCCGAAGTTCGCCTTGCCCTGGCTGCGGCTCACCGTGGCCCTCTACTTCCTGGGCAACAGCACCGAGGTCGTGGACACCATGCAGGAGGCGGTCCGCCTCTCCGCCGGCGCACCCGACGACGTGCGGCTGCGCATCGAGCCGCACTACTTCTGGTACCGGAACGACTGGGAGCGCTGCGCCACCACTGCCCGCGCCCTGCGGGATCGCGAACCGGAGAACTTCGAGGCGCTGCTCCCCTCGTTGCTCCTCCCCGGCTGCGTGCCGGCGCCGGAGTCGCTGGCGCTGATGGCCAAGCTCCGGGCCAGCGGCTCCCTGGCGGCGCGCGACCCGCGCTTCGACCTGATGGAGGCGCGGCTGGCCTTCTCCGAGCACGAGGACCGGCGCGCGACCGAGGCGCTCGACCGGGCCGACACCAAGGTCTCCGGACCCGAGGGCCGCTTCCTGAAGGCGGCGGCGCTGCTCCTCCGGGGCCGCCTGGCGGCCCGCGCCGGGCGCTTCGACGAGGCGCTGGCGCTGCTCTCCCAGGCGGAGAAGACGTCCGTCGAGGGGGGTCATGCCTTCGAGGCGGCGCGGGTGGTGGGCGAGCGGGCCCTGGTCCTCGAGGCCAAGGGAGCGTTTCTTCCCGCCGCCGCCGAGTTCGAGCGCCAGCTGACGCTGCTCCAGCCCTTCGGCGCCACCTATGCCGCGGTGCAGGCCGCCAAGGCTGCTGCGGCCGATGACCTGGCCGCCGGTGAGCCGCGCCGCGCCGCCGCGCTCCTCGAGCGGGTCAAGAGCTACCCCACCCGCATCCTCCAGAACGTCGAGGAGGTCTACGCCAGCTTCGGGCGGGTGGCCCTGGAGCAGGGGGACCTGGCCGGGGCGGCGGCGATGGTGGACCCGGCGCTGAAAAACCTGGCCCAGGACGCGAGCCCAGCGCAGACCTGGCTGCTCGCCGCCGCCGTGGCCCGCGAGCAGGACCGGATCGCCCAGGCCCGGGAGATGCTGGAGGCGGCGACGGCGGTGGTGGCCGAGGACCCGGTCCAGGCGGCCATCGCCGAGCTCCTCCTCGATGCGCAGGACCGGAGCGCGGCGGCCAAGGTCATCGACCAGCTCTCCAACGAGCCGGTGGCGCGGGCCCAGGCCGCGCGCCTCCGCGCACGCTCGCTCAGGGAGGCGGGGCAGGCGGGTGCGGCCAGGACGGCGGCCACCGAGGCGGTGGCGGCGGCCCGCTCGACGGCTCAGGTTCCCCTCCTCCAGGCGGCCACGCTGGAGCTGGCGCGCGCCGAGCTGGCCAGCGGGGGAGCGACCCGGGCGGCCGCGCTGCTCTCCGAGATGGAGGCGGCGGCCCGGGAGCAGGGCGCCGGGCGCCTTCTCCTCGAGGTGAGGCTGGCCCAGGTGCAGGCGCTGCCCCACGGCTCGGCCGAGCGGACCCAGAGGGCGAAGGCGCTCGTGGCGGACGCCCGGGGCGCCGGCTTCCTGCGCATCGCACGGCTGGCCGGGCAGGCCGCCCGCTAGGTGTGGAGGGTCATGACGTTGTGCTCGCTCGGGAGGCTCGCCGGGCGATCCCGCGCGCGGCGCCGGTGACCCTTCGGAAGACGCTGCCGCCGCCCTCGGGCGAAGGGCTCATCGCGGCCCGGCCGGAGACGCCGGCCAGCGGGCGTGAAACCACTTCTCCGTTCTCCGGCAGAAGACCTCGATGTCCGGGGGCGCCACCCCGAAGCGGCGCTGGAGCTCGGAGGCGAGCCAGGCGGACAGGGAGCTCCCGTCCTCTTCCTCTTCCCCCGCGTCCAGCCTGCTCATCAGCTGGGCGAGGAGCGCCTCGTACTCGTCGGGAGGTCCACCGGCGGCGAGCAGGTCCGCGGGGTCCCACTCCGTGAGGCGGGCCCGCAGCTCGTCCCGTGCCTGCCGCCAGTCGCCGGCGCTCTTGAGGGCGTGCGTCAAGATGGGGAGGAGGGTAGCAGGCACCCGCCGGAGCCGGCGACACCCGGTGCGGCGCGCTATAAGCGAGTGGCTTGTCATGTTCACCGGACTGGTCCAGGACGTGGGCACCGTCGTCCGCATCGTGCCCGGGGCGACCACCGATCTCGTCATCCGCACGGCGCTCGGCGCCGCGGACTTCGCGCTCGGGGAGTCGATCGCCGTCGACGGGGCCTGCCTCACCGTCGTCGAGCGCACGGCGGATGCCTTTCGCGTCCAGGCCGGGCCGGAGACGCTGCGGCGGACGACGCTGGGAGCGCTGCTGCCGGGCTCCCGGGTTCACCTCGAGCGCGCCCTCAGGCTGGCGGACCGCCTGGGCGGGCACCTCGTCCTCGGCCACGTCGATGCGGTGGCCCCGGTGCTCGCCGTCGCCCGCGAGGGCGGAGCGGTGGTCCTGGGCATCGGCCTCTCCCCCGAGCTCGCGCCGCTCTTCATCGAGAAGGGCTCGGTGGCCGTGGACGGCGTGAGCCTCACCGTGAACAGCGTCGGCGAGGATCGCTTCGGCGTGGCCCTCATCCCGGAGACACAGGCCCGTACCACCCTGGCGCAGCGGTCGGTGGGGACCCGGGTGAACATCGAGGCCGACGTGATCGGAAAATACGTGGCCCGGCTCCAGCGGGCGCACGGCGGGGGCGGGCTGACGCTGGACGTGTTAAGGGCTTCGGGATTCATCTCCGAGAGCTGAAGGCGGCATCGGGAGCGCGGCGCGTGGCACGGCACCTGGAAGAGGTGGGCAGCATCGCCCTGGTGGAGCGGGCGCTGGCGGACATCCGCCGCGGGAGGATGATCGTCCTCACCGACGACGAAGATCGGGAGAACGAGGGCGACCTGGTGATGGCCGGCGAGAAGGTCACCCCGGCGGCCATCAACTTCATGGCCACCCACGGCCGGGGGCTGATCTGCCTCTCCCTCACCGACGAGCGCCTCCGCCAGCTCAACCTCCCGCTCATGGTCCAGGACAACGACTCGCGTTTCGGGACCGCCTTCACCGTCTCCATCGAGGCGGCGCGGGGAGTGACCACCGGCATCTCGGCGGCCGACCGGGCCCGGACCATCCTCGCCGCCGTGGCCCCCGGGGCCCGCCCCGGGGACCTGGTGCGGCCGGGCCACGTCTTTCCCTTGCGCGCCCGCGAGGGCGGGGTGCTCGTGCGCACCGGCCAGACGGAGGGCTCGGTGGACCTGGCCCGGCTGGCCGGTCTCTCCCCGGCCGGGGTCATCTGCGAGGTGATGAATCCGGACGGGACGATGGCCCGCCGGCCGGAGCTGCAGCGCTTCGCCCGGAAGCACCGCTTGCCCCTTCTCTCGGTGGCCGACCTCATCCGCTACCGGCTCCAGCGCGACCGGCTGGTGCGCCGGGTGACCTCCGGCACGCTGGACCGGCCCGGGCAGGGAAGCTGGACGGCCCATGCCTACTCGAGCGACGTGGACACCGCCGTCCACGTGGCGCTGGTGAAGGGCGATCCGGGCGGGCCGAAGCCCGTCCTCACCCGGGTGCACCGCGCCTGCCCGGTGGGAGACGTCTTCGGGAGCGCGGCCTGCGGCTGCGGCACGCAGCTGAACGCGGCCCTGGCCGCCATCGCCGACGCCGGCCGCGGGGTCCTGGTCTACCTGCGGCGCGACGAGGCGGCCGCCCAGGCGCTGGCCTGCACCCACCAGGCGGAGGCCCGCTCGGCCGCCGACGACCACGGCCGGCTCCGGGAGTTCGGCGTCGGGGCGCAGATCCTCAAGGACCTCGGGCTGCGGCGCCTGCGGCTCCTGACCAACAACCCGAAGCGCATCGTCGGCCTGGAGAGCTACTCGCTGGAGATCGTCGAGCAGATCCCGCTCGGCCCCCGCCGCGCCGCCCGCCGGAGCTAGCATGCCCCGCCTCTTCGAAGGACACCTGGTCACCCCCAAGGGGCGCTTCGCTCTCTGCGTGGCCCGCTTCAACTCCTTCATCACCGACCAGCTCCTGGCCGGCGCCCAGGATGCGCTGCTGCGCCACGGCGTGGCCGACGAGGACCTGGACGTGTTCAAGGTTCCCGGGACCTTCGAGCTCCCCGCCCTGGTGCGCCGCCTGGCGGAGACGGGGCGCTATGCCGGGGTGGTGGCGCTCGGCTGCGTGCTCCGCGGCGGGACGCCTCACTTCGAGTACGTGGCCGGCGAGGTGAGCAAGGGGCTCGGCCAGGTCGCGCTCGGCGCTCCGTGCCCGGTGACCTTCGGGGTGCTCACCTGCGACACCGTGGAGCAGGCCATCGACCGGGCGGGGATGAAGTCCGGCAACAAGGGAGCCGACGCCGCGCTGGCCTGCCTGGAGATGGTCAACCTCTACGCGCGGCTGGAGACCGCGAAGAAGCGGTAGATGGGGGCTCGCCGCACCGGCCGGGAGCGGGCCCTCCAGGCGCTCTACCAGCTGGAGATGGGGGAGCTCGCTCCGGAGGCTGCCCTGGAGGTGGCCTGGGCCTCCGAGCCGGAGGAGGGGACGGAGAAGGCGCAGGCCGAGGCGCGCACCTTCGCCCGGGAGCTGGTCCTCGGGGTGCGCGAGCAGCAGCCGGAGATCGATCGCCTCATCGAGGACCACAGCCACAACTGGCGGCTGGACCGCATGGCGCGCGTGGACCGCAACGTGCTGCGGCTGGCGGTGTACGAGCTCCGCTTCCGGGAGGACATCCCTAAGAAGGTGACCCTCAACGAGGCGGTGGAGCTGGGCAAGCGCTTCGGGGCCGAGGAGTCGTCGGCGTTCATCAACGGGCTGCTCGACCGCATCGCCGAGGCGGTGGGCAAGCCATGACCTCGCTGGCAGCCCACGAGCTGAGCCTGGAGACCCTCGACGCCCTGACCGGCGTGGACACGCTCTGCCTCTTCGTGGCCGAGGACGAGCGGCCGCTCGCCGGCGCGGCCGGGCTCGCCGACTGGCGCCTCTGCGGCCAGCTCTCCCGCCTCCTCGTGGACGGCTTCTTCCGCGGCGCGGCCGACGATTCGCTCCTGCTTCCCTCCGCGGGTCGCATCGGTCCCGGGCGCATCGTCGTCTTCGGGCTGGGCCGGGGGGACCGCCTCGCCGACGGTCCGGCGCTCGGAGCCCGGCTGGCGGCGGCCGCCGCCGTCCTCGACCGGGCCGGCTCCGAGGCGGTGGCCCTCGAGGTGCCGGGGGCAGGCCGCGTCCCGGACTCGGAGCGGGTGCGGGCCCTGCGCAGCGGGTTCCTCCCCGCCTTCCACGGGCGCCATGTGGCCGTGCTCGGCGACCGGTCGCTGGGAAAGCTCCTCGGCGGCTGAGGGCCCCGGGGGAGGGTGGTGCCCCTCAGGGGGAGGGGTGCTCACGACCCGGGCCCGGGGTCTGCTACCGTTCGCTACAAGTTCGGCCAGGCTGGAATGGGGTACAAGGTTCTCATCGTCGAGGACTCCCAGGCGTCGCGTGATTTCTTGGCGGCGGCGGTGGCCTCGTTCGATGGCGTGGAGGTGGTCACCACCTCCCGGGGCTTCGAGGCGCTCAAGCTGTTGCCCCGCCACCGGTTCGATCTGATCATCACCGACATCCAGATGCCGGACATCAATGGCCTGGAGCTGATCAACTTCGTGAAGAAGAACCCCAACTACCGCAACACCCCGCTCTTCATCGTCACCGCCGAGGGGCGCGAGCAGGACCGCGCCCGGGGCCTGGCGCTGGGCGCGGCCGAGGTCCTGGTGAAGCCGGTGCAGGTGGAGGACCTGGAGGGGCTCCTCCGCCGCTACCTCTCCATCGCGTGAGCGGCCCCCCGAGACCTCTGGGTGAGTTCGTCTCCGAGGCGATGGAGACGGCCGAGGCGCTCGGCCGCGAGCTGGCGCGCCTCGAGGGGGGAGGCGCAGACGGGTCGCCGGGCACGCTGAACGCCATCTTCCGGCACGCGCACTCGCTGAAGGGGCTGGCCGCGCTCTATGGCCAGGGCGGGATGGAGGCGCTGGCGCATGCCACCGAGGATCTCCTCGACCGGCTTCGGCTCGGCCGGGCGCGGCTCAGCGAGCCGGTGGTGGACGCCCTCTCCGAGACGGTGGAGCTGCTCCAGCGGCTGGCCGCCGCCGCCGAGGCCGACCCCGACCCGGTGCTCCGCGATGCGGCCGGCGAGCAGGTGGCCCGGCTGGAGCAGCTGGCCTCGGGCCCGGAGCGCGTCGGCTCCGACCCGCTCCACAGGCTCGACCTCTCCCCGGCCCTCCGCCGCGTGCTCACCGAGTACGAGGAGCACCGCCTCCGCGAGACGCTGCGCCGCCGCGCGCTGGTGTGGAGCTTCGCCGTCCGGTGGCGGCTGGACGATTTCGACCGGCGTCTTCCCGAGCTGGTGGAGCGCCTGGCCCCGGTGGCGGAGGTCATCGCCACCCTGCCCGGGCACGCCCCGGACGATCCGGAGTCCATCTGCTTCGAGCTGCTCCTCGGCTCGGCGGCCGGCGAGGACCGCCTCCGGGCCGCCCTCGCCCCGGACACGGGGCAGCTGGCGGTGGTCCCGGCGCGCAAGCGCCGGACGCGGGCGGAGCTGCCGGGCTCCTTGCCCGAGGGTCCCCGGACCCTGCCCATGGAGACGGAGGGCTCGCTGCACGCGGCGGCGCGCACCGTCCGCGTGGACATCGGTCGCCTCGACGCGCTGATGAACGCCGTCGGCGAGCTCCGCCTCATCGCCGCCGGGCTGCAGCGGCTGGCCGACGGAGCGCTCGCCCCGGGGGTCCGGCAGCTGCCGCGCGCCTTCGGGGCCGATCTCCTCCGCGAGCAGAGGCAGATGGCCCGCCGCCTGGACGCGCTCCAGTCGGGGCTGCTCGACGCCCGGATGGTGCCCCTCTCCCAGGTCTTCGAGCGCCTGCAGCGACTGGTGCGGCGGGCGGCGCGCGACGCGGGCAAGGAGCTGGACCTGCTTGCCCGGGGCGGCGAGGTGGAGCTGGACAAGCTCATCGTCGAGGAGCTCTCCGACCCCCTCATGCACCTGCTCCGCAACGCCGTGGACCATGGCATCGAGGCTCCTTCCGAGCGCGAGCGGCTGGGCAAGCCCCGGCGCGGCCGGCTCAGCCTGGCGGCGCGACCGGAGGGGAGCCACGTGGTGATCGAGGTGCGCGACGACGGCCGGGGCATCGACTCGGCCCGAGTCCGCCAGGTGGCCATCGAGCGGGGCCTGCTCTCCGCCCACGCGGCGCATGCCGTCACCGGCGGGCCCCTCTACCGGCTGCTCTTCACCCCCGGCTTCTCCACCGCCCGGAGCATCAGCGCGCTCAGCGGCCGGGGAGTGGGGCTGGACGTAGTGCACACCAACCTGGCGCGGCTGTCCGGCGTCATCGACGTCGAGTCGGCGCTGGGCGTGGGAACCGCCTTCCGCCTCACCCTGCCCCTGACCCTGGCCATGATGCGGGGTCTCATCGTCCGGGTGAGCGGGCGGACCTATGCCATCCCGCTCAACGGGGTGGTGGAGATCCTCGCGCTCGGCTCCGAGCCTCCGCGGGTGGTCGGCGACCAGGAGATCATCGCGGTGCGGGGAATGCCCCTCCTGCTGGTCAGGCTGGCCCGCCTCTTTCGCCTGCCTCCGGCCGAGGCTCCGCGGCAGAACGTGGTGGTGGTGGGGCTGGCCCAGGAGCGGGTGGGCCTGGCGGTGGACGAGCTGCTCGGCCAGGCGGACATGGTGACCAAGCCGCTCGGGACGCGGCTCGGCCCGGTGCCGGGGATCGCCGCCGTGGCCGACCTGGGGAACCGCCGGACCGTGCTCGTGCTCGACGTGGCGGCCATCCTGGGTGAGGCGCTGAAGAAGGAGCCGCCGCGCGCCGCCCGCTCGGAGTGACCGCCGACCCGTGGATGCCCCTCGCCGCCCTCCTTCTCTCGCCGAACGGCTCCGGGGCTTTCTCTACCGCCCGGACGAGGAGCTCCCTCCGCTGGCCGTGCTTCCCCCGCCGGGCGACGAGGCTCGTGTCGCTCCGCCCGCCGAGGAGGTCCGCGAGGTGCTCTCCTTCGGCCTGGGGGAGGCGACCTATGCCCTTCCGCTCGGGCTGGTGCTGGAGATCCTCCGGGCCCGGGCGCTGGTGGAGATCCCGCGCGCCGATCCGCCCCTGCTCGGGGTCCTCGACCTCCGCGGCACGGTGACCCCGGTGTTCGACCTGGCGCTGGCGCTCGGCCTCCGGGAACGGAGCCTGCTCGTGTCCGGTCCGCCGGAGGAGCGTGAGCCGGTGCCGCGCGAGGCGCGCATTCTGGTGACGCGCACGGCGACCGGCCCGGCCGGCCTGTGGGTGGACCGGGTGCGCGACGTCGTCCGGCTGCCGCTGGCGGCCATCGAGGAGCCCCGCGGTGGGCCGGCGGTGACCGGCATCGCGCGCCGGGGAAGCGAGACGCTGGTGCTCATCGACCCGGAGCGGGTGCTCTGACGTGTCGCTCGACCCCGGCCAGGTGCTCGACCTCTTCACCTTCGTCGTCGGGCCACACCGCTACGCCATCGACGTGCGGCGCGTCGACGAGGTGCTCGCTCCGGCGGAGGTGACGCCGCTTCCCGGCGCCCGCGCCCCGGTGGACGGCCTGCTCTCGCTGCGCGGGGGTCCGGTGCCGCGGGTGGATCTCCGGCTCTGCCTTCCGGCGGGCGACCCGCCGGCGGGCTCGGAGCCCCGGGTCCTTCTCTGCTGGCTCGGCCGGCGCCGCGTCGCCTTCTACGTCGACGGCGTGGGCGGAGTGACGCGCGTGCCGGCGGCGCGCCTCCAGGTCGCCCCCGGCGGCCCGGTGGTTCCGCCGGCGGTGGTGGCGGTCTCGGTCGAGGGCGGCGCCGTGCACTTCCTGCTCGACCTCGTGGATCTCCTCCACCGCCAGTCGCCGCCGGCTCCCGCCCCGGGGTAGGCTCGAGACCTTCCGTTGGGGACCTCCGGCTTCCGCGCCCTGGTGGTGGACGACTCGCAGGCGATGCGCCGGCGGCTGGTGGCCGTGCTCGAGCGTCTCGGGGCAGGCGTGTGCGACGAGGCCGAGGACGGGGCGGCGGGCCTGAAGCGCTTCACCGAGGCGGACTACGACCTGGTGCTCACCGACCTGAACATGCCCCTCGTCGACGGGCTGAAGCTCATCCACCACATCCGCGCCGGCGGCCGGAGGGCGGACGTGCCCATCCTGGTGGTGACCACCGAGGCCGCCGAGGCGGACCGGGCCCGGGCGATGGGCCTCGGCGCGAGCGCCTACCTGGTCAAGCCCATCCAGCCCGGTCGCGTCTCCTCGGCGGTGCGGGAGCTGCTCGGCCTTCCGTGACCCCGACGCTCGAGGTCCGGAGCCTCCGGCGCGACTACGGGGATTTCCGGGCCGTGGACGACCTGCGGTTCAGCGTCCAGCCCGGCGAGGTCCTCGGGCTGGTTGGGCCGAACGGGGCGGGCAAGACCACCACCCTGCGGTGCCTGGCCGGCATCCTTCCCCCCACCGCCGGCTCGGTGCTCATCGGGGGCCACGACGTCCGGGCGGAGCCGGTCCCGGCGAAGCGCCTCCTCGCCTACCTCCCCGACGAGCCGCGGCTCTTCGAGTACCTCACCGTGTGGGAGCACCTGGGCTTCACCGCCCGGCTCTACCAAGTGGCGGACTGGGAACGCGCGGGCCGGGAGCTGCTCGACACCCTGGAGCTGGCCGGGAAGGAGTCGGCGCTTCCCGGGGAGCTGTCGCGGGGCATGAAGCAGAAGCTGTCCATCGCCTGCGGCTTCCTCCACCGTCCGGCCCTGGTGCTGCTCGACGAGCCCCTCACCGGCCTGGATCCTCTGGGCATCCGCCGGATGAAGGACGCTCTCCGCCAGCGCGCCGATGCCGGGGCCGCCCTGGTGCTCTCCTCGCACCTCCTTCCCCTGGTGGAGGAGCTTTGCCACCGGGTGCTCATCCTGTCCCGGGGCCGGCAGGTGGCGTACGGGACGGTGGAGGAGATCCGCGCGCAGGCCGGAGCCCGGGGCGGCTCGCTGGAGGATCTCTTCGTGGCCATCACCGCGCCGGCAGCGGAGGGAAGCCAGCGGTGAGCCTGGTCGCCGCCGGCACCTTCCTGGTCCTGCGCACGGCGAAGAACCGCGTCCGCCGCGCCCTCCAGAAGCTGCGGGAGCCCCGCTACCTGGTCGGCGCCGCGGCGATGACCCTCTACCTCTGGAGCCTGCTCGCTCGACCCGCCCGCCCGTCGACGGCCCCGGTGCTGCCCGAGGCCCTGGGGCCGCTCGCGCACCTCGCCCTCGAGGTCGGGCTCACCGCCGTGGGCGCGATGACCGTGGTCGGGGCGTGGACGCTGGGCCGGGACCGCCTCTCCTTCTCCTTCACCGACGCCGAGGTGACCTGGCTGCTCAGCGGTCCGGTCAGCCGGAGCGCCATCCTCCGGTACAAGGTCGCGGTGGGGATGCTGCGCACCCTGCTCAGCGCGGTCCTGGTGGGGCTGGTCTTTCGCCGCGGCCTGGCATCGCGCAGCGCCCCCTTCTTCCTCGCCACCTGGGCGGGCTTCGCCATGGTCTGGCTCCACGCGGCGGGGGCTTCCCTGGTTCGCCTGCGGTGGCAGGCCAGGGGTCGCTCGGCGCCCCTCCGGGCAGGGCTCGGAGCGCTCCTTCTCCTCGGGCTGGCCGGTGCCGCCGCCTCCGCGTTCCACGGGGCAGGTCCGCTCCCGGCGTTCCAGCCCGGGAGGGATGGGCTTCCAGCCGGCGAGCTGTCCGAGTGGCTCGGGCGCTGGGCGAGCAGCCCCGGGATGGACGTCCTTCTCGTTCCGGCCCGTGCCTTCGTCGACGCCGCCCTCGCCAGGAGCGCCGCGGACGCGGCTCGCCCGCTGGTGGTCCTCGGACTCTTCCTCGCCCTGCTCGTCGCCTGGGTGCTGCTCCTCGATGCTCCCTTCGAGGAGGCGGCGCTCGCCTCCGCCGAGCGGAGAGCGCAGCTCGAGGCCCGCCGCCGACGGCACGGGATCCGGCTGCCCCGGGTCGGGCGCGCCGCCGCGCTGGGCGCGCAGGGGCCGCCGGAGCTGGCCCTGACCTGGAAGAACTGGCTCGCGCTCCGGCGCGTGCACGGCGCACGCCTCGGATTCCTTCTCGCCGCCGTGGGGCTCGGCCTGGGCTTCACCGTCTGGGGCGCGGTGCAGGCTCGGGCCGGCGGAGGAGTGGACCTCCGCCTTCTGGGGGCCATCCTCGCCGCCTGCTTCGCCGGGCTGACGGTGCTCTTCGGTCCCCTCAGCCTGCGGACCGATCTCCGGTCCGACCTGCGGCGCCTGGACGTGCTGCGCGCCCTGCCGCTGTCCGGGGTTCAGGTGGTGCGGGGCGAGCTGCTGGCGCCGCTCCTCCTCCTGGCAGGCACCGAGACGGCCCTGCTCGTCCTCGCCCTCGGCCTCTCCGCCGCCACGCACGTCGCCGGCTTCGGCCTCTTGCCCCGCGCGGCGTGGACGGCCGGCCTCTTGCTCCTCCTGCCGGCGGCGACGGCATCCGTCCTCGTCGTCCAGAATGCCGCCGCGCTCGTCTTCCCCTCGCTGCTCGTGGACGACGAGGAGCATGCTCCGCGCGGCGTGGAGGCCGCCGGCACGCGCCTCCTCAACCTCGGGGCCACGCTCGTCCTTCTCCTGGTCGGCTTCGTGCCGGCGGCGGTGGCGGGCATCCTGGCCGGCGCCGGAGCGCGAGCCGTGGGCCTGGGCGCGCTCGCCCCGACGGTGGCCTGCGCCGCGGCCGCCGGCGTGCTCGCCGCAGAGCTCGTGCCCGCCGTCCGCTGGATGGGACGGGGACTCGAGCGGCTCGACCCGACCACCGCCTGAGGCCCGAGCAACAGTGGCCGCGCCCGCCCCGGGCATGCGAGAACCCCGGGGCTGCTCAGGGGAGGTGAGGCATGCGGTTCCTGCTCCGGCTGGTCATCACCGCGGTGGCGCTGTGGGTGGCCACGCGCATCGTGCCCGGCATCTCTCACTCCGGAGGGGCGCTGGCGCTCCTCGGCGTGGCGGTGGTGTTCGGGGTGGTCAACGCCTTCATCGGTGGGCTGGTCAAGCTCTTCACCTTGCCCATCACCATCGTCACCCTCGGGCTCTTCGCCCTGGTGATCAACGCCTTGCTGCTCTGGCTGACCGGAGCGGTCTCGGGCTCGCTCGGGCTCGGGTTCCACGTCGCCGGCTTCGTCCCCGCCTTCTGGGGGGCCCTGGTCATCTCCGTCACCCGGGCGGTGCTCGACCTCTTCGTCCGCGAGGCAACCCCGCGCGACTAGGGGGTGATCCGCTCCATCATCCGGGCGAAGGGGATCGTCTCACGCACGTGGTGGAGCCCGCACACCCAGGCCACGGTGCGCTCCACGCCCAGCCCGAACCCGGCGTGCGGAACGGTTCCGTACCGGCGCAGGTCGAGGTACCAGGAGAAGGCGGCGCGGGGGAGCCCGTGCTCGTCGATGCGCCGCTCGAGCGCTCCCAGGTCGTCCTCGCGCTGGCCGCCGCCGATGATCTCCCCGTAGCCCTCCGGGGCGAGCACGTCCATGCCCAGCGCCAGCTCCGGATGGTCCGGGTCGTGCTTGAAGTAGAAGGCCTTCAGCGCCGCCGGGTAGTGATGGACGATGACCGGGCGGTCGAACTGGCTGGCCAGCGCCGTCTCCTCGTCCCCGCCGAAGTCGTCGCCCCACCGCGCCGCGTGCCCGGCGGCCTGGAGCCGCTCGATGGCCTGGGCATAGGTGATCCGCGGGAACGGGGTCTTCACCGCCTCGAGCCGCCCGAGGTCCCGCTCGAGCACGTTCTTCAGCTCGGCGGCATGGGTCTCCAGCACGCGCTCCACCACCGCGGTGACCAGGCGCTCGGCGAGGACCATGTCCTCCTCGAGGGTGAGGTAGGCGACCTCCGGCTCGACCATCCAGAACTCGGTCAGGTGGCGGCGCGTCTTGCTCTTCTCGGCGCGGAAGGTGGGCCCGAAGCAGTAGACGCGGCCCAGGGCCATGGCCGCCGCCTCCATGTACAGCTGCCCGGACTGGGTGAGGTAGGCATGGCCGAGGTCGAAGTAGGGCACCTCGAACAGCGTCGAGGTGCCCTCGCAGGCGGCCGGGGTGAAGATGGGCGCGTCCACGAGCACGAACCCGTCCTGGTCGAGGAAGTCCCGGATGGCCTTCACCACCGTGGCCCGCACGCGCAGGATGGCCGTCTGGCGCGCGCTCCGCAGCCAGAGGTGCCGGTTCTCCATCAGGTAGGCCACCCCGTGCTCCTTGGGGGTGATCGGATAGCCGTCGGTGGGCTGCACGACCTCCAGGCCCTTGACCCCGAGCTCGAAGCCGAGCGGGCTCCGGGCGTCCTTGCGCACCGTGCCCCGGAGGATGAGCGACGTCTCCTGGCCGAGGTGATCGGCGCGAGTGAACTCCTCGGGGCTGACCTCGCCCTTGGACATCACCGCCTGGAGGATCCCCGAGCCGTCGCGGAGCTGCAGGAAGTGGAGCTTGCCCGAGGAGCGGCGGTTGTAGAGCCAGCCGCGCAGCTCGACGTCGTGGTTCTCGTAGCGGGCGATGTCCGCGATGCGGACCACGGGAAGGGCCATGGCGGGAGTGCTCGTAACAGAAGGCGGGCCCCGGAGGCCACCGCCGCCGGGCGGGACGTTGCGCGACCCTCCTCCAGGCCGTATGAGGAGCTGCCCGCATGGACGAGCGCTACGATCCGAAGAGCATCGAACCGAAGTGGCAGGCGCGCTGGGCGAGCGACGAGGTGTTCCGCGCCGACGCCCGCCGCGGCGCGCCCAAGAAGTACGTCCTGGAGATGCTCCCCTACCCGAGCGGGGCGATGCACATGGGGCACGTCCGCAACTACCTCATCGGGGACGTCTACGCCCGCTACTACCGGATGCGCGGCTTCGATGTGCTGCACCCCATGGGGTGGGACGCTTTCGGATTGCCGGCGGAGAACGCCGCCATCAAGGACGGCGTCCACCCCGCCATCCGCACCCGGGAAAACATCGAGAGCTTTCGCCGGGAGATGCAGAGCCTGGGCTTCAGCTACGACTGGACGCGGGAGATCTCCACCAGCGATCCGGCCTACTACCGCTGGAACCAGTGGTTCTTCCTCCGGCTCTGGGAGCGGGACATGGTGTACCGCCGCTTCGCCCGGGTGAACTGGTGCACCAGCTGCCTGACCGTCATCGCCAACGAGCAGGTCAAGGACGGCCACTGCGAGCGCTGTGACTCGCTGGTGGTGGAGCGCGAGATGCCGGAGTGGGCCTTCCGCATCACCCGGAACTCGCAGGACCTGCTCGAGAGCCTGGACCGGCTCACCGCCTGGCCGGAGCGCATCACCTCCATGCAGCGGAACTGGATCGGCCGCAGCGAGGGGGTGGAGTGCGACTTCGCCCTCGAGGGGCGGCCCGGCGCGGTGCGCGTCTTCACCACCCGCATCGACACCGTCTACGGCTGCTCCTACCTCATCCTCGCCCCCGAGCACCGGCGCGTGGCGGAGCTGGCCAGCCCGGAGCTGCGGCCGGCGGTGAGCGCCTTCGTGGAGCGCATGGCCTCCACCCCCAAGCTGGAGCGGACGGTCGAGGCGGCGACCAAGGAGGGCGTCTTCACCGGCGCCCACGCCTTGCATCCCTTCACCGGCGCACGGCTGCCGATCTGGATCGCCAACTTCGTCGTCGCCGACTACGGCACCGGCGCGGTGATGGCCGTGCCTGGCCACGACGAGCGTGACTTCGCCTTCGCCCGCGCCTACCGCCTTCCGGTGATCGAGGTCATCCGCCCGGCCGACGGGCGGGTGGCCGCTCCGGTGAGCGCCGAGAGCGCGCCCTACGTCGAGGACGGGGTGCTGGTGGACAGCGGCCCCTACACCGGCCTCCGCTCGGCCGAGGCCCGCGAGCGGATGGCCAGCGAGCTCGAGCGCCGCGGAATCGGCGCGCGGAAGGTCACCTACCGCCAGAAGGACTGGGGCTTCTCGCGCCAGCGCTACTGGGGCACGCCCATTCCCATCGTCTACTGCGAGCGGTGCGATCCCGAGCGCCGCGGCATCCCCGTCCCGGACGAGCAGCTCCCCGTCCTGCTCCCGGAGATCGACACGGAGAAGGTCCTCACCGGCAAGGGCGAGCCGCCCCTGGCCAAGGTGCCGAGCTTCGTCCACACCCGCTGCCCGCGCTGCGGTGGCCCGGCGACTCGCGAGGTGGAGACGATGGACACCTTCGTCGACTCCAACTGGTACTACGCCCGCTACCTGTCGCCGGCCTACGACCGGGCCCCGTTCGACCCCCAGCTCGCGCACCGCTGGCTGCCGGTGGACGTCTACGTCGGGGGGCCGGAGCACGCGGTGATGCACCTGCTCTACTTCCGGTTCTGGAGCCGGTGGATGAAGGTGCTCGGCCTGGTCCCCACCGACGAGCCGGTGACCCGGCTCATCACCCAGGGCATCGTCAACGGCACCGACGGGCGGAAGATGTCCAAGCGCTGGGGCAACGTGGTGACTCCGGACAGCATCGTCTCCCGGTACGGCGCGGACACGGTGCGCACCTACGTCCTCTTCGCCGGTCCCCCGGAACGCGACTTCGACTGGAGCGCGGATCAGGTGGAGGGCGCCAATCGTTTCCTGAGGCGCCTCTGGGCGCTGGCCGCCGCGCACCGCGCGCACGCGGCCGTGCGGTACGACGGCGCCTGGGAGGGGAGGGCGCTGGAGATCCGCCGGGCCGCCCACCGCTGCGTGCGGCGCGTGGGCGAGGCCATCGAGCGGCTCTCGTTCAACACCGCCATCGCCGGGGTGATGGAATGCCTGAACAGCCTCACCGCGACCGGCGAGCTCACCACCGACGCCGAGCGCGCGGCGATGGCCGAGGCGGTGCGGCTCCTGGCCCGGGTGCTCACCCCCTTCGCGCCCCACATCGCCGACGAGATCGCCGGGGCCTACGGTGCCGCCCGGTCCACGGTGACCGAGGACTGGCCGGCGTACGACCCGGCGCTCATCGCCGACGAGCTGCTCACCTACGTGGTCCAGGTGAACGGGAAGCTGCGCGGCGAGGTCCAGGTCCCGCCGGCGGCCGGCGAGGCCGAGGTGCGCGCCGCGGCGGAGTCGGAGGAGCGGGTGCGCGGCCACCTCGCCGGCCGGGAGGTGCGCAAGGTGGTGTTCGTGCCCCGGCGCCTGATCAACTTCGTGGTCGCCTGACGGGGGAGGTGGTGGGCCGCTCTCGCCCCTGGCTCGTCCTCGGCCTCCTTCCCCTGGCCTGCGGCTACGGGTTCAGTGCCGGGGGTCCGGCGCTGGCCGGTGGCGTGCGGCCGGTCTACGTCCCGACGGTCGCCAACCGCACCTCCGAGGCCGGGCTGGAGGTCACCTTCACCGAGGCGCTGCGCGAGCAGCTCGGACGCGTCGGGGTGCTCGGCGGAGTCAGCAGTCCGGCGCGGATGGAGGGGGAGATCCTCGCCGTCAGCGCCGGGGCGGCCGTCCTCTCGCCGTCCAGCGCGCCGCGTCCCAACCAGGCGCTCAGCTACCGGGTGCACGTGGTCCTGCGTGTCAAGCTCTACAAGGGCTCGGAGCTCGTCACCCAGGTGGACGTGAGCGGCGACGAGGACTACCTCCAGGGACAGCGGCCGGACATCCTGAGCGTGGAATCCAACCGCGTGGCGGCACTGAAGCGACTGGCCGCAGTGCTCGCCCAGGATGCCTACACGCGGCTGGCGGCCGGCTGACCCGCTCGGGCCGCGCGGGCGAGGCGCGAGATGCGGCGCGCCGCGTTGCGCGGGTGGAGCACGCCCTTGCTCGCCGCCGCGCTCAGGGTCCGCATCGCCTCGCGCAGCGCGTCCTGCGCCGCGGCTGCATCTTTTCCGGCCAGGACCTCCCGCGCCCTCTTCACCGCCGACTTCACCTGGGTGCGCAGCGCCTGGTTGCGCATCCGGCGCTTCAGGTTCTGGCGACTGCGCTTCTCGGCTGACTTGGTGTTGGCCACGCTGGAAGAGCTCCGGGGGCTCGGGGGGACAGGGCGGCCCTCCCTACCGGAGGGAGGGGGGGTCGTCAAGCGCCTCCGGTCCTTGTGGAGAACAACCCGGCACTCGCCCTCTAAACCTGCGGCGCCAAAGGCCCGGAGGACGTGCTGCACGAAGCGGCACGCCCGCGCGGCCGCGGGCCCGTCGCCTCGCCCCTGTCACCTCCCACAAGCTTGCCCCCAGCTTTCCGACAGGTCCTGTGGGAAGCGGTCGAGCGACGTGGCCTCAGGTGTGACAACGCACGACAACACCCGCCGGGTCACGGAGGACGCAGGTCCCGTCGCCGCCCAGCTCCAGTCTCCCGCCGGCCTGGTGCACGCGAGGGCCGAGCTCCGGGACGTCGACGGCCATCTCCAGCTCGAGCTCGGGCGGAGTCGCTCCCGCCGCCGGCGCGAGCACCAGAGCCGTCCCGCGTACGCCGAGCTCCACCCGCTCGCCCTCGACGGAGACGTCCCAGCCGAGGAGCGGCCCGATGCGGGTCCAGAAGCCGGGCGCCGCGGCGGGCACGGCCACCCGCAGCGCCAGCGCGGGCCGGGAAGAAACCGGACGCGGGCGTGGCACGCTGGCCTCGGCCGCCTTGGCCTGCTCCCAGAGGGCATCCATGTCCTCGAGCGTCGCCGTGCCGAAGGGGACGCCCCGCTCGCGCAGGCCACGCTCCACCACCTGGAAGCGCTCGGTGAAGCGCCGGTTGGCGGCCCGGAGCGCGTCCTCGGCCGGCGTGCCCAGGCGGCGGGCGAGGTTGGCCAGGGTGAAGAGGACGTCGCCGAGCTCGTGGTCCAGGGCCCGGGTGTCCTTCGCCGCCAGTGCCTGGTCGAGCTCGGCCAGCTCCTCGTCGAGCTTGTGGCGCACTGCCGCGGCGTCGGGCCAGTCGAAGCCGATGCGCGAGGCCTTCTCCGTCAGCCGCTCGGCGCGGAGAAGGGCCGGCGCGCCGGAGGGGACACCCTCCAGGACCGAGCCCTCGCTCCCCGTCCGGTGGCGCCGCTCCGCGGCCTTGAGGCGGGCCCAGTTCTGGAGGACCTCCTCGGCGCCGCGGACCGAGATGTCCCCGAAGACATGGGGGTGGCGGCGAACGATCTTGTCGCAGATGGCCCGGGCCACGTCGGCGAGCTGGAACTCGCCCAGCTCCCGCGCCAGCTGGGCGTGGAAGACGATCTGGAAGAGCAGGTCTCCCAGCTCCTCGCACAGGCCCCGCCAGGGAGCGCCCCCCACGACGCGGTCCATCTCGTCGAGGACCTCGTAGGTCTCCTCCACCAGGTAGGGACGGAGGCTCCTCAGGTCCTGCTCCCGGTCCCAGGGACAGCCGCCCTCGGCGCGCAGGCGGATCATGATCTGCTCCAGCCGCTCCATCTCCTCGCCGGTTCGTCCCATGGTCATCGGCAGTCCCACCCCGAGCTAGCACGGCGGCGCGACAGACGCTCCGCCGGCCGAAGCATTGCGGCCGAGCGGCGCTCGCCTAGGATGAGAGCGCTCGATGGCCTCCCCCGTGCTCCGCGGCACTCGCGCGCTCGCCGTGCTCCTGGTCCTGGCCGGCCCGGGGCCGGCTCCGGGGCAGGTCGAGCCGCCGCGCCCGGTGGAGGAGCTCGAGCAGGAGCCGCCACCGCGGCGGCCTCCCCCGAGGAAGGCGCCGCCGCCCGAGGTCGCCCCGGCCCCGGCCAGACCGGCCGCCCGCCCCGCCGAGGCGCCGGCCAGGAGCCCCGAGCCGCCGGCGCCCGCTCCTTCGCCGGCCCCCCGCCCGCTGCCGCCGCTCATCGTCCCCACCGCCGGTGACCCCGAGCTGGTCGCCGCCTTCCGTCGGTGGCAGCAGGCCGAGCGCGAGGGCGCCAGCCGCATCGCCGACGCCGCCCGGAGCGACCTCTTCGCGCTGCGCGAGGACTTGGGCATCTCCGACCTCGAGCCGATGAGCATGGCCATGCTCCGCGCCGCCGCCGAGCGCCGGCAGCGTCAGGATCCGCGCGGTGGGCTGGAGCTCGCCGCCGCCGCGGTGACGCTCTCGCCGAGCGTGCCCTACGTCTACCTCGGTCTGGCCCGCGCCCAGGTGGCGGACGAGCCGCTGGCCCTGGGCCGGGTGGCGGGCGCGCTCCGGGCCGCGGCCTGGGCGCTGTGGAAGGATCCCCGCTACTCGCGGGCCGCCCTGGCCGATGTGGGGACGGCCCTGCTCTTCGCCTGGGTGGCGACCGCCGTGGCGGTGATGGCGGTGCTCGTCCTGCGTCACGCGCGGGTGCTCTTCCACGACGCGCACCACCTTCTCCCCCGTGCCGTGTCGCGCTGGCAGTCGACGGCGCTGACCCTGCTCGTGCTCGTCCTCCCGCTCGTCTTTCACCTCGGGCTGGCGGTGGAGCTGCTCCTGATCATCGCCGCGCTCACCCTCTACCTCTCGCCGACCGAGCGGCTGGTGGCCTTCATCCTCGTGGCCGGGCTGGGCGCCGTTCCGCTGGTCGCCGGAAAGCTGGTCTCGGCCACCGCCTTCGCCGGGACGCCGGCCGAGGATGCCTACCTGCTCGAGCGCGGAGGGCTGGAGGCGGCCCCGGCGGCGGCGCGGGTGCGGGCGCGGGCCTCCGACCAACGGGCGAGCTTCGGAGAGCTGTACGCCCTGGGCCGCTACGAGGCCCGGCGCGGCCACCTGGCCGAGGCATCGGTCGCCTTCCAGGCGGCGTCCTCGCTCCGCTCCGCCGACGCACGGCTCCTCACCGAGGAGGGGAACATCGCCTTCGTCGAGGGCAAGCTGGATCGGGGCGCCCAGCTCTTCCAGCGTGCCACCGAGTCCGATCCCACGCTGCCCGACCCCTACTGGAACCTGGCCAAGCTCCACCGCCGGCGCGCGCGCATGCTCGGGGACGACACGGTGGGAGCGGAGCTGGACCGGGCACAGACCGCGCTCGCCTCCGCCCAGAGGCTCGACGAGCGGCTCACCCAGCGCCCGGATCCGCCCGACGATCGTCCGCTGGTGAACCGCCTCCTGCTCAGCCCGGCGCTCCCCCGCTCCGAGCTGGACGCGCTCGCCGACGCCGGTGGACGCGCGGCCCGCGTCCGTTCCCAGGCGGCCGCCTCGCTCCTCGGCGGGCTCGATCCGGCCTGGGCCGCGTTCCTGCCCCTGGTCGCGGGCGGGGCCCTCCTCGGTCTCGGCCTCTGGCGCGGCGGCCGGGGAGTGAGCCACGCCTGCGACAAGTGCGGCCGCCCGGTGTGCCGGCGCTGCGATCCGGACCTGAGCATCGGGAGCCAGTTCTGCCCCCAATGCGTCAACGTCTTCGCCCGGCGAGGGGTGGTGCCGCCGATGTTCAAGGTGAACAAGGAGATGGAGGTCCGCCGCCACCGCACCCGCTCCAGCCGGATCGCCTACGCGCTCGGCCTTCTCTGCAGCGGGCTCGGCCATCTCTTCAGCGGGGCGGCCCTTCCCGGGGCGGGCTACGCCTTCCTCTTCCTCTTCGCCGCCGCCTGCTTCGTCACCCGGGACGGCGTGCTCCGGGCCCCCTACGGCCCGGCGCCCGAGCTGGTGCGCATCCTTCCGGTGGCGCTCCTCTTCGGCGCCGTCTACTTCTTCTCCCTCCGCGGGCTTTCCCGGAGGGCGTGAGGCAGCCCCGCCCCGATGGCTCTCAACGGCACGCTCCGCGATTTCGGCATCGCCGACATCCTGCAGCTCATCGCCCAGCAGCAGAAGACGGGAACCCTTCACCTCACCTCCAAGGACCAGGAGGTCCACATCGGGTTCCAGGACGGGGTCATCGTCCAGGCCGAGAGCTCCACCCGGAGGAAGAAGGACCTCTTCGGGACGATGCTCGTGCGCGCCGAGATCATCACCGAGCTCCAGCTGGAGGAGGCGCTGGAGACCCAGAAGCGCACCCTGCAGCGCCTGGGCGACGTCCTGGTCAGCACCGGGGTGATCACCAAGGACCGCTACCGGCAGATGGCGCAGCTGCAGTTCAACGAGACGCTCTACCGGCTCTTCTCCTGGAAGAGCGGGACCTACAACTTCGAGCAGGAGACGGTGCACTACGATCCGGCCGACGTCACCCCGGTCCGCGCCGAATCGGTGCTCATGGAAGGCTTCCGGATGGTCGACGAGTGGCCGGTCATCCGCAAGCGCCTCCCCCGCTACGACCTGGTCTTCGAGCGGGTGCGGGACCTTCCCTCCCGGAGCGACCCCGGCCTGGCCGAGGACCGGCGCGACCGGCGCGGCGACTTCGCCAGCCTCGGGGAGTCCGAGCGCCGGGTCTACGCGCTGGTCACTCCGGCGCGCGACGTGCGCAAGCTCATCGACCTCTCCTGCCTCGGCGAGTTCGAGACCTGCAAGGCGCTCTGCAACCTGGTCAATCTCGAGATCCTCAAGCCGCTTCCCGGCCTGGGCGACCCGGATCCGCTCCAGGACGAGGTGAGCGTGTTCGACCGGGTGCGCGGGACGCTGGGGCGCATCGCGGTGAGCACGGTGGTCCTCGCCGGCCTGGTCCTGGTGGCCGTGTCCAGTCACCTCAACCCCTGGAGCCTGTCCGCCTCCACCCGGGCCGCCTTCGAGGATTCGGCCGTCCAGCAGGCGGTGGCCAGGGCCCAGGTGAGCCGTCTCGAGGCGGCCCTCGACGTCTACCGGCTGGAGAAGGGGGAGTATCCGCCCTCGCTCCAGGCGCTGGTCGATGTGCGCCTGGTCAGCCCGAGCGACCTGCACTATCCGTGGCGGGAGGTGTACTACTACCGGCGCGTCGCTCCCCAGCAGTTCATCCTCCTTCCCCCGCTCAGGTAGACTGCGGGGCCCGCGCCCGCCCGAAGGAGACTGGTTGCCCGCACCCCGAGCCGCGCCCCGCGCTCCCGCCACCGCCAAGGTGGACGTGCGCGACAGCGGCGTGGCCCTGGCGCTGGGCGGTCACCAGGGAGAGAACCTCCGGGTGGTCGAGCGCCGTCTCGGCGTGCGGGTGGGTCAGCGCGGCACGGAGCTCCACCTCTCCGGTCCTCCGGAGACGGTGGCCTTCGCCGCCCGGCTGCTGGAGCAGCTGGAGCGGGCGGTGCGCGCCGGGCGGCCGCTCTACCGCGAGGACGTGGAGCAGGCGATCAAGGTGCTCGGCCGGGAGGGCGACGTCGAGGACCTGGCCGAGCTCTATGCCGACTCGGTGCTCAGCCGGGGCGGACGTCACGTGGCGCCCAAGAGCCTGAACCAGAAGCGCTACGTGGAGGCGATGCGCGAGCACGACATCGTCTTCGGCATCGGGCCGGCCGGGACGGGCAAGACCTACCTGGCGATGGCCATGGCGGTGGCCGCGCTCCAGGAGCGGAAGGTGAAGCGGATCATCCTCGCCCGGCCGGCGGTGGAGGCGGGCGAGAAGCTCGGATTTCTCCCCGGCGACCTGGCGGAGAAGGTCAACCCCTACCTCCGCCCGCTCTACGACGCCCTCCACGACATGATGGATGCGGCGCGGGCCCTGCAGCTGGTGGAGCAGGGAACGGTGGAGGTCGCCCCGCTGGCCTTCATGCGCGGCCGGACGCTGAACGACGCCTTCGTCATCCTCGACGAGGCGCAGAACACCACCGTCGAGCAGATGAAGATGTTCCTCACCCGGCTCGGGTTCCACAGCAAGGCGGTGATCACCGGAGACGTGACCCAGGTCGACCTGCCCGCCGGACGTCCATCCGGGCTCTCCCATGCCCAGGCGCTCCTGGCCGACGTCCCGGGCATCGCCTTCATCACCTTCTCGGAGGTGGACGTCATCCGCCACCCCCTGGTGCAGGAGGTGATCCGCGCCTATGCGCGGGACGAGGCGGAGGCCCAGGCCAGGGCCGGCCGGGCGGCGGAGGGCGAGGCCGCGCCGCCCCGGGCGCCGGAGGCGGAGGGCGCGTGAGCCGGTTGCCCTGGCGCTTGAGGCCGCCGCCCGCGCGTGCCTAGCCTCGGCGACTCCGTGCACAGGCCCATGGCCGAGACGCCCCCGCTCTCTGCTCCCGACGAGCCACCGCCCGCGCCGCCGCCCGACCCCGAGCGGAAGGCTCCCGGCGTCTCGTTCCTGCTCCTCCTCCTGGTCCTCGTCTCGGCGGCGGGATCCCTGGCGCTCACCCGCGGCCTGGCCGCGCAGGCGGTCCCCGATCTGGGGGTATCCGACCTGGGCAAGCCCTACCGGAGCGTGAGCCCGGCCGGCCTCAAGGCCTCCCGCGACTACGACGTGGCCGACCTGGGCCGCACCGAGTCCCGGCGGGCGGAGGCCCGGGCCGGCGTGCTCCCCGTCTACGACCTCAATCCGGGAGTGCTCGCCGAGCAGCGCCTCGCCGTCCAGGCCGGATTCGCCGAGCTGCGCGCGGCGCTCGGTCGCCTCGAGCCGGAGGGACGGGCGGCGGCGCGCCCGCGCCGCTCCGGCGGCGAGACCGTCCGCCAGGACTCGCTCGGCCTGCTCGCCGCCCGGGACGCCTTCGAGCGCCGGCTCTTCCCGCTCGAGGACGAGGACTTCCAGGCGCTGGTGCAGGTGCGCGCCTCCCGGGACGTCGAGGAGGCCGTGGTCGGGCTGCTCGAGCGCGCCTATGCCGCGCCGGTTCTCGCCTCGCGGGAGGAGCTGGGCTCGGCTCCGGCCATCGCCGTGCGCCAGCTGGGAGATGGGACGGAGCGCATCAGCTCCCAGGCGCCTCCGGCGGTGCTCGACGTGCGCGAGGCGCGGGCGGAGATGGAGCGCCAGGCGTCGCTCCCCGGGAGCCTGCCGCCGGAGGCGGCCGCTCCGCTGCGGCGGGCGGTGATCCGGCTGGCCAAGCGGCTCCTGCGCCCGAACCTCACCGTGAACACCGCCGAGACCGAGGCCCGGCGCTCGGCCGCCGCCGCGGCGGTCAAGCCGGCGGTGATCCAGGTCAAGCGCGGCCAGAAGGTCATCGGCGACGGAGACCTGGTCACCGAGGACCACCTGCGGCTCCTCGGGGCAATGCGCGCCCAGGGCGACCAGCTCGACCGCCTCCAGGTCCAGCTCGGAGCGATGGCGCTGGTGGCGCTCCTGGTCTGGGCCGCCTGGAGCTTCCAGCGGCAGGCCTCCGGCCCGCGCCGGCGGCCCTCGCGGCGGGACGCGCTCCTCCTCGGCGTCCTCCTCGTCTGCCTGCTGGCCGGCTGCCGCGGCTGGATGCTGCTCGCCGACACGTTGCACGACCGGTCGGGACGGATCCCGCTCGAGGCGCTCTATGCGGCCATGCCGGTGGCGGCCGGAGCGATGCTGGTGCGCTTCGTGCTCGACGCCCGGGCGGCCCTCTTCTTCGGGCTGGTCGCCTCCTGCCTGGTGGCGGCCATGCTCGGCAACTCGCTGCCCTGGGCGGTCTACGGGCTGGTGGGCTCACTGGTGGCGGCGGAGCGGATCTCCCGGGCCAGGAGCCGGGCGGGCATCGTCCGGGCCGGGATGGCGGTGGGGCTGGCCTCGGCCTCGGTGCTGATGGCCTTCGCCCTCGTCGACGGCAAGGGGATGCTCTGGGACACCGCGGTCACCGCCGGCCTCGCCCTGCTCGGCTCGGCGCTCACCGTTCCGTTGACCGTCCTCGTGCTCACCCCGCTGGTGGAGCGGACCTTCGGCTACGCCTCGGACCTGCGGCTGCTCGAGCTCGCCAATCTCAACCACCCGGCGCTCAAGGAGCTCATCGTCCGGAGCCCGGGCACCTACCACCACAGCATCCTGGTCGGCAGCCTGGTGGAGTCGGCGGCCGAGGAGATCGGCTGCAACCCGCTCCTGGCCCGGACCTGCGCCTACTACCACGACATCGGCAAGCTGAAGAATCCGCTCTACTTCGGAGAGAACCAGAAGGGAGAGAACCCCCACGACAGCCTCGCCCCGGCGATGAGCGCGGTCATCGTCAAGCGCCACGTCACCGACGGGCTCGAGCTCGCCCGGCGCTACCGGCTCCCCCGGGCGGTGGTGGACGTCATCAGCCAGCACCACGGGACGCGGCTGGTGGGCTACTTCCACCACAAGGCCCTGCGCGAGGCGGAGCAGCGCGAGGGCACGCCCGCTCCGGAGGAGGGGATCTACCGCTACGGGGGCCCCAAGCCCCAGTTTCGCGAGGCGGCCCTGGTGATGATCGCCGACGCGGTGGAGGCCGCCAGCCGGGCCATGCCCGAGCCGACCCGGGCCGAGCTCCAGGCGCTGGTGCAGCGGGTCATCCACCTCGTCTTCACCGAGGGTCAGCTCGAGGAGTGCGACCTCAGCCTGCGGGACCTGAGCATGCTGGCCCGGTCCTTCCTCCACACCCTGGAGGGCATCTACCACGCGCGCCCGGAGGCCCCGCCCGCCGCGGCCGGGGGAAGGTCTGCGCCGCTCGGGCTGGCCCCGCCGGCGGCGGACGTCCGGCGCGCCGGGAGCACGCCCACGGCACGCTAGCGGGGGAGTCATGCTCAAGGCCGAGATGTGGATCCACGGCACCGCCTTCCAGGCCGAGGAGCCGGTCGCCTTCTCCGCACGGCGCGGATGGGGGGCCTACTTCCGCGGCAACCCGAGCGTCTTCGAGCCGTGGTCGCAGGAGTGGGCCGGACCACCCAGCGTCACCGGCTGGTTCCACGCCTCGATGCCCACCCCGGTCATCGTCGACGGGTTGCGGCCGCGGCTGACCCGCCTCTTCGTCTTCTACCACGCCGACCAGGCCTGGATCCGGCAGGTCCACGTCTGGGATGCCGCGCGCCGCGTGCACGGCTTCGACCTCGCCCACG
>Ga0187779_10000348_pt1 | contig 31904 bp, 26 predicted proteins | sample 1015_Q2_SP10_10__FD_132435 | JGI IMG/M metagenome (GOLD analysis project Ga0187779, IMG submission 132435) | Tropical peat soil microbial communities from peatlands in Department of Meta, Colombia - 1015_Q2_SP10_10_MG | ecosystem: Environmental > Terrestrial > Soil > Wetlands > Peat | place... | reverse complement strand
CATCGTGGCAAGGGTGGTCGATTTTCCGCTACCGGTCGGACCGGTGCAGATAATGAGGCCCCTCGGTTTTTTCGCGAGGGTATGGACGATTTCCGGCAGCCCCAACTCCTGAAACGTCCTGATCGAAAAAGGTATGCTCCTGAAGGCGCCCGCGACGGCACCTCTCTGCATGAATACGTTGGCTCTGAACCTGCTGATGCCCTTCAAGCCGAAGGAAAGGTCGAGCTCATTGTGTTCCTCGAAGCGGTGTTTCTGGGCATCGGTCAGTATGCTGTAACAGAGCGCCTTTGTATCGGCAGGGCTCAGAGGTGGATGGTCAACAGAGATGAGCTTGCCGTCAACCCTCAGTTTTGGAGGGGACCCCACGGTGATATGGAGGTCGGACGCGCCCTGGTCAATCATCTGATTCAGCAGGTCATACAGTGTCGCCATGCTTCTTTCTCCTTAATCTCCAAACGTAACTCTCATGATCTCTTCGATTGAGGTGACCCCTTCTCTCACTTTGGACAGGCCGCTCATTCTGAGGGTGTTCGTCCCGAGTCGAATCGCCACCTTCTTAATCTCATTTGCCGACGCGCCTTCGAGAATCAACTCGCGTATTTCATCCTTGATCGGCATCACTTCATAGAGTGCCACCCTTCCCTTATATCCGCTATTGTTGCACGCGGTGCAGCCTTTTCCCTTAAAACATTTCATCGTCCCGGCGTCCTCCTGGGGGACCCCGACTTTTATGAGAGCCTGAACCGGTATCTTCTCCTCGACCTTGCACTGGGGACATATCCGCCGGGCGAGTCTCTGTGCGAGGATGAGGATGACCGAGGAAGATACGAGAAAAGGCTCTATCCCCATGTTCAGGAGTCTGTTTATGGTGCTCGGAGCGTCGTTGGTATGGAGCGTGCTGAGGACCAGATGGCCCGTTAATGCGGCCTTCACGGCGATCTCGGCAGTCTCAAAATCCCTTATCTCTCCAACCATGATAATATCCGGGTCCTGTCTCAAGAATGAGCGCAGGGAGGACGCAAAGGTCAATCCTATCTCTTCTTTGACCGGGACCTGATTGATTCCCATGAAATTGTATTCAACGGGGTCTTCGGCGGTCATGATGTTTGTGTCGGGCTTGTTGAGATGGTTCAGCGCGGAATAGAGGGTGGTGGTTTTGCCGCTTCCGGTCGGACCCGTAACGAGGACCATGCCGTAGGGCTTCTCGATCGCCTCCATAAAATGGTCAAGCTGATTCTTCTCGAATCCGAGCTTCGTGAGGTCCACCTGAAGGTTGGACTTATCGAGGAGTCGCAAGACGGTCTTCTCACCGAAGAGCGTTGGGAGCGTTGAAACACGAAAATCTATCTCTCTTTTTTTCCCGAGCTTCAGTTTTATCCTTCCGTCCTGGGGAAGCCTCCGCTCGGCGATATCGAGCCGTGACATGATCTTGACCCTCGAGGTCAGGGCTGCCCGTATCTTTGTCGGAAGGCTCATGACGGTATACATGACCCCGTCGACCCGATAACGAACGCGAAGCGAGGCTTCATAGGGTTCTATATGGATGTCGCTTGCGCCTGCCTTTATCGCATTAATGAATATCCCATTAACGAGTTTGACGATCGGGGCCTCGACCTCCTTGATAATCTCCGCATCGTCCTTTTCATCAATCGTCTCGATGCCGTCGAGGGCGGTGCCCACGACTTTGTCGAACTCGTCGACATCGACTACCGGTCCGTCGTCCGAGCCCAAATGAGCCCCCTCAGTGGATTCGTCATCCGTAAGGGTATAATCCTTGGCCTGGAGTATCGAAGACCCGGAGGATGAAGCGCTCTTCGAAACCCGCGCAATTTCGCCCTTACCGGCGCTATAATAGTGCGATATGGCATGCATGATGCTGTTTTCGCTCGATACCACGACCTCGACGTTATAGCCCGTCATGAATTTGACATCGTCTATCGCAAACATATTGGACGGATCAGCCATCGTGATTGTCAGGGTGGCGCCCACTCGGGTGACGGGCATAATGAGGTATTTCCGCGCCATTTCGACAGGAATCAGTTTAATCACCGAGGGGTCTATCGTGTATTCAGACAAGTTAATGGCTGGGACACCGAACTGTTTGCTCAAGAAAGAGACGAGTTTATCCTCGGAGATGTACCCCAGTTTGATGAGATTTGAGCCGAGCCTACCGCCCTCTTTTTTCTGCAGGTTTAATGCTTGTCCGAGTTGCTCCTCAGAGATGATGTTCGATACGATGAGCATCTGACCGAGCTTTGCCGCCATACTAGCTACGATATATGAAAATCTCTTGAAAGTCAACAGGTTTAATCTCTAAATATCCTGCACTCCTTTAGGGTTTGACGCATCTTACGAAAAGATCGGTGGCATGGCGCCTGTAGTGAACTATTCGCTAAAAAGAGAGCGAATTCTTCTGAAACGAGGAGAGGTCTCAATTGTTGAGAGACGATGCTTCTAGCGATTCAGGAAGGTTGTTTAGCGGTCCGAGCGTTCGTATAGTACTGCTGGGCGATACTGAAGACGTTGTTCACGAGCCAGTAGAGAACAAGTCCGGATGCGAAATTGAGAAAGAGGAAGGTAAACACCACCGGCATGAGCATCATCATTTTATTTTGTGCGGGGTCAAGGGACGAAGGCGTCATCTTTTGCTGGATCACCATGGTTATGCCCATAGCGATGGGCAATGGCCCTATGGCGAACCCGCCGATAAGGGGAAACGATGCGGGGATGTGCCCGAAGAGGGTATCCGGTCCGGAGAGGTCCCGTATCCAGAGGATGAACGGCGCATCCCGTAATTCGATGGCCGTCATGAGAACCTTATAGAGGGCGAAGAAGACAGGTATCTGGAGGAGCATCGGAAGGCATCCGCCCATGGGATTCACCTTATATTTCTTGTACATCTCCATCGTCTCTTTCTGCATCCGCTGCGGGTCCTTCTTGTATTTCTCCCGTATCTCCGTGAGTTTCGGCTGGATCGCCTGGAGCTGCCGCATAGACTTTTGCCCTTTGTTCACAAGCGGGATGAAGGGGATTCTCACGATGACCGTCAGGAGTACTATCGCCCAGCCATAGTTTCCGAGGAAGGAATAGAAGAATTTCAGCAGCCAGAAGAGAGGCCGAGCCAGGATCGAGAAGAACCCGAAATCTATGATGTGCTCAAGACCGACGTGCAACGCGCTCAATCTATCGTATTCCTTTGGTCCGGCATAAACAATGAAATTGTTTCTCCCCGCTTTAGCCTTGAAAGCGACGAGTACGGAATCCCCGGCCTTCCAAGCCTTCGCCTCCTGCTCCTGACCGGACGGAATAAGCGCCGCACAGAAATATTTGTCCTCCTCGGCCACCCAGCGGAGGCCGCCGCGGTAACTCTGTGTTTCGGCGAATTTCTTCGTATTCAATTCTATTCTTTCCGTGTCTTTGAGGATGACCGGACCGAAATGAGGTATGGATGAATCTTTTGAATCGTAGATCCCGAAATCGGAGCCGAGGGTAATCCAATATTCAGGAAGGCCTGCCACTTCATCGCTCACATCAATGGTATAGCGGTCCCCATGGAATGTATAGGTCCTCCTTATCGTCACGGAAGGCGAAGAATATTCGAAGATCAATGAACCTGTCTCGGCTCCCTTGAGATTTTGATCGGAACCGTGCACGCTAAAATTCATTCTCGAGAGCTCGAAATTTTCGGTACTCAGCCCTACTGCGAGAGGAGCAGGGTATGCATCCGGCGCCTTGAGAAGGGTAACATCGCCGTTATTCTTATCCTTATACCGTCTCAGTTGAAAGCCTTTGATGGTACCTCCTCTCGATGTGAGCGTTGCGGCATAAAGTTCGGTTTCCACCTTTATGTCTCTTGCAGCGACGGATACTTCAGCGGGCGGGGCGGGTACAACCGGGGAAGGTGTCTCTTTCTTCGTCGCTTCTCTTTCTGTCTTTGTCCCTGTCTCTGCCTTTTGCGGCGTCTGAGGCACGGGTTTCGTGAACATGAATTGATACCCTATCAAGACGACGAGTGTCAGCAAAACAGCGATGAGGGTCCTTTTTTCCATAGAATCCATGTGTCTGGATTACCTCACCGGGTCGTATCCGCCGGGGTGGAAGGGATGGCATCGGAGCACCCTGCCGAGTGAAAGAGAGAGACCTTTCAGCGACCCATACTTCGTGACGGCATCGATCGAGTAACATGAACAAGTGGGAGTAAACCTGCAGGCTCCGGGGAGAAGAGGTGAGACGAAAAGACGGTAGCCCTTGATTGCCAGGATGATTAGTCTGCTCATTGTATTCCTTTGCATCGGCTATGCATGAAAACACCCTGGACCTAAGGAAAACCTAAGACCTCCGGCCATCTTCAGAGCGCATCGGATGCGATACGACGAGAGAAATATGTTCACGGGATGGTCTGCGGGTCCGGGTCTGAATGCGCACTCCTCGAGAGTCGTCATCCGGGCGAAAATTTAAACGACCAACCTCTTGCGCCCCTTCGCGCGTCTCCGCTGGAGAGTCCTTCTTCCTCCCTTGGTGCTCATCCTTTCAAGGAAGCCGTGATTTCTCTTTCTCTTTATCTTATGCGGATGGTATGTTGTATAAGTTCCCATCTTTTCCTCGGACAGAAGTATAAACGTTTGGACATAAGAAAGTCAACAGTTCGGCCGGATCAGGATCCACGGGAAGTATCAATTGACGGAAGGTGAAATTTCTTTCTATACTTCTCTAAAGTCCGATGAAAGAGAGGCATGGAGCATGGAGAAGTGTCCCGCATGTACAACGAGCCGGAACCACACCGATAAGTTCGACAGGATATATGACGCGATATTCAATGAGGTGAAGAAGAGAGGATTTCCCTGTATCGAGGATCCGGAGGAACTATCGAAGACGTTGTCAGTGCTTGTCGCGGATTCTCTCGATATTGATATTTATGAATGACTCTGTTGGAGCGGCGAAGGAAAAACTGAAGCGTCAAGACCGTCCCGGGAAAGGATAGGGAGATGAAACCATGGAGGAGATAAGAAAGTTGTGGGAAGGTGCATTGTCGCATTACGAAAAGAAGGAATATGACAGGGCCGAGAACCTCGTCGACAAACTCCTGTCGGCTAATCCTGATTTTCACAGGGGCTGGTTTCTGAAAGGGGTAATACTCGAGGAGACAGGGCGCTCCGCAGATGCCCGGGCGTGCTATGACAAGGGGGGTAATTTGTTCAATATGTGGTTTCGGTTGGCCTTGCAGGTTCAAGAAAGCGACCCGGGAAGGGCGATCGCGTATTACGGACGAGCACTCACCCTGGACCAAAAGTCAAATATAGCATGGCTTAATCAAGGGCTTCTCTATGAAAGATTAGGGAAACGTGAGGAGGCTGCGTCCTGTTTCAGTCACATAACCCCCGGAAGAGAGGTTTTTTCACGAATCGTAGCGCCGTCGGTATTCATGCTGTTCCTTATCGTCGGTGGCATTATTATGATCGGCAAGGGCGAGAAGACTCTATCGATACTTGTCTTCCTATCGGCGGTCGTATGTTTCTTCCTGCTGAAACGGGATGCTGCTACAGCAGTCACGATGCTCGTGAAGAAGAACTCCGGCAGGCAGCTGGCTTAACGGCTGAAGGACGGCCCTTCGATAAGACAAAAAAATCCCCGGCTGGTCGCCGGGGAGCAGCCGGATCAGCTGATCGAGATTTTCTTGCTTTTGCTTTTCGCCTCTTCGCTCTTCGGTAGTCTTACTTCCAGGACGCCGTTTTCAAGGTGAGCCTCTATCTTTTCCGTATCAACATCGGCCGGCAGTTCAAACCTGCGGAAGAACGAACCATGGGAACGTTCATACCTGAAGTAATCACCCTTTTCCACCTTTTCTTCTCTCTTCTTCTCGCCCGTTATGGTCAGCGCGTTACCGGAAACACTGATGTCGAGGTCCTTCTTTTCCAAGCCCGGCAGATCGGCTTTCAGAACCAGTTCATTGCCTTCCTCATAAATGTCGACATGAGGTGAAACGGCTTCGAACTCGCCGACTTTCATTTCAGGCCAGACCGTTGAAGGGAGCCATGAAAAAGGTCTCCGGATAACATCTTCAAACCACCTCTCCATCTCATCGATGGGCGAAAGTAATCTCGGTCTTTCGGTCTTCATCAGTTCCGTTGAACCTTTGAATCCTGCCATGATAATCACCTCCTCAAGGGCAATTCCATTGCCCTCTATCTACTATAATTATCATATAACGGCATTCTATCATGGGCAACTCTCTCTCTCTGTTTCTATAGGAATTCTAAGCATTTCATGAAGAACAGATTGTAGATTTACTCTATTTTCTCTTCTTTTTGCGATGATCCTTTATTAAAGCCTGTTTTAGCCTCTGCTTCGTTTTTTTTCTCTTGGTTTTCAGATAGTTGGGGTCAAGGGCTTCAGCGTGTATTTTCTTTTTTGGGTGAATTTGTTATTTTTAGAAGACTTCCGGTTTGCCACGCTATTTCTTAATCAAGCATTTTGTTAGGATCATAATATCCGCTCGGACGCAGATGACAGTCTCACATTAAGACGGACGAGGAATGAGCAAGATAGGAAGGAATCCCCTTGAAAGCACGGCAGGCTTGAAAACGTTAATCCACCACAGCGGAGCACTCGGCGATCTCCTCCTTTCCCTTCGGTGCATCGGGACGATAAGGCGTCTCTCAGGTCTTGTCCATATCGCGGGAGGATCCGATGCGGCAGATTTTCTGAGGGAGGCAGGCTATGCCGATGAGGCATCTTCCGCTGAGGCCGCATTCTATTCGTCACTATACACAACGACTCCAGACGAAAAGACGATGGAATTCCTGTCACGGTATGACCGGGCCTTTCTCTTCACGTTACGGAGTGATTCCCGTATTGTCGCGAACTTCAGGAAAGCGGTTCGCCAGACGGAGACAATCATCACGATACCTCCACCCGGTGTCAGAAGACATGTCTCTGAATACAGAATGGAACAGCTTTCCCATAAGATCGATGGAGGTAGTGATCCGGCACTATCGTCGGGGCTGCTTCGCATTCCCTCTCTCCCTATAGAAAGGGCCGAGGAGTTCCTCGCGGGATCGGGATATGACAGCACCGGGATGACACTGATAGGCATGCATCCGGGGAGCGGAGGGAAAGGCAAGTGCTGGTCGATCGAAAGATATCTTGCGCTTGCCGGAAGGATGAAACAGGACCGGGATATCTTCTTCCTCTTCTTCTCGGGGCCTGCGGAGGGCCCCGACGTGAAAGAAAAGGTGGATGACTTCGCCCGGAGACAGAGAAGGGTTATCCATGTGAGCAATGCGAGGCTAGTTACTGTTGCGGCCCTACTGAGCCTCTGCCATCTCTACGTAGGGAATGACTCAGGCGTTACGCATCTTGCGGCAGCGGTGAACGCTGATGTTCTCGCTCTCTTCGGCCCTACCGATCCATTTTTCTGGAAGCCCCTCGGCAGAGGCGTTGAAGTGATCTCTGCGTTGCCTCCTGCCGGTTTCCCGCAGGCCATTACCGTGGAAGCGGTATATGAGAGGATGACCTCATTCCTTTCAAGAAGATGAAATTCTCTCCGTCGGTATGTCGCCCGTGGCATTTCCAGGTCGCTCCGGCATGAGAAGCAAAGGCATACAGGGAATTTCATTCATCTCGTGGCTCGGAGTCATTTTTCTCAGACGATCGTTACGTTTGACCTTGAGATTCTCTATCAGGTAAAATTTCCTATGCATCAGCGCGCCGACTTTGTACCTCTTCATCTCCATACTGAGTACAGCCTGCTTGACGGGTCTATCAAGATTGATGAACTCGCGGAGCGGGCATCCCAGTGCAAGATGCCGGCAGTGGCGATAACAGACCATGGGAATCTCTTCGGGGCCGTCGAGTTCTACAAAAAGATATCGAAGGCCGGAATGAAGCCGATTATTGGGTGCGAGATTTACGTTGCCCCTGGAAGCCGCCTTGAAAAAGGGGGTATGAATGCGTCAGAGGCTTCATTCCATCTTATTCTTCTTGCGAAGGACGATGCAGGGTACAAGAATCTCGTGACCCTCGTCTCGAGAGCCTATACGGAAGGGTTCTATTATAAGCCGAGGATAGACAAGGACCTTCTCGCGCAGTACAGCGGGGGTCTTATCGGCCTTTCGGCTTGTCTGAAAGGAGAGGTCCCATACTATGTGAGCAGGGAGATGGTCGATAAGGCGAGAGAGAGTGCACTGCAATATAAGCATATCCTTGGCCCGGATAATTTCTACATCGAACTGCAGGATAACGGTCTCGAGGCCCAGGAACGGGCGAACCGAAGACTCATTGAGCTTGCGAAGGATCTCCATATCCCGGTAGTTGCTACTAATGACTGTCATTACCTGAACAGGGAGGACGCCAGGGCTCACGATATCCTTCTCTGTATTCAGACGGGCAAGACCGTCAGTGATCAGAACAGACTCCGCTTTGAGTCAGACCAGTTCTACCTCAAATCGCCGGAAGAGATGAAGAGGGCCTTTGCCGAGATTCCCGATGCGATTTTGGCGACACGACGGATTGCAGAGCGTTGTAACGTCCAATTCACGATGGGTGCTAGCCTGCTCCCGATGTTTCATGTCGAGGGGGGGGCTCCTGATGAATACCTCAGGGAACTTTCCCTGCTCGGTCTGAGAGATAAGTTCGGTCCCACCCCGCCGGAGGCATACAAAAAACGACTCATAACGGAACTTGAGATCATTAATAGGATGAAGTACGCCTCTTATTTTCTTATCGTCTGGGACTTTATCAGTTTTGCCAAGAAACGGGGTATTCCGGTCGGTCCCGGCAGAGGTTCCGCAGCAGGGAGCCTCGTGGCCTACTGTCTCGGGATAACGGAGATAGACCCGATAAAATACAATCTCCTCTTCGAGAGGTTTCTCAATCCCGAGCGGGTGAGCATGCCGGACATCGATGTCGATTTCTGCAAGGACAGAAGGGGTGAGGTGATATCCTATGTCTCCAATAAATATGGTGATGACCATGTGGCGCAGATCATAACCTTCGGAACGATGGCAGCGAAAGCGGCGATCAGAGATGTGGGCAGGGGACTCGACATGCCCTACGCCGAGGTGGACCGGATTGCAAAGATCATCCCGAATACCCTGAACATTACTATCGATGAGGCGCTCAAGTCCGAGCCTCAACTCAGGGAATTATATGACGGGGATCAGAAGGTGAGAGACCTCATCGACATAGCGAAGAGGCTCGAAGGTCTCTGCCGGCATGCATCCACCCATGCTGCGGGCGTCGTCGTCTCCCCCGAGCCGCTCACCGAGTATGCACCGCTTTATAGAAACCCGGCTGACGGTACGATAACGACCCAGTTCGACATGGGAGCAGTGGAGAGCATCGGACTCCTGAAGTTTGACTTCCTTGGACTGAAGACCTTAACGGTCCTCGAAAGAACCCTCGAATACATCAAGGCCAACGGCAGAGAACTCTCCCTCCCTGACATCCCCTTTGATGATCAGGAGACCTACAGTCTCCTTAGCTCCGGCCAGACGACGGGCGTATTCCAACTCGAAAGCGAAGGCATGCGAGACATCCTGAGACGGATGCAGCCGAACCGATTCGAGGACCTCATAGCGCTTGTTGCCCTTTATCGGCCGGGGCCGATGGGCTGGATTGATGACTTTATCAAGCGCAAGAAAGGGGAGGCGAAGGTCTCCTATGAGATGCCCCAGTTGCGGGAGATACTCGATGAAACGTACGGGATAATCCTCTACCAGGAACAGGTCATGATGATCGCCAACAAGATAGCGAATTTCTCGATGGGACAGGCGGACATCCTGAGGAGGGCGATGGGGAAGAAGAGACCGGAGGAGATGGAGAAGCAGAAGGAGGGCTTCATCAAAGGGGCTGTCGCCAACGGGATTCCCGAGAAAAAGGCTGCGAGACTCTTTGAGAATATGGAACCCTTCGCCATGTACGGCTTCAACAAATCCCATTCCGCTGCGTATGCCTATGTCGCTTACCAGACCGCCTATCTCAAGGCCCACTTCCCCGTGGAATTCATGGCGGCAACGCTGAGTACCGATACGGATAACACCGACAAGATCGTGAAGTCGATAGGGGAATGCAAGAAGATGTCGATCGATATCTTACCTCCTGATATCAATCTGGGCGGCAGGGAGTTCAAGGTGATCGGGAACGGCATTCGCTTCGGACTCGAGGCGGTGAAGGGAGTCGGTTCTGCTGCTATCGAATCGATTCTTTCCGTGAGGGAGGACGGCGGTCCCTTCCAATCCATGGGGGAATTTCTCCAGAGGATCGACGGGAAGAAGGTCAACAAGAAGGTTGTGGAGAGTCTTGTAAAGTCAGGTGCCTTTGACTCACTCGGGATAAGCAGGTCAGCCGCAATGGCTGTCATCGAATCTTCAAACGGCCAGCAAGCTGCCTGCAGCCTTTTTGGGCACGATGAGGTTTTCGACCAGAAGGGTGGCGCGGAGTGGGATACTACGGAAATTCTGAAGCACGAAAAGGAAGCCCTCGGTTTTTACATAACGGGCCACCCCCTCTCGAGATACAGGGAGGGTATGGCGTCACTGCATGTGAAGAGGATGTCAGAACTCGAGGATGCGCTCGACAAACAGGAGATCCATGTGGCGGGCGTTGTGAGCGGAATTAAGAAGATCAAGACGAAGGGCAAGGCTGAAACCATGGCTTATCTTACCCTCGAAGATGAGGACGGCAGGGTCGAGGTTCTCGTTTTTCCCGAGATGTACAGGAATTTGTCGGGCATCCTGAATAAGGACAGCCTTATAAGCGTGAAAGGGACCGTCGACAGGACAGAAAAGGGGATTAAACTCGTATCAAGGGAGATCGCGAGGATCGAGGATCTTATGGCGCAGAAGAACTCCCGGAAGATCGCTATTAGGATCAAATCTCCTGCTGAGCCCGGCGGCCTGGAGAAACTCCGGGAGCTTTTCTCCGGATACAACGAGAGAAGAGGCGGCGCCCGCGTATGTCTCCTTGTCGAAGTTGAGGGCGCCCTCGTCGAGATCGACACAGACCTTTCCTTAGAACCCTCTCAGGATCTAATCGACAGCATAGAGAGGCTGACAGGAAAAGGGACGGTGAAGGCAGGATGAGATATTACCTAGAATTCGAGAAGCCTATCGAGGCGCTCGAGACGAAGATAGATGAATTGAAGCGCCTTTCCGACGGAAAGGATATTGATATGACGTCGGAGATAAAGAAACTCGAGAAAAAAGTCCGGGACCTCGGGACAGAGATATTTGCAAACCTGTCTCCCTGGCAGAGGACGATGATCGCACGTCACCCGGACAGACCCTATACCCTCGATTACATTTCGATCATGACGGAAGGGTTTGTTGAGCTGCATGGTGACAGGAGATTCGCCGACGATCCCGCGGTCATCGGAGGATTGGGAAAGGTCGGCGGCACAACCGTTATGGTCATAGGGCATCAGAAGGGACGGGGGACGAGGGAGAGGATACAGAGGAATTTCGGACAGCCACATCCTGAGGGTTATAGAAAGGCCCTCCGGCTCATGCGACTCGCGGAGAGGTTTAAGATACCAGTACTGACGTTAATCGACACGCCGGGCGCGTTCCCCGGGATAGGGGCCGAGGAGAGGGGGCAGGCCGAAGCGATCGCCACGAATCTCATGGAGATGTCCAGGGTCAAGACCCCGATCGTATCCGTTGTGATCGGGGAGGGGGGGAGCGGCGGCGCCATCGCGCTGGGGGTCTCGGACCGATTATATATGCTTGAACATGCCGTCTATTCTGTAATATCTCCTGAAGGCTGCGCGGCGATCCTTTTGAAGAAAAAAAATGGAGATTTGACTCCCGGAGAATTTGACAAGGCGGCGCAGGCACTGAGGCTCACGGCTCGTGACCTTCTCGAGTTCAAGGTGATCGATGATATCATCCCGGAGCCGCCGGGAGGTGCCCACAGGAGCCATGAGACCGTTGCCGGTTCGGTAGCCGAGACCGTTCTCAATGCCCTGGAGGAGCTGAAGGCGAAGACCCCGGGCAAACTCATAGAGGAGCGGTATAAGAGATTCAGAAGGGTCGGGGTAGTTGAATTTGCTGAGAGAGAAAAGGGATGATGTGGCTGATGTATGAGTCACACTGTGTCGAAACGTGTGGTCACGCTGCCGGAAAGACGGTAGTAAGGAACGTTTGAAATTCTGTGAGGAGGTCGGGAGATGCCGGAAGTCGAGCTGCCCAAAACGGATGAACTTGAAGAGGTGAGGGGGAAGAGATTTACCCGGCGCGTTGCCCTCACTACCGCAGTATTCGCAGTGCTCCTCGCGGTGACATCCCTCGGAGGGAATCATGCGATGAAGGAGATGCTCCTCGCGCAGCAGCAATCTTCTGACCAGTGGGCCTTTTATCAGTCGAAGGTAGTGAGAGAGCATCTCTACAGGCTCCAGAAGAGCCGGCTCGAAACCGACATCCTCGAACGGGGCAGGGCCATGAACCCCGAGGTACGGAAACAATTCGAGGCGATGCTGAAGAACCTGAAGGAGGAAGAGGTCAGGTACAATTCTGAGAAGAAGAAGATCGAAGAGGATGCGAAAGAACTCGAACGTGAACGGGATAAGAACCGGTCTAAAGACCCGTATTTTGACTATGCGGAAGTCTTTCTCCAGATAGCCATCGTCATGGCATCGATATCGATTCTCGCCCTTTCCCTTCCCGTCTTCTACTTCTCTCTCGTCTCTGCCATTCTCGGAACGGTCCTCATGCTGAACGGATATCTCCTCATCTTCAGACTCCCCTTCTTCCAGTAGTCCCGGGCTACCCTTGATATCCGCCTCTCGGTGACGCGAGACTGTCAGCGGCCCTCTCTCTCGACGGTGAGCATGCAGAGGCCGGCATAGACGAGTCCGGTCGAACCATCTATGCTTATGAGGGTGCCATCGGTCACCTGAACGTTTCCTATCTGTGCAAATGCTTTTCCCTGTTCATCTGTTCGTATATTCATGTCGGAACAGCCGACGACCGCTGCAAGGTCGAATTTCTGTGCCAGGACAGAGGCATGAGATGCGACCCCTCCCGCAGCGGTGAGGATGCCGTCTATGTCCGGCATGAGAGAGACATCGTCGGGGCTTGCGCTCTTTCGCAAAAGGATCACGGGGAGATTGAATTTTTGCCGCAATCCCATGATCCGGTTTTTAGAGGAAGAGAGGGTTGCGACCCCGCTCAATGCGCCGCCGTGAACTCCGACTCCGTGTCCGATAATCTTTGATTCCATCCGGCAGACATCGTGAAATCTCTTCGTAAAACCCCGGTGAAGCTCCATGCGTCGTGTCTGGAGCACATAGATGATCCTCTCTCCATCCGACCTCTTTGTATAGGTAGCCTCGACCTCCTGTGGCAGCACTCCCATCACCTCTTCGATTCTTTCACCAAGGCGCTCATGGAGAGAATACAGGGGCGGGTCGAGGTCCTCGAGGCTCTTCTCGTTTCCGCTACCCTGCTCGCGCGAGAGAGGACGATTGGTATGTTTTCCATACACGAGGTCCCCCCCCGTAGCCCTCTCTTTTGTATCGCCGTAAACGTTTCGACGACGGGTGAAGGGATTTCGGGTAAAAAAGACCGATGTGCCGGAACCCCTGTCGTTTCCGTATATCATCTCCATGAGAATGACGGCAGTCCCCCAATGCCTCGAAACGTGCATCGCCTTCCTGAACTGTTCGGCCTTGTCCGAAAACCACGACCGGTAAATCGCCTTGACCGATTCCCTCAATTGTTCGTAAACATCCTCAGGGATCTCGAAGCCATTCTCTGCCAGTTCGGTAAGGTACAGGTTGACGACCTGTTTCATCTCTTCTCCGGCGGGCTCTTCCCTCTCCCCGATCCCGAGGGCTTTCAGGTACGTGTTATATCTGTCCTCGAAGAAGACTGCATCAAGGCCGTAGACAATCGTGGAGTAGTGCTCAATAAACCTCCTGTAAGAGTCCCATCCGAGCAGTGGATTGTCTTTTTCCTCGATGAGCGCGCTGACCGTCTTCCCGTTCATCCCGCAATAGAGTATCGAGGAGAGAATGCCTGGCATCGAGACATAGGAGCCGCTCCGCACGGAAAGGAAAAGGGGCCTCTCATAGCCTCCGAATACATTCCCCGTTCGGGTTTCCAGTTCCCGAACAGCCGCTGTCAGGCTTTCTGAAAAGTCGGAGTCCTCCAAGTAGTTCCGGTAATTTTCCGTATGCCGGGAAGAGAAGACAACGCCGTGCGGAACGCGGATGCCCCTATTGCGAAGATAGATGAGGTTCTTTGCCTTTCCCCCTATCTGGGGAGACAGCCGCATCGCGTCAGCGTCCGACAAGAGATCGAAGGTAAAATAATCATCAGTCGTCTCAGTTCCCCCTTCCGGTCTGAATTCGATGTCCGAGCCTGAATCAACACGGGCGGTCAAAGCCTCGATGATGCTATAGAGGGCCCTGTCGAGTTCGACGAAACCTGCTATGCTGTTCACCATGTCTCTGATGATGACATCCGTCGCCTTATTGACGAAGTCTTTCCCCTCGAGAGAAAAACGTTTCAGATGTCTCGGCAGCTCATCTTCAGGGAAGCTCTTCAAAATGTTTCCGATGGGGCCGTGAAAAGTTCCGGAAAGGGATTCGACCATCCAGGTGAGTTCCCTCTGCCATATCCTGAGCATATCGATAATCTCCGACAGGTGAAGGGTGTTTGTCCTCAGGATCGTCAAAAGTTCATCAACCTGAAAATTCCCAAGGCCATGCAGGTCGAAGAGTTCGTGCATCGCCTCCAGGCAGGATATCCAATTTCTCATATCATCGAACGAAAAGTCTTTCCCGCGCGCTTCTATCTCGGAAATGACATCCTCAAAGATAACCCGGATCTCCTCTTCGTTCCTGAGAAGTTCTCCCAGCGCGTCGAACTTGCGCTCATGATAGGTGCCCATGACCGAAGGGATCCCGAAGGCTATGTGTCTCTTGAAATAGAGGGTCTCCTCGGGCAGGCTTTTCTCGGATGAAAGGAATATCGCTTTCAGACTCCTCGCCCTCTCGATACCGTGAGACAGGTTTCGGTATCTGTCCTTTGCTTGAACAGGTCCGCCGATGAGTGCATATTTCTTCACTACCTCCTGGTAAATTCTGAAGAGGAGCATAATCTTCGACCGTATCTCCTCCGCTGTGCCAGCATCCTTGAGAGGTCTCTCTAAATCGCCTTCCGGTAGGGACAGGATCTTTTCGAAATGTGCCCCCCTCTCATCGAGTATCCCCAGGGAGCGAAAGAAAGGCGATAGTACGGCGGCGTAAGGTGACAGAAGGTCTGTGTTCACCTTGTCGAAAACATCCCCGGGCACAAATCCCCTCAGGATTTCAGGGTCTTTCAATGCCCATGCCTTCATAATGGCCTCAACGAGACTGATGTTGTAATTGCTTGCGTTCACATGGACCTGTTTCCTCAGAAAGTAAAGGACGGGATCGTTGCCCCAGGCATCTATTTCCGTGGTGTAATCCCTGAGTCTACCGGCAGCCCCGACATCGTGGTAATAAACCGGCAGTTTCTGGAGAAGCAAATAATGGAGGAGGAAATTGTCTCGGACGGTTTCTCCGTTCAGGTACGATGACACCTCCCGCTGAAAGAGTTTATCATCGGGGATGAAGACGCCGCTGACGTAAAGGTTGCAGATCACATGAACGAGGATCTCTTGGAATCGGTTACTGTCGAGTCTGATAATGGCGAGAAATTTTGAGAGCCGTTCGAGATGAGAGGGGTTTACGAGCTCTGCCCATGTCTCATTCGAAAAACCGGCGACCGATGGAATCGGTATAACGATCCGTTTCAGCATGCCCGTATATCGCTGAATGAGGGCGTCATCACCTGCACGGAGTATCGCTCCGGCAACATCGGGGTTCATGATGATCTCCTCCCTCGATGATATGGGCCCGCTCTCAAAATAGGTCAGAAGCGTTTCACTGGGACCAATCATGCGGCCACGTATCATCTTCGCAATCAGTCTCGCCATATTGACAACCATTCTCTTCTGCCCGTCTGGTGATAAGCGCTCAAGGAGTGCAAAGGTCTCCCGGAGGACTTCAAGAAATCTCGGCACTGACTCTTCCGTCAGGTTCGTTTCAATGAGGGTGGAAAGCGTATCGATCATCTCCGAGTCGTCGGGGAGCATCGAATCCACAATCCCGATCTTGTCGAGAACTTCGCCGTATCCCTCGCCCTCCGCCAGAGCTTCAACTGGAGACAAGATTCGAAGCATATCCCCTTTTCTCTCTTCGCGGTACCGGGAGAGGAGATCCCGGTCGGTGACCGATATGACATCCCGCATCGAGTTCACGACGGCATCGCTGATCGTGGGGTTTTCCATAATCCGTGTCTTCAACGCAACGATGAGCCGACGTATCACGGGCCTGATCTCGGCATCGGGAAGTTTCTCATGGACGCTCCGCAAGATCCCTATCACCTGCCGACCATGGCGTGAGAGGTTTATCGATGAACCCGCTAGCTCCCCTAACCACGTGGCTGCGAGTTCCTGCAACCGGTTCTGATCAGACTCCTCAACGAGAGGGAGTTCTATGAGGGAGAGGAAATTCGAAATGGGCTTGTCCCTTGACGCGGCGTCCACTCTCTCACAGGCCTTTCGAGAGTACCTGACGAAGAGGACATACCAACCGTAGTAAGCCGGACGGGCCACCCAAAAGAGGTCTTTCGAGAAGCTCATGATATCCCCGGACAATTTTCTCCAGTCTTTCTTTGTAGAGACGAGCTTGGTGATGATATCCTCTGCACTTCGCAGCAGACCGACCCTGTCCCGCAGGTATGAGGTGAGGCGCGTGAAATCTATGCCCCGCAGCTCCTCAGAGAGTTCGAGGGCCGGACTGAATAATGTATCGGTCTTCCCGCTCTTCAGGAGAAAGGTTCCTATATGTCTTCCATTCTGAATAATATCGACCTGAAGGTTCGTTGCACTCCTGATCAATCCGCTGTCAACCCTTAACTCGAAGAAACCATCCTGAATCTCAGCCCTCGAAAGTTCTCTGCCCTGGCGCATGAGAGATGCCCGATAGGTTCCCTGGGGCATCGACAGGATTGTCCCTTTCACGACCGCCCCCTTGCCTTCCTCGCTGATACAAAAGTCTTTCGCGATGAGGCCGGTGATCAGTCCTTTGTACCCCGTGGCAAGGGTGCCCATCAGGTAATCGAGGCTGCAGATTTCAGTGCCTTCTTCCATCCTTCGTCTCAACGGGTCACGTCACTCTTCGGTCTTCATCGGGAGATGATCCGTTAACAATACCCGAGATCACCGTCGCGCTTCCTATGCCTTAAAGACCGGGAGATGGATAAGAAGCTTGTCGAGCGATAAGAGAAGCATGACGATAAACATATAAGCATTCATTCTCCTGAAGGTAAGGGCGCACAGTCTCTCCCCTCCTTGTCCCCTGAGGAGTTGAATGCCGTTCCAGACAAGCCATAAGGAGAGCACGGTGAGGAGAACATTTACGAGCGAGGAGCCCGGTGCGGAATAGACGGACAGGATGAGAGAGCTCACGGCCGTTGCAACGATCCAGTTAAAGATCATCCTCGATAATTGCGGCCTCGTGAATATGCCGGTCAGGGCAGGAAACCCCGCCTCCCTGTATTCTTCTCCATGGCTCAGGACAAGGAGCCAGAAATGGGGAATCTGCCACAGGAAGAAGAAGAAGCATAGGGCCAGGAGCTCAGGTTCCTGGAGGTCGCCACCGCCGGTGATCCAACCGACAGCCGGCGGCACTGCACCGACGAGGGCACCGGGTACCGCAGCAAAAGCCGTTCTCTTCTTGAGAGGTGTGTAAACGCCGTTATACCAAAAGACCGCTGATAGACCCAAGAGGGGAGCCGCGATCTTTCCGGTTAGGAGGAGCGCAATCGAGCCCAGGAAGATGAGAATCAGTGAAAAGCAGCGGGCATGGGAAGGTCTGATCATGCCCGAAGGGATCGGCCTGTTCCTCGTCCTCGACATGATGAGGTCGCTATCTCTCTCCTGCCACTGATTGAGGGCCGAAGAGCCGCAGGCAAGAAAGCATATCCCTATCATGAGGACGACCATCTCCGGTTTCACCCAGCGGGCAGAGAGGAGAAACCCCGTGGCAGCGGAAAGGCAAGAGAATAGGGATATCCGGATCTTGCAGAGGGCAAGGCAGGTGCCTGCCGTTCTCACCAGGAGGCTCATTTCAATGTCTTCAGATACGTTACTATTTCCTGCACTTCTTCCGGAGTGACGGCCAACTTCGGCATGATATTCTGGTATCCCCTGACGATATCGGCTCCGGGATCGAGGATCGACCTTCGGAGATAGTCGTCGTCGGCAACGATCACCCTCTCCTTCCCCTTCGTCAAAACTGTTACCTGTGAGCCGTACAATCCCCTGAAGGTCGGGCCTGCTTTCCCTGTCCCGTCGGTGGTATGGCATCCAAGACACCCCTTCTCTTCAAGGATCTTAAGCCCCCTGGCCTTCTCAACGGAGGTAACGGCCGCGCCGTACCACGCATCGAAATCTTTTTCCGACATGACGACAACCTGTGAGACCATTCCCGAGTGCCCCAATCCACAGTACTCCGTGCAGAAGATGTCATAGGTCCCAGCCTCGGATGCGGTAAACCAGAGATATGTCTCCATTTTCGGCACACAGTCCTCTTTGATCCTGAATGCGGGGATATAGAAGCTATGGATCACATCAGCCGAGGTTATCAGCATCTTTACCGGTCTGCCGAGAGGGACTCGGAGCGTATCGCTCTCTTTTCCGTTTTCGTATCCGAAGAGCCACGACCATTGCCGCGCTGTCACCTTGATAACCATGACCTCCTTGGGAACCGCGCGCAAGGCATCAAAACTTCTCCATCCGATATAGAACATTCCGAGGACCAGCAGTGTGGGAATCACCGTCCAGAGTATTTCGAGGAAGAGACTCCCCTCGATATTCTCGGCCTTTTCTTTCTTCTTTCTCCTGTATCTGATCACAAAAAAGACCATGGCGGAAGTCACGAGGGTCAGGAGGACGACTTCTATCCCGAGTATATAGGTGAAGGCGGCATCTACCTTATCCGCCGAGTTCGAAGCCTGAGGGATCAGCATATCCTCACCGATACCTGAACCAGACATCCGAGAACGTGAGCAGCACGATGAGTGTCAGCGCAAAGAGGGCGATGAAAAGCATCACTTTCAATATCAGGGGTTCATCTCTCAGGTGCATGAAAAAAGTCAGGACGAGCCCGGATTTCGTCGACGCGATGAAGATTGCGAGCAGTACCGCGTAGTTGAGATGCAACCTCGCAACAGCCACTGTTGTGGCGGTAAGTGCCACGAGGGCGAGCCACACAAATACATAGACCCTGCTTTTGGGAATGCGCAGATTCAATTCTGTTTCGCCCATCGCTCGCGTCCTCCTACGTTATGAGGTAGAAGAGGGGAAAGAGATAGATCCATACGATGTCGACAAAGTGCCAGTAGAGCCCTGTGTTTTCGAGTTTTATGAAATCCCGCCGGCCGATTATTTCTCTTTGGGTGAAGATCAGCGTCCCCGAGATGACGCAGACGCCGATCAGCACGTGAAGACCGTGAAGGCCGGTCATTACATAATAGAGGCTGAAGAAAATGATCTTCCCCCTGCTCATGGCGCTCAAGAGCGGCGAGTCCGGATATATCCCGTGATGGATATGCGCGGTCCATTCCACGTATTTGTTTACGAGGAAGGTTATGCCGAGGAAAATCGTTGTGCCCTGACAGAGCAGGGAAAAACCCTTCTTGCCCTTACGTATGAAGGCGATCGAAAGTGCCATCGTCATGCTGCTCGTAAGGAGAAAGACGGTATTCGCCGTGCCGAGGAATAGATCAAGCTCCGCAGCGGAACTGTGAAACTCCGCCGTATACTTCGTGCGGAAGACCGAATAGAGGAGGAAAAGGCCGCCGAAGAAGAGAACCTCGGTAAAGAGGAATATCCACATTCCCATCTTTGCGCCGGTATAATCGACCCGGTGTCCCGTCACCGCACTTTTCGGCTCATCCATTTCGTGATCCTTCTCTTGAGAGACTCCTAATCGACGTCTCGGCTTCAGTCATAGTAATAGGGTCCGCGGTTTATTTTGGGGATCGATTCAAAATTCTCGGCAGGAGGCGGCGAGGGTATCTGCCATTCGAGAGTCTTGCCTCCCCAGGGATTCATCGGCGCCCTGTCACCTTTGAAAAGGGAGCGAAGAAAATTTGCGAACATGAGGGCAAGGCCGGCGGCAAGGATCCAGGAGCCGACGGTAGAGATCACGTGGTTCGTGTAAAACCTCGGAAGATACTGGAAGTACCGCCTCGGCATCCCCTGCAGCCCGAGGAGGAACATCGAAAAGTAGAGGATGTTGAATCCGACAAACATGACAAACCAGGCGATCTTTGCGGTCCTTTCATGGTACATCTTTCCGAACATCTTCGGGAACCAGTAATGGAGACCAGCAAAGAACCCGAATCCCGCACCTCCGAACATGGTGTAATGAAAATGCCCGACAATGAAATAGGTGCCGTGGAGGTAGAGATTTAACGAGAGCGTCCCGATAATGAGTCCGGTCAGACCCGCAATCGAAAAAAGGAAGATAAAGGACAGGCTGAAGAGCAGGGGGGAATCGAGCACGATCGACCCCTTGTAGAGGGTCGAGATCCAGTTGAATACCTTTACGCCCGTCGGGACTGCGACCAAAAAGGTGATGAGCGAAAAGACGATCCGCGACGTGTCGCTCATCCCGCTCGTAAACATGTGATGACCCCACACGAGATAGCCGAAGAAGGCGATCGCGAGGCTCGAAAAAGCGATCGCCCTGTATCCGAAGACGGTTCTCTTCGCAAAAACGGGGAAGATCTCGCTGACGACTCCCATCGCGGGAAGGATCATGATATATACGGCGGGATGCGAATAGATCCAGAACATATGTTCATAGAGGATCGGATCACCGCCGAGCGCCGGCTCGAAGAATCCTATCGCGAAGAATCTCTCGAGGATGAGAAGGAGGAGGGTGAGGGCGAGAACCGGCGTCGCGAGCACCTGTGTCCATGCCGTTGCGTAGAGCGACCAGCAGAAAAGGGGCATGCGGAATATGCTCATTCCGGGAGCCCTCAGGCGATGGATGGTCGTGATGAAATTAAGACCGGTAAATATGGAGGAAAACCCGAGGAGGATGACCCCCAAAAGGGCTAATGAGATGTTCGCCGTCGTCCTTATACTGTAGGGAGCGTAAAAGGTCCAGCCGGTATCAGGGGCTCCTCCACCGATGAAGATGGAGAGGATGAGGAGAATACCTCCCGTCATATAGAGCCACCAGGACGTCAGATTTATCCTCGGAAACGCCACATCCCTCGCGCCGATGAGTATCGGCAGGAAAAAGTTGCCCAATGACGCCGGGATGCCCGGTATGATAAAAAGGAATATCTGTATGACACCATGCACGGAAAAAAGCGAATTGTAGGCCCTCTCCGAGATGAATTTCCCGGGCGCAATAAGGTTTATCCTCATGATAACGCCGAGGACCACCCCGACGGAGAAAAAGGCGAGTATCGCCGCGAGGTAGAGCAAACCTATTCTCTTGTGATTCGTCGAGAATATCCAGGAAAGAATTCCTTTTTCAGAATAGAAACTTTCAGCTTCCATTACCCTCTCCGAGACGTTGTCCTTCGCTCAGACCTTGTTTCTTCGCCACGAGCCAGAAAAGAAGAAAAGATGCCGTAGCGGCGACGAGAATCACCGCGAGCACCTTAGGCAGGTTGAAGAGATATCGATTCTCCCCGCGGTCATAATGGTACAGGAAGAGAAGGAGTTTGTCTAGACTCAGAGCCTTCTCCGTGCCGGCGGCCTCGGCGAGGGCCATCCGCAGATCGAAGGGTGAAAAAGTCGTGCCGTAGAGGTATCTCGCGATCCTTCCATCGGGAGAAAAAAATAGCAAAACCCGAGGATGGCTGAATCCATCCCTGTCCCTTCTAAAGGCAAAGCCCACCGCATCGGTAAACGCATTTATCGTTTGGGCATCGCCGGTGAGAAATATCCAAGAGGTTTCGGAAACCGGTCGGCCCACGGCCTTTATATAGTTCTCTTTCTTTTGTCGCGCAAGTTCCGGTAGATCCCGATCGTCGAAACTCACGGTAACAAGGGAATAGTCTCTTCCCGGAGTAAGGTCTATCTTCCCGAGGGCCTCGGCAAGGCTGCCGAGTAAGGTCGGACAGATGTGGGTGCATGATAGATAGACGAGAGAGAGTACGGTCGGTCTTCTCATGATGCTTCTGAGATCAACCAGGGTGCCTTTTTCGTCATGGAAGGAGAGACCGCCTGGCAAGGGGTAACTGAGCTTCTCGTCAATGCCGACTCTATCCGGAGGCATGACGGGCTGGGCCGAAACGAGGCCCCCCGCTAGGATGGTCAGAATGAAAGGGACAAAAGAAAAGGTTTTCAAGGCATCATTTCTCTATGGGTTACCCCGTCCGGGGAATTTCTCACAAGCCTCCTTCGGGCAAGACCCTCCAGGAAGTTTCTCTACATCAATCATACCATGGTATCTTCAGGAGTCAACAATCATGGGAAGTTTTCGGACGTAGTAAGAGGCTTAGAATTTTCTCTCTCAGCCCTCACCTTGCAGGCGGTGAGAAAGGGTCAATCTCGATCGAAAAGAAATGCCCGTCTGCCCGATATGAGTGGTCCAGAGGAGCCTGTAAGGAGGCACAGAAAGAGCGGGAAGTCCTTCCTCAAGAAGCGACTCGAAACGGATCGTGAGAGGGGCGAAGGGTCAAGCGCTAATCAATACCTTTAACGCCCTGCTTCTGCTCGGATGCGTGAGTTTCTTTAGCGCCTTCAGCTCTATCTGCCGAACCCTTTCACGTGTGAGGGAAAGATGGTTTCCCACTTCCTCGAGTGTGTAATCCCTGTCAACTCCGATCCCGAATCTCATGCGTATCACCTTTTCTTCCTTGGGCGGCAGCGTCTTTAGGATTGTATGTATCTGTTCGGAGAGTTCCTTCCTTTCCGCATCGGCGTAAGGGGAAGGGGTATTCGGGTCGCCGATGAAGTCCTCGAGTTTCGTATCGTCGTCTCCCACGGGTGTTTGAAGTCCTATCGTGTCCTGTATCGCGCGGGATATCTCCTCGATCCTCTTCGGGGGGAGCCCCAATTTCGTTGCGATCTCTCTATTCCCCGGCTCTCTTCCGAGCTGTTGTGTCAATTCTCTCGATACCCGCGTAACTTTCTTGTAGAATTCCATGATGTGTATCGGGATCCTGATAGTCTTTGCCTGGTCAATCAGCGCCCTCGTTATCGTCTGTCGTATCCAGCACGTGGCGTAGGTACTGAATTTGAATCCTTTTTCACAGTTAAACTTGTCAACGGCTCTCATGAGGCCGATATTCCCCTCCTGTATCAGATCAAGCAAAGACAGCCCTCTGCCCAAATAGTTCTTCGCTATGCTGACCACTAATCTCAGGTTGCGGATCGTTAACTCGTTCTTGGCGTCTGTGAAAATCACTCTCGCCTTGCTAATCGTGTCCCAACGGACCTTGAGGTCCTCTACGGCGATCCCTGTTTCGGATTCTACCCTCTTGTATTCCTCCCGGAGCTCTTTTGCCGCTGTGAGAAGCCTTGTCGGGATCTGTCCCTTTTCTTTTTTCCCCGCTATCGCTCTCCTGAGGTTCTTCAGGGAACCGTAGCGAGCGATTTTATTCTCTGCTGTCTCGATATCCTTCACGAGGTTCTCAAGGACCTTCAGACTCCTCATGAGAACCTCATCGGACTTTTCTTCTTCTCCCTCCTGAGCACTTTCTTCTTCTCCGGTTCCGAGGCTCGCCTCTAATTCCTTATAGAGGGGCATCGTCATAACGGTTTCTCTTATAATTTCTCTACCTTCGTGCAGCTTTCGTGCGAGTTCTGTCTCTTCATCTCTCGTGAGTATGGAAATCTTCCCCATCGAATGGAAATAGGTGCGAACAAGGTCTTCTGTCGTATCCTGCCCTTCTGTCTCTTCTCCCTCCGGAACTCCCTCTCCCAAATCGTCGGATTCATCTGCATCAGCCTCTTCCTCTAAGAACAGGGCGATGTCATCCGGTTCATCGGGAGTGATGAAATCCGAGGGATGCGGGTCATCCAACTCGATACACGTAAGCGTCGCCTGACTCTCTTCTGCTGCCATGAGTTCCTCAATAATTTCATTCTGTCTCATACGATTCATCTCCCGCCTGCCATCGACGACGTCAGCGCCATTCGCCTGCCTCATGTCGTCCCTCCAGCGTAGCTCCTTCCGTAGTATTCATAAAAATGAAAACGCCTGCAGCATACTTCCTTGAAGTATCGCCGGAGGCATCTCCCTCTCAATTACGTTCAGGCTACTACCAAAGAGCAGATACCGCAGTGATTCAAATCACAAAAACGGTCGAGAGAGCGCTTCTGTTTCGTGCCCGCATCGGTTACAATTGTTGTGTGCATGCGGGCAAGAAGAACATTTTCCTCACGGGCGCCCCTTCGTCTGGGAAGACTACGGTCATCAAGAAGGTGGTCGAAAGACTGGGTCTTCCTGCCAGGGGATTTTACACGGAAGAAGAAAGAGTGGCCGGCAAACGCGTCGGTTTTCTCATGAAGACCCTTGACGGCAGGGGAGGCTACCTTGCTCACCAGGACATAGATTCGGATTTCCGGATAAGGCGATACGGGGTGAGTATCGAGAATATTGAGACCCTTGCGATCCCTTCAATCCGGCCTGTCGGCAGAGATGTCATCATCCTCGATGAGATCGGGAAGATGGAGTGTTTCTCGGAACTTTTCAGGCTGGCCTCGGTCGAAGCCCTCGATGCATCCAATATCGTTGTCGGCACGGTCACTTTTGGCGGCGAAGATTTTATCCGGGCAATAAAAGCCAGAGAAGATATAGAAATACATGAAGTGACCATGGATACCAGGGATTCCCTTCCGGACCTCATCCTGCGTAAAATCTCGGATCTTTGGAAACAGCAGTACGGTATGGTTGCCGATGATGGTGAACCTGCCGGTCGGGGGAATGTCAGATGAAGATTGTCATTTCGCCTCGCTTCTCTGTCGCCTCATGGCAGGAACCAACTTGAAGGGCTTACTCTGTGAGGAAGAGAAGACCTGAAAAAGCACGCTTACTATCAGGTTGTAAAAGCCCTTCTGAAGTGCCATAATTTCGGAGAGGAGATTGCCTGAACGGCTCATACGAAGTAAGAGAATGGCGAGCAAGTGCTGCTGAGAGGGAGGCAGATCGGTGAGAAGAAAAAAGAACGTGGCATGGTATCTCGTGATTATTTTGATGCTGGCGGGATATTCTTGCACTACCGTACCCAAGCCGGATATTTTTTCTGTCTGGAAAGACGATGCCCATAAGGGATATTTCGAGAAGGTCCTTGTTATCGGAGTCGCGAGAAAAGAGGCGACGAGGGCATTCTTTGAGGATGAGCTCGCGGCAAACCTGAGAAGACATGGAGTAGATGCAGTTCCGAGCCATGAGGTCATCCCTTCGTCAGAAGATCTCCTCAACAAGGCCGGCGTCGAGGCGAAGATAAAAGGATCGGGAATAGACAGCATCCTCATAACGAGACTAATCTATACGTTCACGACGGAAACCAACATCCGGCCGAAACCGGACTGGCAGGAATATTATACCGATAGCTATGGATATAAGAATGTCGACGTATACGCCCCCCGGCTCACGGGGTTCGGCGAAACGGCCAGACTCGAAATTCAGGTATTCGAGACGGGAAGTGAGAAACTGCTATGGTCAGCATCGGCCGATGTATTTTTCAGGGATAACCTTCAAGGACAGATCAAAGAATTCATCAACATCTTGGTCGAGAAATTGTCCGCGGATCGCCTGATTCCATAGAATAGCGTCGTCAGCGATCTTTCACGGAGCTATCTTTTTGTCGGCTCCTCCCGTCGGACAGGCAGACCCGATTCCGTCGGCGATATCACGGCTCAGCCTTTCAAGGGCATTGCTCATCGAGGCGACCAATGCGTCATAACTGCCGCCGCTCATCTTTTCACTGATCGCCGATTCCTTCTTCAGGAGCAGACGGTTCTCCTTACCGAATACCCCCCATTTGGCCCTCAGCAGCATGGAATCACCAAGGGTCCCTTCGAAACGTTCCAGGTGAAGCTCGACTTTGCATGAAACGGGTATCTGACTCTCGATGTAGGGAGTCCAGCGCACTACGAAAAAGCGATCGGCAGGCAGAAGGCTGGAGACGTCCTCCACAAGAACACGGTTGACGTCGTCACCGAGAGAACCGGCCCAACGGTTAAATTCTGCGAGGTTGAGTTCATTTCTCCCGGACCGGGTCACGATCTGGGGTCGGTCGAGGTAGTCCGGTATACGAACGGGGCCTATGGAGACGACCATGCTCTGTTCCGATGAAACGTCACGGGTGACAGAAGCCTTGTTCTGCAGAGGGGCCAGCTGATAGAACTTCGAGGACGGCGAGCCGCCACATCCGGTCAGGATCACCAGGAACAATCCGAAAGTGAGGAGCGCTCGGTGATCAAAAAGAATATTTTTCATCTCATTCTCCTTTGGAGGGGCTTTTCCCTCTGATCAAGGCTTCAGGGTGACGCTCGAGGTAGTCCGTCAGAACACGCAGGGAACGGGAGAGTTCGGAGATTTGCTCGAGCGTCCTGGCTATCTCGTATCCGAGGTTCGCATTCTGCACGGCTATTTCATTGACATTGGCGACGGCCTTGTTTGTCTCTTCCAGGGTGGCATTGGCTGCAGACAGGGTCTCTTTGAGACTTGAAGCGATCTGCCCGGGTACTCCTTCGCTAAACTTGAGTGTCTGCTCAGCCTGCACAAAAGCGGATCGGGCTGCTTCAGACGTCACCCGTAAGCTCGATGCAAGAGGTCCGACCTGGGCGTCAAGATTTTTCACGAGCGTATCGGCGTCGTTCAGTAATCGATGGAGCGAGCCGATGCTCGCCTGCAGGTCAGGGGAATTAACGACCCTATCTAATCCGGCGAGAACGCCGTTTAGTCTGTCGACGATCTCCTTGAGCGGCAACTCCTCAAGCTTCTTTGTCAGCTGCTCCATGCTCGAAGGAATTGTCGGGATCTCCTTATATTTCTTTTCGAGCCCTACAAGCCTGATCGGCGTTCCGGGGTAGAAATCGACGTTAATCATGAGCTGGCCCGTCACAAAGCTCTGCATCTGAAGCTGGGCCCTCAGCCCCTTGTCTATCAATGCCTGAAGAGCCCGTTCATCTCCAAACCTACTATGGTTCCCCATTATCACGATTTTTTCCGGGTAGGTCTCCGTGTAAACCGGGATGAAGGCGGTGAGGTCTTTCGCATAGAACTCCAACTTGATATCGGTGACTTCGCCTATCTTCACCCCGCGGAGCATGACCGGCGCCCCGACCTGTAACCCCTTCACCGAGCCCTCAAAGAACATCACGTTCTTATTGACCTTCCTGAAGAATTTGCCCGAGCCAAAAACGACGACGCCGGAAACGATGAGAACGATAGCGCCGAGGACGAATGCGCCGATGAGCGTCTTGCTTGCCTGTTTACTCATTATCTTTCTCCTCAATCATTAGATATCTACCGCACCGCTTCCACTGCACGTCCCTCTCCCCTTGTGAGAAAGCTGATCACTTTCGGGTCTTTTGACTCGGCGCGAAGTTTTCTTGGATCTCCGACGGCGATCATCGTCTTCGTGTCAGCGTCGAGGAAGACCGAGTTGTTCCCGATCGCAAAGATGCTTGCCAGTTCGTGGGTCACGACAACTACGGTAGCCCCGAGGCTGTTTCTCAGTTCGAGGATCAACTCGTCGAGCAGGTGTGCGCTGATCGGATCGAGTCCGGCTGAAGGCTCGTCGAAGAAGAGGATCTCAGGGTCCAGTGCCATGGCACGGGCGAGGCCGGCGCGCTTCTTCATGCCGCCGCTGATTTCGGATGGATAATAGTCTTCGAAACCGGTGAGGCCGACGAGAGAGAGCTTCAGCGAGACGATTTCCTTGATCTGATCCGGATTCATATCCGTGTACTGCTGGAGCGGAAGGGCAACGTTCTCTGCCAGGGTGAGGGAACTCCAGAGGGCGCTGCTCTGATAGAGTATGCCGAATTTCCTCATGATACTCTTCTGTTCCTCGGGCTCCGACGACCAGAAACTCACACCGCCATAGAGGACATCGCCTTTCGGCGGAGGGAGGAGTCCGACCATGGACCTCAGGAGGGTGCTCTTCCCGCATCCGCTTCCTCCCATGATGATGAATATGTCACCTCTGTTAATGGTGAAGGTGAGGTCGTGCTGGATCACATTGCTCCCGTAGGCCATGGTGAGATCCTGTACTACGATGTGGGATTCCGTTTTTCCCATATCCCTTTCGTACCCCTCAGATATTGAGGACATTGCAGACGACGGTTATCACCGCCATCGCAACAACAATGCTGACTATGCTCGTCACTACTGCGGAGGTTGTCGCCTCACCGACTGCCGAAGCGCTCCTTCCGCACTGCATTCCGCGGAGGCAGCCTGCGAGCGCTACAAGGACTCCGAAGACCGCCGCGCTGAAGAGTCCTACCCACAAGTCGTTCAGGTGCACCGATTCCCGCGTCTTGTGGTAGTATTCCATGAAACCGAGGTCCAGCATCGAGACCCCGATAATCAAGCCTCCGAGTATTCCCATGAGGTCTGCGTAAAGACTCAGGAGCGGCATCATGAGAAAGAGGGCGAGCATTCTCGGAAGCACAAGGAATTCCATGGGTGAGACGCCAAGGGTCTTCAGGGCATCGATCTCCTCGTTCACCTGCATCGTGCCGAGTTGAGCGGCAAAGGATGCTCCTGTGCGGCCTGCCATGATGATGCCGGTCATGATCGCCGCGAGTGCCCGGACCATCCCGATGCCGACGAGGCTCGCGACATAGATCTGAGCACCGAAAATCTTGAGTTGTATGGCGCCGATGAAGGCGAGGATAAGCCCGACGAGGATACTGATGAGGGAAACGATCGGAAGCGCCTGCGCGCCGCATTCCTGAATCGTGAGAAAGAGATCGGATGTGCGAAACTGGGCCCTTCCGGCGAATAATCGGAGAAAGGCGAGGGATGCCTCCCCTATGAACGCGAGCATTTCGAGATTGGACCGCCAGAAGGCGATCGCAGAGTCGCCGACCCTGTCGAGAAAGGAGATTCTCGTCGCTTCCTTGCGGGCTCCCTTCCTTTCCGGAACAGCGGACGCAAGCGCGAGGAGCCGTTGCACGCCGTCGGGCAGACCTTCCTTCCCGACAATTATATTCTTTCGAGACCCGATGCCCTGAACCGCGATGAGGAATGTCAAAAGACTGCTGTCCCATCCCGTGAGGCGCTGCGTATTAAATCGTATCTCCTTGACGGGCTGCCCGGTCTCGATCTCATTTTTCACATCGCCTGCGGCGGGGAGGTCATTCCCCCGTTTCCAGTCCCCGACAAGACCTATCAGCAGCGCATCCGCGTCCGGCCGACTGAAGTTAAGGGATGTCGGTTCCATCATCGAAGCCCTGACCCCGTTAGGAAGCCCGCACTTCCCGCCGAACAAGAGAAGTATGCGAATTGAGGCAATGAGACGATTCCGGCTTTCATGCCCTCAGAAGGCTTCATCATTGTCTCCTCAGCGGCATAGCTGCATCTCCACGGGGTAGAGGGGTTATAAAAGATAATACAAGAATACCCTTTTACAAGGAGGAAATCAACAGGGACGGAAGATTTCGGTTGTCAAACCAGGGCCGGAATCCTATAATGTTCGAGAGGCTCTGTTCGAGAGACAAAGGGAGGGGGAAATGCAGAAGTGATGGGACCGCAAAGTTACGATAGGCCGCAAAGTCTTTTCAAGAAATCTCTCTCAGCCATCAAGGGACGTTGTCATTTCCTTTTGCTCTCCCTCATAACCGTCCTCTTGATTTATCATCGAGCTACGGCAAGACCCTATCTGGCCTTGATTCTTCAAACGCTTATCCTGATAACCGGCGTTTACGCGGTTAGCGATTCCAAGAGACGTCTCATCGCTGCTGTTGGAATCGGTACCCTTCAGTTTTTCGTTTCAGCGCTGACCCTGAGCGTCCCTTCTTTGGATCTCGTAATTCCGGCCGAAATCATTATCGTTGTCTTCTATGGCTTCACCCTGATAACGGTCTTGGAGTATGTCGTGCGCGGGGAGAGCGTGACGACAGACAAGATATTCGGCGCTATCAGTGTTTACCTCTTGATCGGCTTCGCCTGGGCTTCCCTGTACCATCTCGTCTACGCGCATGAGCCGAGCGCCTTCTCGGTTTCGGCGAAGGGGGTACCGGATTTCGTCTATTTTAGCTTCGTCACGCTCTGCACCGTCGGGTACGGCGACATTACGCCTGCGTCGGGATTTGCACGCTCACTCGTCATTTTGGAGGCTGTCACCGGCGTTCTCTACCTCGCCGTGCTCGTATCCCGTCTGATAAACCTTTATCGTTCCGATTCCTGCAGGGGACAGAAGTGATTCGGTAGCGAAAATGTCTTAGAGTAAGAAAGAGAAGTTCTAGCAGATTCTTCAAGAACGAGATTGAGATGAACCTCTCGAGGACATTTACGGAGTTCTTCGAGTCCGAAAAAACGGGCGGCCTCCTCCTCATGGTCTGCACGGTGCTCTCGATCTTCATCGCAAACTCCTCCTTCGGCGGGGCATATCTGCGCTTTTGGCATCGATATCTCGATCTCTCCTTTCTGAACATACAGCTGAAATACAGCATGGAACATTGGGTGAATGACGGTCTGATGGCGATCTTCTTCCTCCTTGTAGGGCTTGAAATCGAACGGGAACTGAAAGAAGGAGAACTCTCGGACTGGAGAAACGCCCTGCTGCCGATAGTTGCCGCTCTCGGTGGCATGTTAATTCCTGCCCTGGTCCATTTCTCGTTCAATGTCGGTACCCCCTCACTATCGGGGATCGGCATACCTATGGCAACGGACATCGCCTTTGCCTTAGGGGTGCTTTCGTTGCTCGGTGCCAGGGTTCCTCCGTCGCTTAAGATACTCTTGACAGCATTGGCCATTATTGACGATCTCGGAGCCGTCATCATCATCGCCATTTTCTATACTCAGGGTTTCTCCCTTTTGTACTTCGGACTTTCAATACTGATTTTTGCCGGTCTCATGATCTTGAACCGTCTGAAGGTGACGAACCTTTTTTTCTATCTCCTCCCCGGAGTCGTCATGTGGTATTTTATGCTCAAGTCTGGGGTTCATGCGACGGTCGCGGGAATACTGCTGGCATTCGCCATTCCTTTTTGTGAAGATGAACGTGTATGCCCCTCCTATAAGCTTCAACATCTTCTGCACAAACCTGTCTCGTTTCTTGTCCTTCCTGTTTTTGCCTTGGCCAACACGGGTATCGTCTTCACGCAAGGCTGGTATCTCACCTTTACGGAGAGAAATACTGCCGGTATTCTGGGCGGCCTTGTTCTCGGGAAACCATTGGGGATATTCTTTTGCAGTTTGATGGCGATAAGAACGGGGTTCTGCAAGCTTCCGGATGACGTAACCTTCCGACACTTGATGGGAGCCGGCGTGCTCGCAGGAATCGGTTTCACCATGTCAATTTTTATCACGAATCTTGCCTTCAGTGATGCTGAACTGATACGCAACTCAAAGATCGCTATTCTTGCCGCGTCGGCGATCGCAGGCGTTACGGGATATCTGATTTTGTCGGCGGCGGGAAGATCACGGGCCTGACAAATGCACGGAATGTATAATAGTGTCGTGCAGGTGCTTTTCCTTGGCCTTGTTCAGGTTCTCCGGATGAATCGAAGCCTCTTTCTAATACTTGCATTCCGGACAATATAAGTATTTTTTTTGTGTCAAGGCAAAATGAAAGTGTCAGATATACGCGAAATGATTATGTCACGTAGAGGGGCTGATGCTTTGACGGAACCTCTTGCCTTAGGAAGTCTTCAAGATT
>Ga0187779_10000345_pt1 | contig 32039 bp, 32 predicted proteins | sample 1015_Q2_SP10_10__FD_132435 | JGI IMG/M metagenome (GOLD analysis project Ga0187779, IMG submission 132435) | Tropical peat soil microbial communities from peatlands in Department of Meta, Colombia - 1015_Q2_SP10_10_MG | ecosystem: Environmental > Terrestrial > Soil > Wetlands > Peat | place... | reverse complement strand
CAGGATGAGATCGATATCGTTCGCCTGGCTGACGTTACGGTTGTGATCCTGGTGCCAGGCATGGGCGATGACGTGCAGACCATCAAGGCGGGCATCATGGAGATCGCCGATATTTTCGTCATTAACAAGAGCGACCATGAAGGCGCCGAGCGCGTGGAGCGCGAGATCCGCATGATGCAGACGCTGTCAGGGAACAAGGGCAAATGGACCCCGCCCATCGTCAAGACCGTGGCCAGCGAAGGCAAGGGCATCGCCGAATTCGCTGCCGCCATCGCCAGCTATGAACAGTACTTGAGCAAAGAGGGATTGGAACTGAAGAAGCGCATCAGCAACTGGCGCGAGCGGCTGGTAGAAATGCTGCGCGAGTCGCTGCTCGAGCGCGTGCTGCGCGAAAGGCTGGGAGAGGGATGGCTCGAGCGTTATGCTGAGGAGATCGCCGCCCACAAACGCGATCCCTACTCGCTGGTGGAAGAGATCGCCCGTTCATGAACTCCATCGACCATCTCGGGATCGCCGTCAAGTCGCTGGCTGCCGCTCGCAGATTTTACGAGAGCCTGGGAATGAGAGTGCTCAGCGAAGAGACGGTGGAACACGAAAGAGTGCGTGTTGCCATGATTCCGGTGGGCGAGAGCCGCATCGAGCTGCTCGAGGCCACCGATGACGAATCAGCTATCGCCAGATTCATTGCCCGGCGCGGCGAAGGATTGCATCATGTCGCCATCAGCGTGGAAGACTTGTCAGCAACGGTCGAGCAGCTGAAGAAGAATGGCACGCGCCTCATTTCAGATGAGATCAAGGTCGGTGCCGGCGGGCGCCTGTACGTCTTCGTGCATCCCTCCGCTGCCGGAGGCGTGCTGGTGGAGTTGTGCGAAGACCCGCCGCAGGGCGTTTGATGCTGATTCTGGCCATAGATACCAGCGGCAAGCAGGGAAGCATCACGCTGGCGCGCGGTGATGAAAGCTCTTTCTCGCTCATCGAGACCACGCCGGTCGAGGGCGGAACGTTCTCCGCCCAGCTTGTGCCGCAGATCGCGGCACTGCTCGCGCGACACCAGCTTCGCAAAGAACAGATCGATGCCTTCGCTGCAGCTACCGGCCCCGGCTCCTTCACCGGCCTGCGTGTCGGCCTTGCGGCCATCAAGGCGCTGGCCGAGGTGCTCCGCAAGCCGATAGCCGCGGTTTCGCTGCTCCAGGCCATCGCTGCTGCAGGGCTCAAGGCGCAAGGAGTCTGGCAAGCGGATGCCAAGGCTAAGGTCGCTGCGCTGCTGGATGCCGGCCGGGACGAGATCTATTGCGGCGAGTACGCCTTCGCAGATCCTCTACCCATCCGTCTTCAGGAAAGACTGTTGCGACCGGAAGAGCTGGCGGCACAACTCCAGGCCCCGTCGGTGAAGATCGCGGCGCTCACGCCGGATGGGCATCTGCTCGAGATTCTAAGAAAGACGATGCCTGATCCAGAGCGCCTCAAGGCTCTACAGGTGGAGCATCCCGGCAGCGCTGGGATCGCGCGGCTGGGCATCCAGAAGATCCTGGCTGGCGAAGTTACCAGCGTGGAAGAGCTCGACGCCAACTACATTCGCCGCTCAGACGCCGAGATTTTCTCTTTGCCTAAGATACAGGGTGCGGCAAAATAACTGCCGTGCCTGTCCGTGCCGCCGTTCCTGCAGACATTTACGCCATGATGAAGATCGCCGCCGAGAGCAACAACTCGGCGCAATGGACCGAGCAACACTATGCGCATATCTTTCATACTTCAACGATGGTGCGCAGGCATGCGCTGGTCTGCGGCCAGGAGGGCCCGGTCCTCGGCTTTGCCGTCGCGCGCCAGATCGAGCTTGCCTGGGAGTTGGAAAACATCGCTGTAGCCTCTGGCAGCCGGCGCAGCGGGAAAGGGACAGATCTGCTGCGTGCTCTGATCGCGTTGGCCCGCGATCGCGGGGCCGAGCGGATGTGGCTCGAGGTGCGCGACTCAAACGCCGTCGCCCGTCGCCTGTACGAGAAATGCGGATTTGCGTCCTGCGGCCGCCGCCGCGCCTACTACCCCTCGCCTGTGGAAGATGCGATTCTTTATGAACTAGAGCTCGCTCCGCTGCACCAGCCATAGTGCAGCAAAATAAAGTGTTAAAAACCGTTGAAAATCCCGAGCGGCTGGTGGTAGGGTTTAGTCCTAAGCGCTCTCTTCCAGACCCAACTCAGGAGGATTGCAGGATGGCCACACAAGTCCGTGATCACCTCATGGCCAGCCACGAAGAGTTTCGTAGGCTGGCTCAGGAGCACGCGCTGTACGCCCAACGTCTCGACTCCCTGGTAGAAAAAAGGTTTCTCAACGACGAGGAAAAAGTGGAAGAAGTCCGGCTCAAGAAGCTCAAGCTGCGTTTGAAAGACCAGATGGAGCTGTTGGAGCAGCACTATCGCCGGCAGAACAACGTAGCTTGAGGGATCAAAGCCCTCAAAATCACAAGGCTCCCGCCGCCACGTTTCGAACCGAGGGCAGCAGGAGCCTTTGTGTTATGAATCCCGCTTACTGCAGCACAACCTGGTCTTTCTCCTTCAATCCGCTCAGCACTTCAGTCTTGGTCCCGTTCGAGATGCCGGCGGTGATCTGGACTTTCCGGCGACCATCCTTGGCCTTGGGGTCGTATAGATCGACCGACGCCTTCTTGTCCTTGTCGTAACTGATCGCAGCTTCCGGAACGGTGAGCACATCTTTGTGCTCTTCCAGCAGGATCTCTGCGTTCGCCGTCATCATGGCCTTGAGTTCGCCGCCGGGATTATCGATCGAGACGCGGACCTCGAACGTGGTGACGTTGTCTTTCTCCGCTCCCATGGGCGCGATCTTGGTCACGCGGCCCTTAAAGGTCTTGTCCTTGAAAGATTCAACCTTGATATTGGCCGGCTGGTTGAGCGTGACTTTGCCGATGTCGCTCTCATCCACTTTGCCTTTCACATAGACCTCGTGGGTATCGCCTACCGTCATCACCAGTGTGGCCGAGGAGCCCAGCACCAGGATGGAGCTCACTGCATCGCCGATTTCGACATCGCGCGATAGCACGGTGCCATCTATGGGCGCGACGATGGTGGCGTAGCCCAGCTGCTCTTCATTCTGCTGCAGAGCGGCTTTGTCCTGCTCGACCTGCGCCTGCGCCTGCGTGAGCTTCGACTTGCTGACCAGCATGTTGGCCTTGGCGATATCCTGCTTGTTCTTGGCCATCTCATAGTTTTTTTGCGCGTCATCCAGCTGCGCCTGCGAAAAGACACCGTCTTTCGCCATCTGTTGGGCGCGTTCGTAGGCACGCTGCAATAGCGGGACGTCCGGCCCCTGGGCATCGAACTTGGCGCGTTCGAAATCAGCTTCGGCGACCTTCAGGTTGGCTTCCGAGCCCGCCAGTTGCGCGCGCGACTGGCGCACACGAGCCTCGATCTCTTCTCTATCCAGCTCGACCAGTACCTGGCCGGCCTTCACCGGCTCGCCGGCATCCACCAGGATGCGCTTCACAATGCCGCTGGCCTTCGATTTGATCTCGGCTTTGGTGATGGGCTCGACCTTGCCGGTAGCCACCACATTCTTATCGATGGTCTCCCGCTTCACTTCGCCCAGCTTCGACTTATCGATGGTCGTATTGCCGCTGACCGCTGCCACGAACACGAGCACGGCGATGAGGATTCCACCGATGATGCCCAGCGTGATCCACAGGCGCTTGCGACGTTTGCCTTTGCCATTCCCGTTTGCCATCGTGCTCTCCTTCAGCGATTCACGACCACAGTGATGAGTGAGATGGAACTGTGCTCGCCGGCTGACAACCTTTGATACGCGGTGGAGCGGCTAAAAGTTCCAAGCCAGCGGCAGAATTCGTCCAGGTGCCGGCCGCCCCTGTATCCCTTAGATTCCAGTTTTAGACAAAGGTTAGCAGTTTTCGCGGCGGCAGTAGGAGCCAGCGCGGGATGATAAAATCAGCCCGTCAATGCCTACCATTCTGCTGCAGGTTTGCCTTATCCTGCTGCTGATAGCGGTAAACGCCTTCTTTGTGGCGACCGAGTTTGCCCTGGTGAGCGTGCGCGATACGCGAATCCAGCAGCTCATCGAGGCCCGCCGCATCGGCGCCCGCACCGTCCAGAAACTGCATCAGAATTTCGATGACGTGCTGTTGATGGTACAGCTTGGCGTGACCGTGGCTAGCTTGGCCCTAGGCTGGCTGGGCGAGCCCACCGTCGAGGGACTCATCTATCCAGGCGTGTCCGAGCTGCCACACGCCCTGATCTACGCGCACATCGCCGCCACTGTCGTGGCCTTTAGCCTGATCACTTACATGACTGTGATCCTGGGCGAGATCGTGCCCAAGTCGCTGGCGCTTACGCGGGCGGAGCATGTGGCTTTGGCGGTGGCCGCGCCCATGGACTTCCTGATCACCATTTCCCGTCCCGTTCTCTACCTGATGAATCGCGGCTCGCAGCTGGTTCTAGGCGCCTTCGGAGCGCGGCTGGTCCGCGAGGGCGGCGTCCATTCGCCGGAGGAGCTGAAATTGATCGTTACTGGAAGCCGCCGCGTTGGGCTCTTGCCGGAGGCGCAGGAGGAGATGATCCATCACGCATTAGATCTGGGCGAGGTGAGCGTACGCGAGGTGATGACGCCACGTCCTGACATCTTTTCGCTGCCCTCTGACCTCACTCTCGAAGAAGCTGCGAACCGCGTGGTAGAAGACCAACACTCCCGAGTTCCCGTCTACGATCCGCAGCAGGGACGCGAGCACATCGTTGGCATTCTCTACGCCAAAGATCTCTTCCGCGTGCTGCACGTTCGCGCCCGCCGCGAGGCACGTGGCCTGGGCGCCGGGCCGGAGATGAAGATCCGGCAGATCATGCGCGACGCGCTGGTGGTACCTGAGACCAAGCCACTCACCGATTTGCTGGAGGAGTTCCGCCATCGCAAACGGCACATGGCGATCGTGGTGGATGAGTTCGGCTCGACCGCGGGCCTGGTGACGGTGGAGGATGTCCTGCGTCAGCTGGTAGGCGGCATGCAGGACGAGTTCGATGAGGAAAAACGACTGCAGTTGCCGGTGGCAGGCAGCGTAGTGCTCGATGGAGCGGAAAACATCCGCGACCTGGAAAAGCAATACGAACTGAAGCTGCCGCGCGACCAGGGTTTTGAGACTCTGGGTGGCTTTGTTCTGGCGCGGCTGCAGAGGATTCCCCGGGCGGGTGACTCGTTCGAATATGAAGGCAAGCGTTTTTCTGTAATGCACATGGACGGTAACCGTGTAGGCGAGGTGCGCGTGGAAGTGCTCACCGCAGCCCAGGCGGCGCAGATGCCGCTGGAATTGTGAACGCACGATGAAATATCTGGGGCTGCGCCTGCTCTATACCCTTCCGGTCATCTGGCTGGTGGTTTCTGCGGTCTTTTTGCTCATCCACGTCGTTCCGGGCGATCCCATTCAGCAAATGCTGGGCGAAGGCGCGGCCAGCGCCGACCTGCAGGCTGCGCGCCACGCTTATGGGCTCGATGTGCCTCTCGGCAGTCAGTATGTGCGCTATTGGCGTGGGGTGCTGCATGGTGATCTCGGCCGTTCGCTGCGCTTTGACCAGAGCGTGACCAGCCTGATCACGCAGCGTTATCCCCAGACCATCAAGCTCACGCTGGCATCGCTGGTATTTGCCTTGCTACTGGCCATTCCCGCAGGAGTACGTTCGGCGCGCCGGCGCGACCGCTGGGACGACCGGCTGCTCAGCTTCTTGAGCCTGCTTGGGCTTTCATTTCCCAACTTTGCGTTGGGTCCGATTCTCATTCTGGTGTTTGCCATCGAGCTTGGGCTGCTGCCGGTCTCAGGGTCAGATACCTGGCTGCATCTGGTTCTTCCCGCTGTCACTATGGGAGGTGCGCTGGCTGCGATCTTGACTCGCATGGTGCGCACCACCATGTTGGAGGAATTAGGCCAGGATTACGTCCGCACTGCACGGGCCAAGGGATTGACGGAGCGAACTGTGGTTTATCGTCATGCTCTGCGCAACGCACTGGTGCCGATCCTCACCGTGATCGGCCTGCAGTTCGGCGCGTTGCTGGCAGGCGCCATTGTCACAGAGACGATTTTTTCCTGGCCGGGCATCGGGCGCCTGACCATTCAGGCCATCAGCAGCCGCGACTACTATCTGGTCCAGGGCTGTGTGCTCGCGATCGGGTTGACCTATGTGGCGGTGAATCTACTGACGGATCTCGCTTACTCGTGGGCGAATCCGAGAATACGACAATAAAGAGCAGGGAAGCACGGCATGAAACGTAATCCTCTGGCCATACTCGGAATCGTGATGGCGGCGCTCTTCGCCCTGTGCGCCCTGCTGGCGCCGTGGCTGGCTCCGCAAGATCCTGCTCGCATCGAGCTTCCTTTGCGCCTGGCTGCGCCCTCAGCGGTGCATTGGTTTGGCACGGATGAACTGGGCCGCGATGTGCTCTCGCGGGTGATTTACGGAGCGCGCATCTCGATGCTGGTGGGGTTGAGTGTCGTGCTGGCATCGCTTTTATTGGGGCTCATAGTGGGCTGCCTTTCCGGATATTACGGTGGCCGTGTAGATCGTTTCTTCAACCTGATCGTGATGAACGCGTTTCTCTCCTTTCCCGGAATCCTGCTGGCCATCGCTTTCCTGGCCTTTCTTGGATCCGGGTTGTGGAATTTGATCCTCGCCCTCTCCATCGGAGGATGGGTAGGCTACGCCCGCCTGGTGAGGGCGCAGGTTCTGGCCACGCGCGAGAAGGAATACGTTGAGGCGGCGCGGGCGCTGGGCGCCAGCGACTGGCGCGTCGTCACCCGCCACATTCTGCCCAACATGATCCAGCCGGTGATTGTGCAGGCTGCGATCGGTATGGCTGCAGCAGTGCTGGCCGAGGCCACCATGAGCTTTCTCGGCCTGGGAGTGCCGCCGCCCACTGCGAGCTGGGGGAGCATGCTCAATGACGGCCGTGCCCATCTTTTCGATGCGCCGCACGTCGTGCTTTTTCCCGCTGCCGCAGTGATGATGGCTGTGCTGGCCTTCAACTTCATCGGCGACGGTTTGCGCGATTATCTCGATCCGCGGGCGCGGATCGAAGCTGGCATCTGATTTCCTGCCATCCTCTGCTTGCCGACCCCCTTGGAATCGGCCTAAGATTTTGTTGCCGTGATCGGTCAGACCATCTCGCACTACCGCGTGCTTTCCAAGCTTGGGGCCGGCGGAATGGGAGTGGTCTATGAGGCGGAAGACATCCGCCTTGGGCGGCGCGTCGCGCTCAAGATGCTGCCTGATGAGTTTAGGCAGCAGGGGGATGCACTCGACCGCTTTCGCCGCGAGGCGCGGACCGCCTCTACTCTCAACCATCCCAATATTTGCACGATCCACGAGATCGATGAGCACGAGGGCCATCTGTTCATCGTGATGGAGCAGCTGGAAGGGCACACCCTTGCGCACAAGATCGCCGACCGTCCCCTGAAAACCGCGATCCTGCTCGATTACTCCATTCAAATCGCGGAAGCGCTCGATGCTGCGCACAGCAAAGGCATCGTTCATCGCGACATCAAGCCGGCAAATATTTTTGTCACCGATCTGGGCCAGGTGAAGGTGCTGGATTTTGGCTTGGCCAAGCTCTCGCAGCCGGCGAGCGCGGATTCCAAGGCAAGCACCATGGCTTCTACAGACGGGCTCACGCGCTCCGGAACGACGCTGGGGACGCTGCTCTATATGTCACCGGAGCAGGCTCGTGGCGAAGAACTGGATGTCCGGAGCGACATCTTCAGCTTTGGCGTGGTGCTCTATGAGATGAGCACCGGTACACTGCCGTTCAAGGGCAACACGGCAGCGGTGGTGTTCAACCAGATTCTGGAAAAGGCTCCAGCTCCGCCCTCTCGCCTGAATCCTGATCTGCCGCTGAAGCTCGAAGAGGTGATCCAGAAGGCGCTGGAGAAGCAGCGCGACCTGCGCTACCAGTCAGCCGCTGAGCTGCGCACAGATCTGAAGCGCCTGCGGCGAGACATGGAGTCGTCGCATACCACCGGCGCAGCGCAGGTGACTGTCGCGGGGCGCGCCACTTGGTGGCGATGGATTGCAGCGGTTGTTGTAGCCATCGTGGCTGCAGGCGGCCTCTTCTACCGGGAGCCGTGGAACGTCCACCGTGCTCCCACCGGTAACACGCAGTGGGCGCAGCTGACTGATTTCGCAGATTCTGTGGCTGATCCGGCGCTCTCGCCGGATGGTCACATGCTGACATTCGTGCAGAGTGATAGCACGTTCATTGCACCAGGCCAGATCTACGTCAAGCTGTTGCCCAATGGCGAGCCCAAACAGCTGACACACGACAAGCTCCAGAAAATGGACCCCGTGTTCTCCCCCGATGGCTCGCTGATCGCGTACACCGCGGCCGACCCAAGCTTCAACTGGAATACCTACACCGTCCCGGTGCTGGGCGGCCAGCCCCAGTTGCTGCTCGCCAATGCCGAGGGCCTCACCTGGATCAACGACCAGCAGATACTCTTCTCTGAAGTCAAAGAGCCGCCAAAAATGGCGGTCGTCACCTCCAAGGCGAGCCGGATGGAGCAACGCGACGTTTATGTTCCGCCGACCCGGCGGGGAATGGCCCACCGATCGGCGCTCTCGCCCGATGGCAAGAATGTGCTGATCGTCGAGATGGATAACAGTGGCTGGCGTCCTTGCCGCCTCGTTCCATTCAGCGCAGCGGATCGCGGCCACGAGCTTGGTCCGCCAAACTCTCATTGCACGAATGCCGCCTGGTCACCCGATGGCAAATGGATGTACTTTTCGACGGACAAGGGAGATGGCTTTCATCTCTGGCGGCAGCTCTTTCCAGACGGCAAGCCCGAGCAGGTCACCTTCGGCCCCATGGAGCAGGAGGGATTAGCGATCGCGCACAACGGCGAGTCGCTCATCACCGCAGCAGGGCTGGAACAAAGCACACTTTGGCTGCACAACAAGAGCGGGGATCACCAACTCACATTCGAAGGCTACTCGGCTTCCCCCACTTTTTCTCCAGATGGAAGCAAGGTGTTCTTCGTAGACCTGAGCTACACCAAAGACGCAATGGGTTTTGTCAATGGGGAGCTAAAGGTCGCCGATGTGGCCACCGGCGAGATCAGCCGGGTGGCGCCGGGGGTCGCTGTCCAGAGTTACTCCATCTCAGCCGACGGCAAGCAAGTAGCCTTCGCTGCCTATGACCAGGAGCGCAAGCCCCATGTCTGGCTGGCGCCCATCGACCGCTCCGCTCCGCCCCGGCAGCCATTCGCTCAAGAAGGCGACCAGCCGCTGCTTGCCCCCGGCGGCGTCATCTACTACCGCGCCCGGCACAATGGCGCCAACCAACTTTACCGCTTCAAACCCGATGGAAAACATGAACAGGTGTTCGAGGGGGTCAATGAACTGGACAGTATTTCACCGGACGGGCACTGGGTCTCGGTTTGGGGGCAGATTCCAAACAATAAGATGACGAGCGCTGAGATGGCTGTTGACACTACGAACGGCCAGAGCGTTCATATCTGCGACGGCTGCTCCTTCGGATGGACTTGGGATGGCCGTTCTATTGCGCTGGGTTGGGCGGATGATTCGAAGACCTATATCGTCGCAACCAAGTCCGGAACCGGTCTGCCCCAGGTTCCCGCGGCGGGCTGGGGCGGTTCCGCCGATCTCGCGCTATTGAAGCCGCGCACGATCAATGGCCGGGTCATTGTGTCTCCAAGCGGCACGGATTACGCCTGGGACAAGCATAGCGTTCATCGCAACCTCTATCGAGTCCCAATTCCTTAGGCGCTCGTAAATCATAGAAAACACAGCCACTATTCCCCTTGACAGCATTTTCAGATTGCAATATATATATAACAATCCGTCATGACTATGGGAGAGAAAGTCCGCTACTTGCGTGCCATGGAGGGAACCGTGCGGAGCCTGGGAAGGGACATGACACAGGCGGAAGTGGCGCGGGCCATCCGCAGCGAGCTGGGCTCGAAGCTCAGCCAGTCCTATATCTCGCAGATTGAGAACGGCACGCGCCCGCACCTGACCAACACGACACGCAAGTTGCTGGCCAAGTTCTTCAAAGTGCACCCCGGATATCTAGTGGATGATCCCGAGGGCTATCAAACCGAACTCATCAGCGACCTCAGCACGCTGGAGGACAAACTGGATCTGTGGCTGATCAGTGGGGCAGAACGCTTCCGGCGCGATCCGGAGCTGAGCCAGGCGCTGCTGGAGCTCGCCAAACACGAGGATTCCCGCAAGTGCCTGGCGTTGCTGGCGGCGATCCTGGAGACTCCGCAGATGGTGGACCGGTTGCTGCAGGTGCTGCGCCCGGAGTTCAGCGACGAGAACGGCAAAGCGCGCCGGGAGGCGGCGAGGAGGATGCCATGAACTGGGAGCTCTTTTATCTGGTCTGCTTCTTTGTTGGATTGGGGTTGAGCGCGCTGGCCTTTCTGGGCGGGGCTTTTCATATGCATCTCCCTTTCAGGATGCATTTGCCGGGGCGGCTCCATGTGCCGCATGTCGCTCACCACGCTTCGGCTGCGGATCTCCCGTTCTTCAACACGACCAGCATCATGGCGTTTCTATGCTGGTTCGGCGGGATGGGATACCTTCTCATGCACTACGGACACTTCTGGTTCCTGGTGGCCTTTGTACTTTCGACGGCTTTCGGCTTGGGCGGCGCAGCGCTGATGTTCTTCTTTCTCGCCAAGGTGGTCTTATCGCACGAAAGCCCCTTGAATCCAGACGATTTCGAAATGGTCGGCGTCGTGGGCGTGATTTCAAGCGGGATCCGCGCCGGCGGCACCGGGGAATTGATCTACCTGCAGCAGGGCACGAGGCGGGTATGCGGCGCGCGCAGCCAGGAGGGCGCCGCGATCGCCAAAGGTTGTGAGGTCGTAGTCACGGGATACGAGCAGGGAATCGCTTTCGTGCGACCGTGGAACGAATTTGCTGAAGAACATCACATTACAACGGCGGACAACACCGCCGCCAAGGCGTAGCACTCGAAAGGAGAAATCTTATGTCCATACCATGGTGGGTGATTGTCCCGGGAATCTTTTTCTGCGTGATCTTGCTGATTGGAGTGATCTCCAACTGGTACCGCAAAGCTGCGCCTAATGAGGCGCTGATCGTTTATGGGATCGCCGGTCCGCGCATCGTGATCGGTCATGGCACGCTGATCTGGCCGATCGTAGAGAACTTCCGCATGTTGTCACTGGAGCTGATGTCCTTCGATGTGGCGCCGCAGCAGGACCTCTATACCACGCAAGGTGTCGCCGTTACGGTGGAGGCGGTGGCACAGATCAAAGTCAAGTCCGACAGCACCTCCATCAAGACCGCGGCCGAGCAGTTTCTCACTAAGACGCCGCAGCAGCGCGAAGGCCTTATCCGGCTGGTGATGGAGGGCCATCTGCGCGGCATTATCGGCCAGCTCACGGTCGAGCAGATCGTGAAGGAGCCGGAGATGGTCGGCGACCACGTTCGCTCCACCTGCGCCGCAGACATGAGCAAGATGGGCTTGGAAGTGATCTCGTTCACCATCAAAGAGGTCCGCGACAAGAACGAATACATCACCAACATGGGCCGTCCCGATGTTGCCCGCATCAAGCGTGATGCCGATATTGCCGCGGCAGAGGCCGAGCGCGATACCGCCATCAAGCGGGCGCTGGCGCAGCGGGAAGCCGCCGTGGCCAGAGCGCAGGCTGACCAAGAGCGCGTGCTGGCTGAGACGCTCTCTCTGGCCAAACAGGCTGAGGCGCAACGCGACCTGGAGGTGAAGAAAGCGCAGTTCCAGGAGACCATGAAGAAGCAGCAGGCTCAGGCCGATAAAGCCTACGACATCCAGACCAATGTGATGCAGCAGCAGGTCATTGCTGAAGCGGTCAAGGTGCAGCAGGTCGAGAAAGAACAGCAGGTCAAGGTGCAGGAGGCGGAGATCAACCGGCGCGAGAAAGAGCTGATCGCGACAGTGCTCAAACAGGCGGAGATCGACCGCCAACGCATCGAGACTTTGGCTGCGGCTGAGAAGCAGCGGCTGGTGATCGAGGCCGAGGGACGGGCATCTGCCATCCGGCAGCAGGGCGAGGCTGAGGCAGCCATCATCTTCAAGAAGGGCGAGGCGGAAGCCAAGGCCATGAACGTCAAAGCCGAGGCTTACCAGGGGTATAACCAGGCGGCGGTGGTGGACAAGTTGATCACCAATCTGCCGGAGGTGGTGAATGCGCTGGCTTCTCCGCTGCAAAAGGTGGACAAGATCACGATCGTCTCCACCGGCAACGGCGACTCTGCCGGTATGGACAAAGTGACCGGCGACATCACCAAGATGGCTGCGCAGGTGCCTGCGCTTTTTGAGGCGCTGAGCGGCATGCAGATGGCGGAGTTGTTCGCGAAGGTCCGCCAGATCGGGGACAAGAGCGACAAACCGGCCGATGGCGGCAGCGTCGTGGCCAAGCCTGCCGCCAAGTGAACCAAGGAACACTGTCAGCCGCGAACAAGGTCCGGGCTGGCAGCCAGAGATCGATGATCTCTGAAAAGGAGGAGTCATGGCATTACTCGAGCGCGTTGCAACCTTAGTGAGAGCGAACCTGAACGACCTGATCGAAAAGGCAGAGAATCCCGAGAAGCTGATCCGACAGGTGATTCTTGACATGCAAAACCAGCTCCTGCAGGTGAAGACGCAGGTGGCGATCGCCATCGCCGACCAGCATCTGCTGGAAAAGAAACAAAAAGAGAACCGGGAGAAGGAAGCTGAGTGGATACAGAAAGCCGAGATGGCCATCTCCCGCAAGAACGATGAGGAGCTCGCCCGCGCGGCACTTGACCGTTCGCTCAGCTACAAGACCATGGCTGAAAGCTTCGCGCAGCAGGTCGCCGACCAGAAGACACAGGTGGAGAACCTGAAGACAGCGCTCTCAAAGCTCGATCAGAAGCTGGCTGAAGCGCAAGGCAAGAGCGAGATGCTGATCGCGCAAGCGCGCCGCTCACGCACAGCGCGCAAGACCGGAGAAGCCCATGCAGCCCTGGGCTCAGGCAAGAGCTCTGATGCCTTTGACCGCATGAAGGCTAAGGTTCAGCGCGAGGAGGCCGTTGGCGAAGCCCATGCCGAATTGAACGGCGACACGCTGGAAGACCGCTTTGCGGCCATTGAGAAAGAAGACGAGATCGACCGGCTGCTGGCCGATATCAAGGCGCGCCGCACGTTGACGGCCTAAACCAGCGAGCAGGCCCGCACGGGCCATCGGATAAGATGATTCTGTGCGGGCCTGCCTCTCCATTTGTCTGCTGTTGGCGCTGGGCGCTCCCGGTACCGAGCTGCCCAAAACGCAGGCCGCCGGCTCACCGGAACAGAATTTGCTGACGCTGCTCAATCAGGAGCGTCAGTCGCAGAAGCTGCCGGCACTGGCCCTGGATGAGCAACTAGCAGCCGCAGCCAGGCAGCATTCGCAAGCGATGGCCCAGGCGCACAAACTTGGACACACGATGCCGGGCGAACCGGTCCTGAATCAGAGACTGGCCCTGTCAGGCGCTCACTTCGATTCTACGGGCGAAAATGTCGCCCAATCAGACACTGTGGAGAATGCGCACATCGAATTCATGCACTCTCAGGGCCACCGCGCCAATATCCTCAGCGCTGACTTCAACGTGGTGGGCATCGGAACCGCTTCCGCGGGCACCGTCCTTTATGTGACTGAAGATTTTGTCCACCGCGTGCCGGACTACACGCCAGAGACGCTCGAGGCGACACTGTTGAGCGAGATGAACCGGCTGCGGGCCCAAAAACGCATCCCCCCTCTGCAGTCCGTTTCCATTTCCATGTTGCGGCATGAGGCATGCCGCGAAGAGGTGCACGCGCACTCGCTGGGCAACAATTTTGCCGGGGCGGGATGGGTGGTGGTCTTCACCGGCGCCGACGCCGCCGATTTGCCGGCCGAGTTGCGCAAGGTGGCGTTGAATCGCGAAGCAGCCAGCGTGGCCCTGGGTTCGTGCTTTCCACCAGCCGTTCCTGGAAACTATGCCTTGTACCGGGTGGTGGCTATCTTTTTTCACAAGTCCTGAAGGAAAACTGAGATTTCTGGAGGCTTCTTATGCCCGTTCCAACCTTGCTGTCCACTTCCACGATTGAAGAAAGTTTCGGCGGAGTCACGTATCACATTGAAGGCGAGCTGGTGCCGGCGCTGCACGTGCAGCTGGGCAGCGTGCCGGTCTACTTTGAGCACCACATCCTTCTCTGGAAAGAGCCGCACGTGAACATCGGCATCAAATCGCTGGCCGGCGGATTCAAGCGCGTGCTGGCCGGGATGCCCATCTTCATGACCGAGGCGCGCGGTCAGGGCCACATCGCCTTCAGCCGTGATGGTGCCGGCCACGTCTTTGCCAGGCACCTGAAGCAGGGCGAGGCGATCGATGTCCGCGAGCACCAATTCCTCGCCGCCACCGACCAGATCGAGTACACCTACCAGCGGGTAAAGGGGATCAGCAATATTCTGCTGGGCGGCGCCGGCTTCTTTATCGACAAGTTCCACTGCACGCGCGGCGAAGGCGTGCTCTGGCTGCATGCCTATGGCAACGTCTTTGAGGTGACGCTGGGCGCGGGACAAATGATCGATATCGAACCCGGCGGCTGGATCTACAAGGACACGACCGTTCAGATGGAGACCGAGTTCCAGCGCTTTTCCACCGGGCTGTTCGCCAGCGGCGGACAGATCGTCTGGAACCGGTTCACCGGGCCGGGACGAGTGGGCATCCAGAGCATGTACATCCACTATCCAACGGCGGAATAGGGTTCTGCAGCTATCTGGCTTGTGAGAGCTGTTGCTTGGGTTCTGCGTCTGGCAAGTCCAGCGGCACGCGCAGCTTGAATTCCAGCTCTGTTCCGGGCGGGATCATCGCCTCTACGCCACCACCCAAGCTCACGCCGTCGTCAGGAGGTGAAGGATCCTGCGGGGGAGCGCCCTTCATCACATCGTGTACCGCCTGAGCGGCGGCCTGCATTCCGGCTTGCCTGCGCTGGTTCTGCCCCGCCGCCTTGTTGACGGAGTCTTCTACGCCTTCGCGCCGAACTGTGGTGGTAACAAGGGGATAGCTTTTCTCCTTCAACTGAAGCGTGATCACATCCACCACGATCGCACCTGGGTTTTGCAACTGATTGGTGCTCCGCACGCCGACCACGTGCCCGGTGACGCGGCTGCCACGGGGCGCGACCACTTTGCCGTTAAGCCTAAGGTCCTGCTTCAGCTCAGCGTCAAAGGTGTCACCGACGTGCGAGGCATCGCAACTGAGAAAGTCGTCGGTTTGCACGACGATCCTAGTGCCCTTGGGAAGCCTGGCAGCTGCGGCAAGTGCAACCAGGAGAAAGGAGCTTGCAACAACGAGGACAAGGCTTCTACCAGCCATACACGCACCCTTAGCTGCACTACCTGGCTCCAATGCGGCCAGATCGAGCAGGAGTTGCCCGCCCTAGACCTTGACGCCGACTTCTTCGCTCTGGCGCGCGCCGTAGTGGGACTCCACGTAGTCGTCGAGGATCTTGATGAACTCAGGGACGATGTTCTCGCCCTTGAGAGTCATCATCAGGCGGCCATCCACGAAGACCGGCGCCTTTGGCTCCTCGAAGGTCCCCGGCAGCGAGATGCCGATGTTGGCATGTTTCGATTCGCCCGGGCCGTTGACTACGCAGCCCATGACCGCGACCTTCATGTCTTCAACGCCCGCATACTGCTGTTTCCAAAGCGGCATCTGCTTGCGCAGGTAGCTCTGGATCTGTTCCGCCATCTCCTGGAAGAAGGTCGAGGTCGTGCGGCCACAGCCGGGGCAAGCCGTCACCTGCGGAGTAAAACTGCGAATGCCCAGCGATTGCAGGATCTGCTGCGCCACGACCACTTCCTCGCTGCGGTCGCCGCCTGGCGCCGGTGTCAGCGAGACGCGGATGGTATCGCCGATGCCCTCCTGCAATAGAAACCCGATGCCGGCAGCGCTGGCAACGATCCCTTTGCTGCCCATACCGGCTTCGGTCAGACCGAGATGCAGCGCGTAGTCGCAGCGCTCGGCCAGCATACGGTAAACGTCGATCAAGTCCTGTACCCCGCTCACCTTGGCGCTGAGAATGATCCGATCCGATCGCAGCCCGTATTTTTCTGCCAGCACTGCAGAGCGCAAAGCGCTCTCGACCATGGCGTCCATAGTGACGTCGCGAGCGTCTTTCATCTCGCTCTCGGGCAGGCGGGCATTGTCATCCATCATCTTTGTGAGCAGTTGTGAATCGAGCGAGCCCCAGTTGACGCCGATCCGCACCGGCTTCTGGTTTTTCACCGCGACCTCGATCATGGTGCGGAAGTTCTCGTCGTCCTTCTTGCCGATGCTGCAATTGCCGGGATTGATGCGGTATTTAGCCAGGGCCTCGGCGCAGGCCGGATATTTGGTCAGCAGAATGTGCCCGTTGTAGTGGAAGTCGCCGATCACCGGCACACGTACGCCCTGCTTCGCCAGGCCTTCCACGATGTGGGGCACAGCCTTGGCCGCGTCGTCGTTATTCACCGTGACTCGGACGAGCTCCGAGCCCGCCTGCGCCAGCGCAGCCACCTGCTGGATCGTGCCGGCGATGTCGGCCGTGTCGGTGTTGGTCATGGACTGCACCACCACCGGCGCGCCTCCCCCCACGCGCACGCCGCCAATGACCACGCCTAGAGATTCTCTGCGCTGAATACTTGCCATGAACCTCTAGTTTAGCACGCTAAAAATGGGGCGATCCGATACAGTATCTGCGCCGTCAGCCCAGATGCAGAAAGCGTCCCAGCGCGGTGCGCGTGATGTCGTTGTACATCACCACGCCGAAGAACAAGAGGATGAAGACCAGCGCCACCTGATAGACCATTTCTTTTACTTCACGCTTGATATCGCGCCGCAGCAAACCTTCGATGAAGAGCAGCAGGATCAGGCCGCCATCGAGGATCGGGATGGGCATGAGATTGACGATTCCCAGGTTCACGCTGATGAGGGCCATGAGCCGGGCGAGATCGAACCAGCCCGCTTGTGCAGCCTCGCCCGATTGCTGCGCGATCCCCACCACGCCGGACATCTGCTTGACTGAGATCTGCTTGGTGACCAGCCCGCGCAACACGCCGAATATGACCAGCGTGTTGGAGCCGTTTTCGCTGAGAGAAGCGCTGACCGCACGCGGAAATGGCAGCTTCTCTACCCGCGTGAGAGGAGCGAAAAGAACGCCGATCCGATATCCCTGGCCTTCTCGCAGCATGGGCCTGACCGTGAGATGCATCGTTGCGCCGCTTCGCTTGACCACAAGACTCAACGGCTGGTCCTTGGTCTTCTGCATGGATTCAATGAAAGTCTCCGGAAGCACGAGCGGCGCGCCATTGATAGAGACCAACTCATCCCCTACCTTCAATCCGGCAGCGGCAGCAGCGCCATCGGGCAATACAGTCCGGACCGTGAACGTCTGTAAAGGGAAGGCCCCAAAGACCTCAGCGACATTATTGGAATTGGTATTGAGAGAAAGCTGCCTGGCGAAGGTCGTGTCGCCCCGCTGTACCACCAGGCTCAGTGGATGCGTGCCCGTCAGAATGATCTTGCGAATGGTCGTATCCCAATCAGGGTTCGCAACTTCGTCTAACTTCACGATGCGGTCGCCGGGCTGCAATCCGGCATTTGCTGCCGGCGAGCTGGGTTCCACCCATCCGATAACAGAGGGCTGACGCAGGTAGTAAGCATCTTCATAATGGAACATGAAGACCACAGTAAGAAGGACGAAAGCGAAGAGCGCATTCATCGCCGGCCCGGCGAGAGCTATCAGAAAACGCTGCCAGCGCGGATGCGAGTTGAACTCCCAGGAGTGCCCTTCGTGCTCTTCCAGCGGATTCTCACCGGACATCTTTACGTATCCGCCGAAGGGCAGCGCACTCAGGCGGTAGTCGGTGTCGCCGCGCTTGAATCCCCAGAGGCGTTTGCCGAACCCGAGGGAAAAGACCTCGACCCGCACGCCACATAGCTTGGCAACGGCGTAGTGTCCCCATTCGTGGACCAGGACGAGCGTCCCCAGCACCACAATCACGCCACCGACGGAGTAAAGAAAGCCGATCACTACAGTGCAAAACCTCGCGATATTCTGATTATTCTATCGGGCGACCGCTTGCGCAGTCGAGATTACTTTGGGATGGCCCAGCCGGGCGGCAATCTCCGCGGCTCTGGCTCTTGCCTCTTTGTCTACGGAAAGCACCCTGTTAATAGATTCTGGATGGCTGGTCGGGGTCGCACTTAATGTTTGCTCGATGACGCGTGGAATGTCCCTAAAGCGTAAGCCGCCCTCGAGAAATGCAGCCACGGCGACCTCATCGGCGGCATTCAGAGCGATGGTCTTCGAGCCGCCAGCATCGGCCGCTTCGTAAGCGAGCCGCAGGCAGGGGAATTTGTCGAAGTCAGGTGCCGCAAAATCCAGCCGTTTGAGCTCAGTGACAGGGAACCTAAGTTCTGACTCGATGCGGTCGGGATACGTGAGCGCATACAAGATGGGTAACCGCATGTCGGTGACGGAGAGCTGCGCCAGCAGGCTGCCATCCACAAATTCGACCATGGAGTGAATGGTGGATTGCGGATGCACGATCACCTTCACATTCGCCGGAGGAATATTGAACAGTCGGCAGGCTTCGATGACCTCGAACCCCTTGTTCATCAGCGTGGCTGAGTCGATAGTGATGCGCTTGCCCATCTTCCATGTAGGGTGATTCAGCGCCTGCTCCACCGTAATGCCGTCGAATTCCGATTTCGGCTTATTCAGAAACGGTCCGCCGGAAGCGGTGAGCCAGACGCATGAAACTTCTTCCATCCTGCCGCCACGCATGCACTGGTGCACTGCGTTGTGCTCGCTGTCTATCGGCAGCAGCGGCTTCTTGTGTCGCCGCGCCTCGGCAGTGATCAGCTCTCCAGCGGCGACCAGACACTCTTTGTTGGCCAGGCCGACCGTCTTGCCCGCTTTGACCGCTTCGTAAGTCGCTTCCAGACCAGCCACACCAACAATGGCGCTTACTACGAAATCTACTTCAGGATGGGTCGCAACCCGCACCGTTCCTGCAACGCCATGTGTGACCTCGATCTTTCCCAGCCCAGCCGATCTCAGCTGCGTTTGCAGCTTCCCGGCATCCGGCTCTTTGGCAACTGAGATGATCTTCGGCTTCCATCGCTGCGCATCTTTGACCGCAAGTTCCAGGTTGGAGCCGGCCGCCAGCGATGTGATGCTGAAGCGCTCAGGGTAACTTTCCACGATGCTCAGTGTGCTGCGGCCGATGGAGCCGGTCGAGCCCAGGATGGCAATGCGTTTCATGGGAAAAATCAGGGAAGAACCATCGCGCGCGCGAGAATGGGTGCATAGTACCACAGCACCGGAGCCGCCAGCAGCAGCGCGTCAATGCGGTCGAGCATGCCTCCGTGACCAGGCAACAGCGAGCCGGAATCTTTCACATTGGCCCCGCGTTTGAGCATGGATTCCACTAGGTCGCCGAGCTGCGCTGCGATGTTCAGTGAACCAGCAAACGCGAGCGCCAGCCAGGCTGGTGGCGCCTGTGCAGGCAGGTCTGAATTCATCGCGCCAAATACGCTGCCTGCCTTCAGCAGATCGATGCTGATGAGGAATTGAGCGACCTGCCGGGCAAACGTGAACATCACAGCGCCGGCGACAAAGCTTGCAAGCAATGAAGCTGCTGCTCCTTCCCACGTCTTGCCCGGACTCAGGCGCGGGGCCATCTTGTGCTTGCCCATCGCCCGCCCTGCGTAGTACGCGGATGCGTCTCCCACCCAGATGATGATGCAGAAGAACAGCAGAAGCAGGTGTCCAAAACGCCGCCAGTTCTGCAACGCAACCAGCTGTCCCAGCGTGAGAGCAATATAAGGAATGGCAAGGAAAGAAAACGCCGCTGCCGGCAGCGCCGAGCGCGGATCTTCGCGCCCCAGCGCCAGCACCAGCAATAGGAGAGGAAATACACGCACGATGAGCGCGAACACGAAGACATCTGGATTGCGCGCCCAGCTCCACGAAAATCCAGCTTCAAACAGCGCCAGGCCGGCAAAGTAAGCTGCGACGAAAAACAACGTAGTCTTATAGAACGGTGTAGATCCGTGCGCGGCTGCCAGCTTCAGGTATTCGTGCGTGGCGATCAGCGCCACCACTCCAATGAGAGCCGCGAACAGCCAGCCTGGCGCTCTAAACACCGCCAGCAGCACCAACGGGATCAGCACCACGGCGGTAAGAACGCGCTTCATCGCTCCGCAGTTGTACTCGATTTAAAAGGGATTGCCAAGCTGCTAAGGCAGCTCATGCGGCTGCTCAGAAGCCGAGAGGCCCCCGTAACGCCGCTCGCGCTTCTGATACTCGGCGATGGCTTCCAGCAGATGGCGGCCGCTAAAGTCAGGCCAGAGCAGGTCAGTGACGTAGATCTCCGCATACGCCAGCTGCCAAAGCAGGAAGTTGCTCAGCCGCATCTCGCCGCTGGTGCGGATCACCAGGTCGGGATCTGGCATGCTACTCGTGTACAAATGCTCATCGATCAGCTCTTCGCTGACCTTCAAGTGTGAAAGGCCGCCGTTGTTCTGCGCGGCGCGGATGATGTCGTTAAAGGCATCCACCAGCTCGGTGCGTGCGCCGTAATTCAAAGCCAGTGTGAGCAGCATGCCGCTGTTGCCGGCCGTCTCCTCGCGCGCCCAGGCCATGCGCTCCTGCACCTCTTGCGGCAGCTCGTGCCTGCGCCCGATGTAATCAAGCCGGATGTTGTTGCGCATCATGTTGGGGACTTCCATCTTCAGGTACTGCCGGAGCAAGCCCATAAGAAAGCTGGTCTCTGATCTGGGACGCCGCTTCCAGTTCTCCACCGAGAAGGCGTAGAGCGTCAGTGAAGGCAGGTGGATGCGCGCTGCCGTCTCCACTACGCTGCGAACCGCCGTGATGCCGGCACGGTGCCCGGCGATACGCGGCAGGTGCCGTCGCCGCGCCCAGCGCCCGTTGCCATCCATGATGACGGCGATGTGCTGCGGCAGCTTTTCCGGATCCAGCTTGCTGTAGATTTCCGCCTCCCGGTGATCCAGGCCAGCAGGGACGGCATGATGAGTTCTCATCTTTATGCCATAAAGTATAGCAGATTCCTGGCTGAAGGCGGGAAGAGTGTTGCACAGGCATCAGAAAAAATAGCTGTAACTCCGGGTTGGCCTCCGAGTCTATTCGGCTAACAGTACCCCACGACAGAGGTAGAGGCGGCGGGAGCCACGTCCTGCCGCCTCTACGTCATTTTAGCGGGTTGCCCGGAATTAAGAGGTCCGGCGCGGCCGCAGCGTCATGTCGCGCACCTGCGCCAGAATGCTGGAGCATTGCATCCCGTTCAGCTTGCTTACATAAGGGATGAGCTCCGCAATGAACTCATCTTCCATCAGCTCGCGGATCTCATCCTGCATGGGGTTGCGGCTGCCGCCGGCCAGCAGGTCGCATACGCTCACTTCCAAAGCCCGCGCCAGCCGCTCCAGCGATGAGAGCGTGGGCGTGGCCTTCTCGTTCTCGATCTTCGAGACGTAGGTGCGTGGTACCTGCATACGCATGGCCAGCTGCCGCTGGCTGAGGCCGAAGCGGTGCCGCAGCGAGCGGATGGCCTGCGCTACCTGCAATTGCGAGTGTCCGTTGCCGTTCCCAGTCCCATTGGTATGCTGGGGGAGGGATTCGGGCTCAGCCATCACCGGCTCCGGCTCGGGATCGAGCGAGGTATGGCAGCGCCGGCAAAGGTGGTTGTGGGTTTGGAACTGCACCAAGTGACAATGGTCGCAGCGGACAACTTCCCGCGAATCTACGGGTGCCAGAGTTGTGGCCATTCAGGTTCTGCGGCGATGCCAGAGCGAGGCAACGACGTCGCGGACCAAAATTGCGGGCCCGTAAAACTGTCCTAATTTGCGGTATGCTTATGGCTTTGTCAAGAAAATTTTGTATGAAAAGCCGATGAATCTCTAAAATGAGCGCCCAAAATCCAACATAAACGGACAAAACATGGAGAATACCCAGCGAAACGAAGTTCCCTCACGCGAGCAGGCCTGGGGGTTACTATGTGAGCACACTCAGTCAGAGAGCCTGCGCAAACACATGCTTGCCGTCGAGGCCTGCATGCGCGCCTATGCCCGCAAGCTCGGCGAGAATGAGCACGAGTACGCCATCACCGGGCTGCTGCACGATTTTGATTACGAAAAGCACCCCACGCCCGCCGAGCATCCCTTTGTCGGCTGCAAGATCCTGGAGGAGCGCGGATATCCCGAGCACATCCGCCGCGCCATCCTTTCGCACGCGGACTATGCCAACGTCCCCCGCCAGACCAACATGGAAAAGGCCCTCTTCGCTTGCGATGAGCTGGCCGGCTTCATCACCGCCAGCGCCCTGGTGAAGCCCAACAAATCGCTGGCTGAGGTGGAAGCCAGCTCAGTCCGCAAGAAGATGAAGGACAAAGCCTTTGCCCGCAGCGTGAGCCGCGACGATATCACCAAAGGCGCCGCCGAACTGGGAGTAGACCTGGAAGAGCACATCGCCTTCTGCATCGAGGCGATGAAGGGAGTCGCGAAGGAGCTGGGCTTGGCCGGCGCGGGCTAGTTGGAGTCGTCACTGCGTTGCTTTTCATCGTCGTCTTTGCGGTCTGTGCCCACTTGCAGGAACTGGGCCTCGTTGGCCTGCAGCGGCTTGTCGAGCGTGTCTGTCTCGTTGGCGATCTCTTTGCCATCGAGCGTGACCCGCCACTTGAGCTTATTGCCTACCTGTGGATTGAGCGCGCGCAGGTCAAAAGTGCCGCTAGCATTCTTTCCCAGTTCGACGGTCCAGGAATGCATGCCGGGTGACATGTTTTCGCTGTCCTCCTCGATCGGCTGGTCGCCGCTGGGTTTTCTTGGTAGCGAGCCCATGAAGCCCAGCTGCGCCGGCCCGTTGACCTCCACTTCGATCACCACTTGACTGCCACCGCCTCCGAGTATCTTTACTGGCATCTTGGTGGTCGAACCGGTGGAAACCGGCTTCTTCTCAACGAATGTCCACCACGCGAGGACCATCACGAGGCCTAGAATACTGGTGCCGATCTTCATTGCTAATCGATTCATGCAATGCTCTATTGGGCGGAGTATAACGTGGTGCGGCTTTGCCAGCGAAGGATCTTGCTCGAGAGTGACTAACCGATTAAGAGAAACAGCAGCCACGCAACGATCGGGATAAGCTAGCGCAGCGCCGCCGCCACTTTGCCAGCTCGCAGTAACTCCGCCAGTCGTTCGAAGTCCGCTGCCATCACGCGGTCTTTCTCAACCGGCGGGCAGGCGGAACGGATCGCCGTGCGCGCCGCCTCCCCGCGTTTGCTGGTGAGCAGAGGCGCGCGAAAATCCAAGGCCTGCGCCGCCGCAGCAGCTTCAATGGCGAGGACGTAGGTCGTATTCTCCACGATCTTTTGCAACTTGAGCGCCGCGGTCATTCCCATGGAAACGTAGTCTTCTTTGTTGCCAGAAGTAGTGATGGAATCCACTGACGCAGGATGGGCCAGCACCTTGTTCTCGCTCACCAGCGCCGCCGCCGTTACTTGCGCCATCATGAATCCTGAGTTCAGCCCCGCGCCCGCCGCCAGGAACGGCGGCAAGCCCTCGCTGAGCGCGGGATTCACCATCCGCTCCAGCCTGCGCTCGCTGATGCCCGCCAGCGAACTCAGCGCGATGCCGAGAAAATCGAGCACGAAGGCCAGCGGCTCGCCATGAAAATTGCCGCCGGAGATGATATCGCCGTTGTTGGTAAAGACCAGCGGATTATCCACTGCCGAATTCATCTCCGTTTCGAAAACCTCACGGCAGTGCGCCAGCGTATCGCGCACGGCGCCGTGCACCTGCGGCATGCAGCGCAGGGCGTATGCATCCTGTACGCGTCCGCATCCGCGATGCGACTCGCGCAGCTTGCTGCCCTCCAGCATCCGCCGCAGATTTGCCGCTGTGCGCAGCTGGCCAGCATGCGGTCGCGCGCGGTGAATGCGCTCGTCAAAGGCGACGTCGGTGCCCAGCAACGCATCGAGCGAGAGCGCGCCCAGCACATCGGCGGAATCCGCCAGATTCTCCGCCTCCAGCAGGGCCAGTGCGCCCACCGCCAGCATCGCCTGCGTACCGTTGATCAGCGAGATGGATTCTTTCGCCTCCAGGACCACCGGCTTCATCTGAGCAGCCTTCATCGCCTCGCTGGTCGCGATGTGCCTGCCCTCGTGACAGACCTCGCCTTCGCCGATCATCGCCAGCGCCAGATGCGCCAGCGGCGCCAGGTCTCCGCTCGCGCCCACGCTGCCTTGTGACGGCACCAGCGGATGCACGCCGCGGTTCAGCATCTCGCACAGGGCGTCGATAATGAGAGGTCTCACGCCGCTGAATCCTTTGCTCAGCGAGTTGGCGCGCAGCAGCATCATGCCGCGGACCACCGGCTCGCCGAGCGGCTGGCCTACTCCCACGCAATGCGAACGCACCAGATTCACCTGCAATTCGCGGATTTGCTCCGGTGGAATCCTTACATCGCTCAGTTTGCCCACCCCGGTCGTTATCGCGTAAGCCAGCTCGTTTTTGTTGACCAGTTCCTCCACAACGGCGCGAGCCTTCTGGGCCTTTTCGCGTGCATCCGGCGCCAGCAGCACCGGCCGCCCCTCGAAGACCACCTCGCGGAGTGTTTCAAGCGTGAGCGAATCGCCGTCGATGTGCAGGGCAGCAGCCATCTTCAGTTCTTGTCTTTCATCGCATTACGAAAGGCGATGCGATATTTCTCCGGTAGCGTGCGCCTTTCGAACTTTCCATCCACCACCAGGTGTGTTGTCTCACCCTCGGCCAGCAGGGCGCCATCTTCGGCGCGCACGATCTCATAGCCAAAATGCAGGAGCGAATCGCGCACGTTCTTCAGCTGTGTCCTTACCAGCACCTCATCATCGTAATGCGCCGGGGCCTTGAAGCGGCAGCTGACGTCAGCCACGGCGATGTGGCAATCATCCTGCTCTTCCATCTCCCGGTAGCGGAACCCCATCTGCCGCAGCAGCTCCACCCGGCCTACCTCGAACCAAATGATGAAATTCGAGTGGTAGACCACGCCCATCTGGTCGGTTTCGGCATAGCGCACGCGGATCCTCGTCTCTCCGGTCATGCCCGCTACCTGCCCGTCCACTTGGGTTTTCGTTTTTCCAGAAACGAGCTGATGCCCTCACGAAAATCTGCCGTGGTCCGGATGCGCGCGTTATCTTCGATCGCATCTGCGATCTGCTCATCCAGCGCCTGCCGGATGAATCCATTGATGAGTTTCTTCGTCATCCGTACCGATGAGGGGCTGTTTTCCATGATCTGCGCCGCCAGCTCGCGCGCCCGCGGTATGAGTTTTTCCGCCGGCAGGACCTCATTGACCAGGCCGAACCGGTAGGCGTCGGCCGCGTCGAACAGCCGCCCCGTCAGCAGCAGATCGCGGGCGATTTTCTGCCCGACCTGCATGACGAGAAACGAAGAGACGATCGCCGGAACGAAGCCGATGCGCACTTCGGTATAGCCGAACTTCGCCTCCGGCACCGCCAGTGTGAAGTCGCACATGGTGGCGATTCCCGTTCCCCCGGCGATGGCATGCCCGTTGACCGCAGCGATCGTCGGCCGGGGAAATTCGTAGAGCGTGCGGAAGAGCCGCGCCATCAGCGCCGAGTCTTTCACGTTCTCCGCATGTTCTTTTCCTGTGAGCGCCTTCAGGTTCTCCAGGTCCAGCCCTGCGCAAAATGCTTTGCGGGCGCCGGTGATGATGAGCACCTGCGCCTCAGATTTCTCCACTTCGCTCAGGGCGCGCAGCAGCTCGTCCACCAGTTCGAAGCTGATGGCGTTACGCTTCTCCGGACGGTTCAGCGTCAGCAGTGCGATGCCCTGATCGTGCTCAAGTATCAACGTCTTGTAGCTCATCGGATATCTTCGTGCCTAACCGCGATACCGCTTGCCAATCTCGCTCGACATCTTCAGCAGTGCGTCGACTTGTCCCTGCTCAGGCACCGCTGCGCCGCGCTGGGCAAGCGCCTGCCACAGGATCTCTGTCGGCATGTTGCCGACCAATTCATCCTGCGCAAACGGACATCCTCCCAGCCCACCCAGCGCCGAGTCAAATCGCCGGCAGCCCGCATCGTAGGCGGCCATTATCTTCTCCGCGGCATTATCGCGCCGGCTGTGCAGGTGAACCCCGACTTCCAGCGACTCGCCGAATTCTGCCATCACCGGCTTCACCAGCTGCGAGATTTTGGACGCATCGGCTAGGCCAACTGTGTCAGCGAGAGAAATGAAATTGATTCCGATATCCGCAATGTTACGTACCCCCTCGACCACCTCTTCCTCACTCCACAGATCGCCATACGGATTCCCAAATGCCATGGAGATGTACACCACCGTTTCGAGCCCGCTGTCATCCGCCTTCTGCTTGACCTTTTCCAGGACCTCCAGCGCCTCCTCCAGATCCTGATTCTGATTCTGGCGCAAGAAGGTCGGTGAAAGCGAGTAGGGAAATCCCAGCGTGCTTACCGCCTCCGTCGCGATCGCTCGCTCAGCCCCTTTCTCGTTCACCACGATGCCGATGATCTCTACGTCAGACGCCGGTCTAAGCGCTTGGAGCACTGCTTCCGAATCCGCCATCTGCGGCACTGCCTTCGGCGAAACGAACGAGACAGCATCTATGTGCTTGAATCCTGCCGAGATCAGCGCGCGAAGATAGTCCACTTTTTTACTGGTCGGAATCTGACCTCTCAGTCCCTGCCAGGCATCGCGCGGGCACTCGATGAACTTCACGTCTGCAGCACTCCCACCTTGAACTCCGCCACCATCGGATTCAGCGCCGCTGCCTCCAGCGCCGTGATGAGTGCCGTGCGCGTCTCCATCGGGTCAATGACCTTGTCGATCCACAGCCGGGCTGCGCCGTAACGCGGGTCCATCTGCTCATCGTAGGTGTTCTTCACTTCGTCAAAAAGCTTCTTCTTCTCCTCATCACCCAGCTTCTTACCGCCGCGCTCTAGCTGTTTGATCTTCACCTCCACCAGCGTTCCCGCCGCCGAGGCTCCGCTCATCACCGCGTAGCGCGCCGAAGGCCAAGCAAAGACGAAACGCGGATCGTATGCCTTGCCGCACATGGCGTAGTGTCCCGCGCCGAACGAGCCGCCGATGATGAGCGAGATCTTAGGTACCACCGAGTTCGAGACCGCATTCACCATCTTTGCCCCGGCGCGGATGATGCCGCTCCACTCCGCATCGCGCCCCACCATGAATCCGTTGACGTCGTGAACGAACACCAGCGGCACCAGGTTCTGATTGCAATCCATGATGAAGCGCGCCGCTTTTTCTGCCGACTCGGTGTAGATGACCCCGCCAAACTCCACCCGCTTCTGCCCGGAATGGTCGAGCGCCTGCTGATGCGTCTTCTGATTGGCCACGATGCCCACCGCAAATCCGCCGATGCGCGCGTAACCGCAAAGCACGGTCTTGCCGTAATCCGGCTTGTATTCCTCGAAGCGCCCGCCATCGAGGATTCTCGCCAGAATCTCTCTCATGTCATACGTCCGCGCTGGATCAGCCTCATAGATCCCGTACAACTCCTCTGCTGCATACAGCGGCGCCTCTGCCCGCTTGCGGTCGAACGGGGCGGTCGGCTTATGCCCGAGCTTTTCCACCAGGGCCCGCAGCCGCGCGATGCAGGCCTCGTCGTTGGGCTCGCGATAATCCACCGTGCCGCTGATCTCTGAGTGCATCTGCGCCCCGCCCAGTTCTTCGGCGGAAATTTTCTGTCCGATCGCCGCCTGCACCAGCGCCGGGCCCGCCAGGAACAGCCCGCTGCCTTCTGTCATCAGGATGTGGTCGCACATGAGCGGCAGATACGCGCCGCCGGCCACGCACATGCCCATGATGGCAGCGATCTGCGGTATCCCCATCGCGCTCATCACGGCGTTGTTGCGGAAGACCCGCCCGAAATCGTCGGTATCGGGAAAAACATCCTCCTGCAGAGGCAGAAAGACGCCCGCAGAGTCCACCAGGTAGATCGTCGGAACGCGACTCTCGATGGCGATGTTCTGCGCTCGAATGACCTTTTTCGCCGTCATGGGGAAGAACGCGCCCGCTTTCACGGTTGCGTCATTGGCAATGACCATGAACAGCCGCCCATGGATGCGCGCGAGGCCAGTGATGGTCCCCGCCGCTGGAGCGCCGCCCCACTCCTCGTACATGCCATGCGCCGCGTAAATGCCCAGCTCGAAGAATTCCGTGCCCTCGTCGATCAACTTCACGAGTCGCTCCCGCGCCGTCAGCCGCCCTTTGTTGTGCTGGGATTCGATCGCTTTCGCGCCCCCGCCCTCGCGGATGACGTTCTCTTCGTTGTGCACCACGGCTACAAGGTCCGCCATGGCCCGCATGTTGCGCTCAAAGCGCGCCGAGGTCACATCCACGCGCGATTCCAGTTTGTTCTTGATGGCAACTTGCTGCTGTCCGCGTTCGCTCATGGGCGTGGAGCTACGCTGGCACGCCGCGCGGCTTCACCGAGCTGCGGATGAACTGAATGATCTGCTCCATCGGCGTTCCTGGGCCGAAGATCGCGCCCACGCCCGCCTTCTTCAGCGGCTCTATGTCCTGTTCGGGGATGGTGCCGCCCACTACTACCAGCACGTCATCCATCTTGTTCTGGCGAAGCAGGTCCATCACCCGCGGGACAATGGCATTGTGTGCGCCCGATAGGATCGAGAGTCCGATGCAATCCACGTCTTCCTGTAGCGAGGCGTTCACGATCATCTCCGGTGTCTGCCGCAAGCCGGTGTAGATGACCTCCATGCCCGCGTCGCGCAGCGCCCGCGCGATCACCTTCGCACCGCGGTCGTGGCCATCCAGGCCCGGCTTCGCCACCAGCACGCGGATTTTTCTCTCTTGCGCCATCAGGGCACGTAAATACTAACAAAAATGGGGCGATCAGTTGATTTAGTACTGACTGCGCGAGGAAGATGAATGCTCACCCATGAGCTGCTTTGAAGGGCCTCGGCTTTGGCTGGGCCGCAAAAGGCCAGAAGAGTCTGGGGCCATAGCCCCTGAGGCTAATTTTCCAGGCTTCGCCACAGATACCACGTCACCGCCGAGCAATAGGGGTGCCAGTTGTTCTTCTTCGCCAGTTCGTGGATCTGCTTCGGCGTCGGCAGCTTGCGTTTCTTGTATGCCCTCTTGATGGCCACGCGCACGCCGTAATCGCCAGTAGGAAGGACGTTCGGCCGCCGTAACGCGAAGATCAGGAACATATGCGCCGTCCACTCCCCGATGCCTTTTACCGCGGTCAGCGCCTCCACCACCTCTTCATCTTTCATCTGCGGCAACGCGCTGAAATCCAGCTTGCCGCTCGCCGTCTGCTTCGCCAGGTCGCGGATGTACGCCGCCTTCTGCCGAGATAGACCCGCCTTCCGCAGCTTCGTGGGATGCAGCTTCAGGATCTTCTCCGGCGTGACATTGCCGCCACACGCCGCCTCCACGCGCAGGTAGATCGGTCTGGCCGACTTCCCGCTTAACTGCTGAAACACGATGGAGCGCACCAGCGTCGAAAACTCCGGCGGCCGGTAGTCGTACTCGTGATATTTCGCCTGCTGGATGATTGACGCCAGCGTCGCGTCTGAACTGGAAAGATGTTTGCGCGCAGCTTCCATGGGGATGAGATGGTGATGGCAATTAAGAGATTCAGATTATATAGGCTCACCAAAAAATCCCCTGAAGCTCGAGATGATGTAGACGTAGAACTTCAAGTCCATCGGGAAAACACTCCGAAGCAGCGTAGAGGCCACAACAGAGACAGGGTCCTTCGACTCGGGCCTCGCTCAGGATGACAGAACTCGGAGGTTGGAAGAGATTTCTAGTGTGATGTTCGCAGAACCGGAATTGGGCGACTACGTAATGCTCGTCTCCTCATATGTTCCGTATACCTCGCGCAGCGCATCGCAGATCTCGCCCACCGTCGCATACGCGCGGACGCAATCCAGGATGTGCGGCATCGTATTGGCGTCGCTGATCTTTCCCCGTGCAGGCGCTGCTGCTCTCTCCGGATCGATCGCTGCAGCGCGCTTCAGCTCATCCAGGCGCCGCCGCACCTCATCGTTCGAGCGCCGCCCCCGCAGCTGTTTCAGCTTCTCCGTCTGGTGGCGCGCGACTGATTCGCCAATGTACAGGATCTCCGGCGGGTTCTCGTCGATCATGAAATCGTTCGCGCCCACGATGATCTTCTCTTTTGCCTCGACCGCTCTTTGGTACTGATAGGCCGCTTCGGCGATCTCCTTCTGCGGATATCCGCGCTCGATCGCCTTCACCATGCCGCCCATCGCGTCCATCTTCTCGAAGTAGTCAAAGGCGCCGTTCTCCATGTCCAGCGTCAGCTTCTCCAGGAAGTAGCTCCCGCCCAGCGGGTCCACCGTCTGTGCCACGCCGCTCTCGTAGGCGATGATCTGCTGTGTGCGCAGCGCGATCCGTGCCGCCTCTGCCGTGGGCAGCGCCAGCGCCTCGTCATAGGAGTCGGTATGCAACGATTGCGTGCCGCCCAGCACCGCCGCCAGCGCCTGGATGGCCACACGTGCGATGTTATTCATCGGCTGCTGTGCTGTCAGCGAGACTCCCGCCGTCTGCGTGTGGAACCGCATCAACCAGGTGCGTTCGTTCCTGGCCGCGAAGCGGTCCTTCATCAGCCGGTACCAGATCTTCCGCGCCGCCCGGTACTTGGCGATCTCTTCGAAAAAGTCATTGTGAGCGTTGAAGAAGAAGCTCAGCCGCGGGCCAAACTCATCCACATCCAGGCCGCGCCGTCGCGCCCACTCCACGTACTCCACCCCGTCGTAGACGGTGAAGGCCAGCTCCTGCAGCGCCGTCGAGCCTGCCTCGCGGATGTGATAGCCGGAGATCGAAACCGTGTTGAACCTTGGAACGAAGCGCGAGCCGAACTCGAACGTATCGATTACCAGCCGCATCGAGGGCGCCGGCGGATAGATGTACTCCTTCTGCGCGATGTACTCCTTCAGGATGTCGTTCTGGATGGTCCCCGAGATCTTCTTCCAGTCCGCGCCCTGCTTCTCCGCCACCGCCAGATACATCGCCCATAGGATCGAGGCCGGCGAGTTGATGGTCATGGAGACCGTGGTCTTTTCCAGCTCGATGCCGCGGAACAGGATCTCCATGTCTTCCAGCGAGTCGATGGCCACCCCGCATTTGCCCACCTCGCCCTCGCTCTGCATGTGGTCGCTGTCATAGCCCATCAGCGTGGGCAGGTCGAAGGCGACCGAAAGCCCCCCTGTGCCGTGCTCCAGCAGATACTTGTAGCGCTCGTTGGTCTCCTCGGGCGAAGCAAAGCCGGAGAACTGCCGCATCGTCCACAGCTTGCCACGGTATCCACTGGCATGGATGCCGCGCGTGTACGGCGGCTGGCCCGGGAAGTTCAGATACTTTTCGTAGCTCCAGTCCTCGGGCAGGTCCCCTTGCGTGTACAGCCGCCGCACCCGACACCCGGAGATGGTCGTGAACTGCGCATGCCCCTGCTCATCCAGATTCACGCCGCTGGCCGCGCCGATCGGCTTCTCCGGCGACTTCTCCAGTGCCGGGGCAAGCGTCTGTTCCGCCCACCGTTTCTCGTCCGCGTCAGGATGCCGTCCTTCGAAAACATCCTGGATCGGACTCTCTGCCACCGCCGGTTTTTGCTTGTCTTTAGGAGTCATTCGCTCTTTTGATCAGAGGAAGAGCTCATCTTATCAGGAAAATCCTTGAAGGCCTGCCGCCCTTCAGGACGGTTTTCTCAACCCTCCCTTGAATCCCGTCCAGCCCCTTTCCTGAAAAAAGCCCACAACTTGCTGAAATCATTATGAATTCTCCTCATGGCCAAGTGGCGGGTTTACCCCCTCAGATGTGTCATACTGAAAATAAAGGGCAAAATATTTCTTTTTTCCTGTTTGGGGAGCCCCAACCATCTGTCATCCCGAGCGAGAGCGCGCCAAAACATCACGCTCGAGAGAGAGGGACCTGCTG
>Ga0187779_10000342_pt1 | contig 32283 bp, 29 predicted proteins | sample 1015_Q2_SP10_10__FD_132435 | JGI IMG/M metagenome (GOLD analysis project Ga0187779, IMG submission 132435) | Tropical peat soil microbial communities from peatlands in Department of Meta, Colombia - 1015_Q2_SP10_10_MG | ecosystem: Environmental > Terrestrial > Soil > Wetlands > Peat | place... | reverse complement strand
GCGGGAGCTGCTCGGAGCCGAGCACGACAAGCTCGTTGCGGAGGGGGCGGAACGCGGGTTCCTGAGCCGCAGCCGGGACGGCTCCGTGGCGATCCATCCGCTACTGCGCGGGTTTCTCGTGGCCAAGCTTCGCGAGCTAGCTTCCGATTACATTGACGCATCGATCGGGCGAGTCGTGGCCAGTCTCGCCAGAGGCTCGTACTGGGACGAGTGCCTCGCGGCGCTTCATCGCTTCCCCCGCGACGACCTTATTCCGGATCTGTTGAATCAGGCCCTATCTGGACTCCTGGCTTCGGGTCGTGTCGCAACAGTTAAACGATGGCTAGAGCTCGCGACCTCCTGCGGATTGTCGAGCCCCGTGCTCTTCCTCGCTGAGGCAGAAGTCGCACTTTATGACGGAGACTGGGGTCGGGCTCAAACACTAGGGGAGCTAGCGGGTGAGTCGCTTACAGGCGATGTAGCTGCGCGCGCCTATGTCACCGCTGTTCGAGCAGCGCACTTAGCCGACGACACAGCACGTGCAAGACGATGTGTGAAGCGAGCCAAGGAGCTGGCGGTGACAGCGGACGCACATGCGCAGGCTCTCTGGATGGAGTTCACGCTCGAAACGGAGAATCCCGACCCCAGCCCCTCGGCTGCCGCCTTGGATGAGCTCCGGGAGTTGCACGACGACCGCCCGGAGCACGTTGTTCGGCTGCTGAATGCGAATGCTGTGAACCTCCTGCACGTAGGTGATACGCACGCGTCGTTGCGCGAGTGCGAGCTCGCCATCGGCCTTCTTCCTCGCGTGAACGATCCTCTCCAGATCACGAACGTCCTCAACACCTCTGCCCACGTGTGCGTTGTGCTCGGCGAGTACGAGAAGGCGCTGTCTCTTGCGCAACGTGAGATCGATGAGGCACTCGCAAGCGGCATGGGGTTCCCCATCGATCACGCTCTCGTCACACGCGCCAACGCTCTCATCGGCACGCGAAAACTGCAGGCAGCGCAGCGGGTGCTGCAAGAGCTCGGGCGCCGGGCACTCACAGCCCCTGAACACATTGCAGGAAACGCGGCTCTTCAGGTGATCCGGCTGCGCATAGCGCTTGGCGATCTTGAGACAGCAGCCGCGCTGGTGCAGCGCGACCCTGTCGGATCAGCCCAGCTTCGTGGCGAGTTCTTGGCTCTTCGGGGGATAGTCCTAGGAGCGGCGGGAGAGGATCAGCAGGCCGAGGAAACCTTGCGTGAGGCTCTAACGGCCTCTCGGTTCTTCGACGCGACCGCGCTCGCCTCGTTGGGTTTCGCGATCCTCGACGTCCAACGCGTATCGGCGGGTTCAGAGGGCACCGCGAGGGAGGTAATCAGATGCAGCATCGACCGCGGTCACATCGATCCCCTGGTCACAGCTTGTCGCGCGCTTCCTGAACTTGCCAGGATCGGCGCAGAGGATCCCTCGTTGCGTCCGGCGCTCACGAATGTATTCATTCGCTCCCGCGACATCGATCTTGGGCGACGAGTGGGACTCGCAATGCCACGCGAACTACGCCGACATGAAGGCCTCTCAGCAAGAGAGAGGGACGTTTACGAGTTGATGATTCAGGGTCGGACGAACCGCGCGATCGCGAAAACATTGTTCATCAGCGAGTCGACAACGAAGGTACATGTGCGGCACATCTTCGAAAAGCTGGGCGTCCGAACTCGCGCCGAAGCGGCCCGAGTAGAGCTTGACGAGCCCTAGCCCAGGGCCACCGCCACTGTGGCCGGTTCCGGCTTATGCTCTCCCCTTTCCACCAATCCGAACGCGTGCAGAAAGAATTCTGGCCCGTTTCCAAGGCGATACTCCTCACGTGCGTTGGCCAATATCGCCTCGAACGCTGCGACCACGGACGTGTCGAACTGCCCTTCTACGCCCTGGGCAAGACGTAGGCGCGCAACCCGGCTGGGCATCGCATCGCGGTAAGGGCGATCGGACGTCATCGCGTTGTAGGCGTCGGCCACGGCGATTACGCGTGACAGGATCGGGATCTCCTCACCGCGTAAGCCGTCCGGGTATCCGAGACCGTCGAGCCGTTCGTGATGATGTCGCACGATAGACGCTATCTCGGCGTAGTCATCGACGTTTCGCAGGATCCGCTCGCCGATCTCCGAATGCTGCTCCATCTGGCGCCTTTCTTCGAGACTTAGGGCTCCAGGTTTCTCGAGAAGACCGGCTGGTAGGCCGATTTTCCCGACGTCGTGGACGAGTCCGCATACGTGAGCTAACTCCTGCTCTCGCTGCGAGAGCCCCAAGCGCGCAGCGATGTCACGAGCGTAGATCGACACGGACGCTGAATGGCCGGCCGTGTAACGGTCCCGCGCGTCAAGCGTGGCGACGAGCGCCGTAGCGAAGGAGAGGTTCGCACTCGCCAAGCGGGCATTCGCCGAACCTAGCGCCTCAGATGTCTCGCGCTGCTGCCGGTACAGAATGAGCAGCCTCTGGGCAGCGACCGCAGGAATCGCGAAGAGGGCCACTGACCACGGAGAGATCGTGACGTACGCGTAAGCAAGAACGGCCACCATCGGTGCTTGAAGCGGAACGCTCGCGGCATGCACCTGTCCGACCGTACGGACAGTGTCCCTCCAAGGAGCCGTTGTCCGGATAGCAGGCGCGACAGCCGTCAGACCAACGTCGGTCGTCGTCTCGACGACAAATGCAGCGGCCACTGCTCCGAAGATGGCCCAGAACCCTGGCGACGTAGCCCGCGCGATTGCCGCCGCAGTAAGGCCAGCTGCGCCAGCAACGATCACTCGGATCGCCGTCCAAGTCATCCACCGAAGGATCGGCTGGGCACAGTCCCGCCGGGGGAGGTCGGCCAGGAGCCCCGAACCACCGACCACCACCGCCGAAAGCGGCCCAAAGACCACAGCTGCGAAAACGCACAAGAACGAGGCCGCCGAGACCTCAACCGTTGGAGTGAGCCGGATGCCCTCACGTTCCGCAGCGACGGCGAGTATGGCCAAGATGCCGGTTGCCATTGGGTGCCCTACCCCGTAACCGGCGAGAACAAGCCCTGTGCACATCGCCGCTGCTCCCCACGACAGCAGAGCAACCCAGGAGATGAGCAGGCTATCCCGCTCTATCGCTACGCGATGGTTATTTGGAAATCTCGTCACGACTTACTTGAAATGCCCCCCAAAAGGGGTATAAGGTCATGCCTGCCGTCAGTTCCCGAACCGAGGAGTAATCGGTGCGTAAGCGTCTTGCCTCGATCGTCGCTCGTGCGGCGACCGTCGGCACCACTAAGGCCTGGTAAAGAAGCCGACGCAGTCTCCGTTGTCCACAGGCGAGGGACATCCCCCTAGCGAGGGATTTCCACAGCCGGTGGACTAGCGGGGTGAAACTGCTTGGCCGTCAGACGTCGGGCGGGGTACCGCCCGGCGCCCGTCGTTGTACGCCTGTGCGGTTGCCCACAGCCGTGGTGGAAAAACGCAGGCCTTGGCTAGCCGATGATGCCGCGGCGGAAGCCGACGGCGACCGCATGCGCCCGGGAACGGGCCTGCAGCTTGGCGAGCAGATGCCTGACGTGGGACTTGACCGTCTCCTCGGAGAGGAAGAGGCGCTGCCCGATCTCCCGGTTCACCAGGCCGTCCGAGATCAGTTGCAGAACCTCGACCTCCCGCATCGTCGGCTCCTGCTCGAGCTCCCGAAGAGGGCCCTGGAACGGGATCACCTCCGCGCTGCCGGGGCCGGTGCGACGGCGCGCCGCGACCTCCTCGAAGCGGCGCGAGTGATCCTGGTAGCGGTCGAGGATCTCCTTACGCTCTGCAGCGTCCACGGCCCGAGTATCGGCGCCCTGGAATCCCCCCTTTAGGGGCTTCCTACCTATATCCAGGGATCGATCGAGCTCCGGGCCACGCCCGGTGGCCGCCACGGCGGCCATATCCGACGTTCATCGGACGGCGGCGGGTGGCGGGATGCCCGCCGAACCGCCGCCACTGGGCGGGCAGGCGGCTACTTGTGGCAGATGGTCGCGAAGTCGAACTGGTAGAGGACGTGGAACTCGTAGCAGCTCAGATCGATGTCCGAGTTGAAGGTGTCGATCCCCTGCCGGTTGATGTACGGGGCCCACGGAGCCTGCTGCATGATCTGCCGGTCGAGCGCGGCCCACTGCTTGTTGACCGAGCTCGTCAGCGTCGATTGCGCCTTCAGCGCATCGATCTTGGCATTCACCGCCGCGTCGTCGAAGTCGGCGTAGTTGTTGTTGTGCGTCGCCGTGATGCGCTCGCCGTTCAACAGCACGTCGAACCAGTCGAGCGGATGCGGGTAGTCCTGGTACCAGTCGGCGAAGCCGATCTGCGCCTTCGTCGCCTGGCTGCCGACCTTCGTCCAGTAGACGGCGGAGTTGACGATGTTCAGCTTCGCGTCGAGACCGATCGACGTCAGGACCTGCTGGAGGTAGGCGGTCACCTCCGGCGAGCGGCCGCCCTCGTCGGTGCTGCCCCAGACCATGACCGGCGCGCCCTTCGCACCGGCCTCTGCGATCAACCGTCTCGCTTTCGCCGGGTTGTACGAGTAGAGGTGGTGCGCCACGTACTGCGCATACGTCGGTGGCAGGATGTTCTCCGTCGGCGTCGCTAGGCCGCCGTAGATGCGCGCCAGCGCCTCGCGGTTGATCGCGTAGTTGACCGCCTGCCGCACCTTCACGTTGTTGAACGGCGCCACGCGCGTGTTCATGAAGAAGTAGAAGGTGTTGGCCGGCGTGTACACCTTGATCTGGTCGGCATACTTCGACTCGAGCTCGCCCAGCCGGTCGGTCGGCGGCTGGGAGAAGTCGTAGTCGTCCTGCCCGTCGAGCGTGCGCGTCAGCGCAACGCCTGCGTCTGCGAAGATCTGGATCGTGATCTTGTCCGGATTGCCCGCAGGGACGTTGCCGGCGAACATCGACGCGTCGAAGTGCGGGTTCCGGACGACGATGACCTGCCTGTTCGGGCTGTAGCTCTGGATCGTGTACGGGCCCGTCGACGGGATCGGCGTCGTCGACTGGTCCTTGAACGGCGTTCCGGCGGGGACGAGCGCGGCGAAGGTCGAGGCGAGGATGTTCTCGAAGTCACCCTGGGGCGCCGTCAGGTGGATGGTGATCTTCCCGGTCGCGTCATTCGTGACGATGCCACCGAGACGACCCTTCTTCGTCTTCTCGTACGTGTCGGCGCCCACGATGCCCTGGAAGAAGCCGACGCCGGGCGAGTCGATCTGGAAGTCGCGTTCGATCGCGAAGGCGAAGTCGCTCGCCTTGACGGGCGCGCCGTTCGAGTACTTCAGACCCTTGCGAAGCACGAGCGTGTAGGTCATCCCGTCCGACGAGATCATAGGAAGGCTCTGAGCGAGGTACGGGACGATCGTCGCGCCGCTCGGGCCGTTCACGTGCTTGTACCCGAGCAGTGGCAGGTAGACGTTCCACAGGATCGCGGCGCTCTCCACGCTGTATCCGAAGCTCGGATCGAGGGAGTCGATCCCCGTGTCGTATGCGATGCGGAAGTCAGCGAAGGTCTTCGCGCCCACGCTCGTCGTGCCGCCCGCGACGCTCGGGCTCTTCGTCCCGCCGCCGCAGGCCGCAACGACGAGCGCCAGGCCCAGGGCGAGGACGGTCACAGTCGACAGCCACGCCCACCGGTTCTCGCGGTTCAAATTCCGTACCTTTCCGGTCTCGTTTGCTGCCTTGTGACGGCGACCGCCCCCGCAGCGCGCCGGGGGCAATTCTTACTGACGCAGGGGTGTAAAGCTAGTTGGAACGGGGCCTGGAGTCCGACCGGAGCCCACGCCGCTACCGCATGCAGATCGTGGCGTAGTCGAATCCGTAGACGACCTGATTGACGTAACAGACGAGGTCGATTCGCTGACTGAAGAAGTCGGTGAACTGGCGGTTCAGGAATGGCGCCCACGGCGCCTGCCTCATCACCGTCGCATCGAGCCGCGCCCACCTTCGGTTCACGGCTCCGGTGAGGAGCTCCTTCTCGAGCGCGTCGATCTCGGCGTCGACGGACGGATCGTCGAAGTCCGCGTAGTTGCTGTTGTAGGTCTTCGTGATCTTCTGCCCGTTGAGCAGCACGTCGAACCAATCGAGCGGATGTGGATAATCCTGGAACCAATCGGCGAACCCGATCTGCGCCTTCGTTGTCGCGTTGCCGATGGTTGTCCAATAGACCGCCGAGTCGACGATCCTCTCCTTCGCCTTGAAGCCGAGAGAGTCCAACACCTTCACCAGATAGGCGGACGCCTTCGCGTCCGGACCGAATTCGTGACTCCAGACGGTGACGCGCATGCCCTTGAAGCCCGAGCCTGCGACGAGCCGCTTCGCCTTTGTCAGGTCGTGGGGATAGAAGGCATGCTTCCTGTACTGCAGGTACGTCGGCGGTAGGACGTTCTCGGTCGGAACCGCGAGCCCCCCGTAGAGCTTGACGAGTGCGCTGCGGTCGATCGCGTAGTTCACCGCCCGGCGAACCTGAAGGCTCGTGAACGGCGGCACACGCGTGTTCATGAAGAAGTAGTAGGTATTCGGTGGGACATACCGCCTGATCCGCTTGCCGTATTTCCGCTCCACGGCCGAAAGCTGGCCTGCAGGGATCGGGTGGAAGCCGTCCCAATCGTCCTGACCCTCGATCACACGTTGCAATGCGGCGCTGTCGTTCCCCACGACGTCCCAGACGACCGAGTCCGCGTTCCCGGCCGGTACGTTGCCCCCGAAGACAGCTGCATCGAAGTAGGGGTTTCGTACCTCGACGATCTTGTCGTTCGGCTGGTAGCTCTTGATCATGTAGGGACCCGTCGCCGGCAACGGATGGGTCGAGGTATCGGTCGCCGGCGCGTCGGCCGGAACGAGAGCGGCGAAGTCGCTCGCGAGGACGTTCTCGAAATCCGACTGCGGCGCGAGGAGATGGATCGTGATCTGTCTCGTGGCGTCGTCGCTGGCAATCCCGGCGATCGCGCCTTTCTTCGTCCGGCTGTACTCGACGGCGCCGACGATGTTCGAGAAGAACGCGGCCCCCGGCGACTCGAGGCGATAGTCCCGCTCGACGGTCGCCTCGAAGTCACCGGCCCGCACGGGGGTCCCGTTCGAGTACTTCAGGCCCTTGCGCAGGACGAGCGTGTACGTCCTCCCGTCCGCCGAGATCCTCGGCAGCCTCTGCGCCAGGTACGGCACGATCGTCGCCCCATCCGGGCCGTTCACGTGCCGGTACCCGAGCAACGGCAGGTAGACGTTCCACAGGACGCTCCAGCCTTCCGGGGTGTACGAGAGCCCCGGGTCGAGGTAGTCGATGCCCGTGTCGGTCGCGAGACGCAGGAGCTGGAACGCCCGACCGCTCGTCTTGGCCGCCACCGTGGACGTCGCCTGGCTCTTGCCGCCGCCGCAGGAAGCGGCGAGGAGGGAGACGCCGACGGCGAGGCCGAACGCAGCTCCGAGTCGACTGCGCCGTGTCGCGTCGATCACGGGGAGAACCTTGCCAGAAGCGACCTCCAGCCTCACGGGACTGGAATCCGAACGTATGTTCGCCTACGCTTCCGGCCATGCAACTCCGGCTGGACGCCGCCGACCGGCTCGTGGAGCTCGTCGAGGAGTACCGGGGCCCGATCGTCGCCGAGGAGGCGGCGAGGCGGCTGTTCGCGCTGCGGCAGGCCCCTGTCGGGCTCGCCCGCTCGCTTCTGGCCGAGGTCGTCGAGGCCGATGCGCGCCTCGCCTGGCGCGGCGACGCGGTCGCACTCGCGCAGCAGCCTGGCGCCGACCTGCTGCTCGAGCAGGCGACGTACGTCGTCGTCGACCTCGAGACGACAGGCCTGCGCCCGGGCGTTGCGCAGATCTGCGAGATCGGCGCCGTGCGCGTGCACGAGCTCGAGCTCGAGGCCGAGTTCGAGACGCTCGTCGATCCGGGCGGGCCGCTGACGCCGGGCGCGTCGGCTCTCACGGGGCTCACCGACCGGCAGCTCCGCGGCGCACCGGCGCCGGGTTCTGCCGTCCGCGGCTTCCTCGCCTTCGCCGGCGACGCGGTTCTCGTCGCCCACCACGCCCGCTTCGACCTCGCCTTCCTCGACCGCGAGACGGAACGCCTGACCGGCTCCCGGATCGCGGCGCCCGTCATCGACACCGTCACGCTCGCACGTCGGCTGCTCGCGGGGCGCGTGCCGCGCGCGAGCCTTGTTCAGCTCTCGCACTTCCTCGGCACCTCGGTGCAGCCCTGCCACCGCGCGCTGCCGGGCGCCAAGGCGACGGCCGAGGTGCTGCTCGCGCTGATCGGGCTCGCGCAGGAGCGCGGCGCCCGGACCGTCGCCGATCTCATCGAGCTCGCGGCGACGCGGAGGCGCCAGGTCTGGGACAAGCGGCGGCTCGCGTTCGGCGCCCCAGCCCGGCCCGGTGTGTACCTGTTCCGCGACCGCAACGACCAGGTGCTGTACGTCGGGCGGGCACGCGACCTGCGGGCTCGGCTGCGCTCGTACTTCCGCTCCGAGCGGCAGCGGCCTGCGGTCGAGGCCGCACTGGGCGCGGTCGAGCGCATCGAGTGGCGCGTGGCCGGCTCCGAGCTGGAGGCTGCGCTCGAGGAGCTGCGCCTGATCCGCGAGCTGCGCCCGCCCGCGAATGCCCGCGTCGCCCGGCCCGACCGCCACGTTTGGCTGCGCAAGCGCGGCGACGGCGTCGTCGCCTCCTCCACACCAAGCAACAACCTGTTCGTCGGGCCGATCCGTTCGCGGCGGCAGGCCCAGCTCGCCGCGCGCGCCCTGACGGCCGACGAGCTCGAGCGTCCGGCCGGCGCGCTTCCCCGGCTGCGTGCCCGGCTTGCCGTGCTGGCGGACGCCCGCCGTTACGAGGACGCCGCCCGCCTGCGCGACCGGATCGCGGCGCTCGAGCGCGTCTGCCGGGAGCTCGACCGGCTTGCCGGGCTGAGCGCGGTCCAGCGGTGCCTCGTCGTGCCGGCCGCCGAGCCGGGGTACGCACGTGCGTTCTTCGTCGCGGGAGGCCGGGTCGCAGCCGAGCGGACGCTGCCGCCGGGCGGCGGCGCGCACCTCGAGGTCCAGGCCGGCCTCGCCGCCGCGAGACGGGTCCTCGCGTCAGATCCGGCGGTCGAGCTCGACGAGCTGCTCCTGATCGGGTCGTTCTTGCGCAAACCCCCTCCGGAGCTGAGAGTCGTGCCGCTCGAGCAAGAGGCGATCGTCACCGCCGCGCGGCGGGTGACCGCGACGGTGCCGCCCAACTGGGTCTCGCTACCGATCTGACGCGCCGCGGGCGTCTTCCGCCTGCCGTAACGCACCGGGGTCGTACAGATGGCAGGCGACGTCGACCTCACCGGACTCGAGCAGTCGCGGCTCGATGGGCTCGTGCCACTCGACCTCGATCCCGTCGCCCGCCGTGCTCAGCCGACGCACCCCTGACCAGAACGGCTCCATGGGATCGTCGGCGCGCGCGCTCTCGAGCACGTTCAGGAGATCGCCGCCGGGAACACCCTTGCCGGCCGGCAGCCGCGCGCGCGTCGAAGGCTGGTCGAGCGCCGACAGGTCGCCGAACAGGGCCCGCTCGGCCTCGTAGACCTCCTGGCCCGCGCGCGCCCAGCGGGCGTCGAGCAGGTCCTTGAGATCGCGGCTCTCCCAACCGCAGACCTCGAACGCCAGGGGACAACGTGGATGAAACGTGCACCCGAGCGGCGGGCTCGCGGCGTCGGGCACCTCGCCGCGCGGGATGTCGCGCGGAACGCTCCGCTCCGGATCGGGCTCGGGAATCGCGCGCAGCAGCGCCTGCGTGTACGGATGCTTCGGATCTGCGTAGATCGCCTCGGAGGGGCCGATCTCGACGATGCGGCCGAGATACATGATGGCGATGCGGTCGCAGAAGAACTTCGCCGTCGCCAGGTCGTGCGTGATGTAGAGGTACGTGAGGTCGAAGTCGCGCTTGAGCGCGAGCATCAGCTCGAGGATCTTCGCCCGCACACTCATGTCGAGCATCGACACCGGCTCGTCGGCGACGAGGAGGACGGGGTTGAGGATGATCGCGCGCGCGATCACCGCCCTCTGCTTCTGGCCGCCCGAGAGGTCGGACGGATACTTGTCCATGAACTGCTCCGCCGGCGCGAGGCCGACGTGCTCGAGAACGGCAACGACCCGCCGGCGAACGTCGTCGCGTCTCTTCGCGACGCCCTGGATCCGCAGCGGATGCCCTACCGCCTCGCCGATCGTCATGGCCGGGTTCAGGGACGCGTGCGGATCCTGGAACACGACCTGCATCCTCTGGCGAAGGTGCCGGAACTCGCTCTCGCGCAGCCGCGTGATGTCGCGGCCCTCGAAGACGACCTCGCCTCCTGTCGCTCGCGCGAGGCCGAGCAGCGTCCTGCCGAGCGTCGTCTTGCCGCTTCCCGACTCGCCGACGAGGCCGAGCACCTCGCCGCGCCGGATGTCGAGCGAGACGCCGTCGACCGCCTTCACATGCCCCGCCTCACGCCCGACCAGACGGTCGGCGAAGCTGCCCCTGATCGAGTAGTAGGTCTTCAGGTCCCGGATAGAGACCAGCGAGGTCTCCGCCCTCGGGTCGGACGAGACGACGGCGTCAGGCTTCATCGGCGATTCCGATGCGCTCGCGATCGAGCTTCTGCCTTCCACCCTCCGGAATCCGCTGCTCGGGCCCGTGCAGCCAGCACTGGACGCGCCGGTCGCCGTCGAGTCGCCGCTCGACGGGCTGCTCGGAGACACACACCTGCATCGCGTCCGGGCACCGCGGGTGAAAGCGGCAGCCGGGGGGTGGATGCATGAGATTCGGCGGCGCTCCGGGGATCGAATGGAGCTCCTTCGTGTCGAGCGAGATCGTCGCCCGCAAGAGCTCGCGCGTATAGGGATGAGCCGGGTCGGCGAAGACGTCGCGCACCGGCCCCTCCTCGGCGATCCGGCCCGCATACATGACCGCCATCCGGTCGCACGACTCCGCGACGATGCCCAGGTTGTGCGTGATCAAGAGCAGCGCCGTCCCGAAGTTCTGTCTCAGGTCGGCGAGAAGGGCGAGAATCTGCCCTTCGACGATGACGTCGAGCGACGTCGTGGGCTCGTCCGCGATCAGGAGCTTGGGCCGGAGGACGAGCGCCAGCGCGATCATGATCCGCTGCCTCATGCCGCCCGAGAACTCGTGTGGGTATTGACGGAAACGGGTCGGAGGGATTCCCATCTTTCCGAGGGTCTCCAGTGACCGCTTCCGGATCTCGCGCTCGCCGAGGTGCGGCTCGTGCTGCTTGAGCGTCTCGCGGAAATGGTCCTCGATTCGACTCAACGGGTTCAGCCGGGTCATCGGCTCCTGGAAGATCAGACCGAGGTCGGGACCGCGCAGCCGGCGTAGGGCCTTCTGCGGCAGTCCGACAAGGTTGCGGCCGCCGTACAGCACCTCGCCGTCGGCGCGGGCGCCTTCCGGGAGCAGGCCGAGGATCCCCCGGCCGAGCGTCGACTTGCCGCAGCCCGATTCGCCCACGAGCCCGAGCACCTCGCCCGAGCCGATCTCGATCGACACCCCGTCCACGGCCCGCACGGGATCCGTAGGGGTGCCGTAGTAGACGCGCAGGTTGCGAACCGAGAGGACGGCGATGCCGCTCAGGTGCGCTCCTCCTCGCCGGGAGCGATCGGTCCGAAGTCGATCCGGCCGAAACGCCGACGCCGGAGCACGGGATTCAACGTCTCGTTCAGCCCTTCGCCGAGCAGGGTCAGGCCGGCGACGAGCAGGACGATCGCCAGGCCCGGGAAGAGCCCCGTCCACCAGATGCCGTTCGTTGCGTCCGAGAGCGCACGCTGGACGTCATAGCCCCACTCCGCCGCCTGCGTCGGCTGGACGCCGTAGCCGAGGAACCCCAGTCCGGCGAGAGTCAGGATCGCGTCCGCGGCGTTCAGCGTCGCGATCACCGGCACGTTCTGGACCACGTTGAAGAAGACGTACCTGCTGATGATCGTGAACGGGCGCGCGCCGAGCGCGCGCGCCGCTTCGACGTACGTCTCCTCGCGAACGCTGATCACGTGGTTGCGAACGACGCGGAAGTACTGCGGCACGTACGTGGCCGTGATCGCGATCGCCGCGGTGACGACGCCCGAGCTCACCGTCGACCCGAGCAGGAACGCGATCACGATCGCGAGCAGGAGCGGCGGGAAGGCAAAGAGCGCGTCCATCACGAGCACGAGGATCCGGTCGAGCCAGCCGCTGAAGTAGCCGGAGACGAGCCCCAGCGGGACACCCGCGAGGAGCGAGAGCACGAGCGCGAGGAAGACCACCTTCAGCTCCGTCTGGGCGCCCCAGACGACCCGCGAGAGCACGTCGTCGGACTCGACCGTCGTGCCCATCAAGTGATGGGCCGACGGATGGGCGAGCTGCGCGAAGCGGTGCCCGTGCGCCTGGTATTGCGTGAAGCCGTAGGGCGCGATCCAGCGTGCGAAGAACGCGAGCACGAGGAAGAAGAGCGTGATCGTCGCGCCTGTGACGAACATGACCCGCGCCAGCCCTTGCGTCTCCGCGACGGGCGACCACAACCGGCGCAGCCCCGGGCCGACGAGGCGCCGCCGAATCCCGCGGGGAGTCGCGGTCGCGACGGCCATCAGTAGCGGATCCGGGGGTCGACGAAGGCGTTGACGAAGTCGATGACGAGGCTCGCGACGACGACGGCGAGGGCGAAGACGACGACGATGCCCTGCACGCCGGCGTAGTCGCGGTTCTCCAGGTAGGTGACGAGCGTGGAGCCGATGCCCGGCCAGTTGAAGGTCTCCTCGGTGAGGATCGCCCCGCCGAGGAGGAGCGCCATCTGCAGTCCGACGATCGTGACCACGGGAACGAGCGCGTTCCGGAACGCGTGCCGGTAGACGACCGACCGCTCGCCGATGCCACGCGCCCGCGCCGCCTCGACGTAGTCGTCCTTCAAGCTGCGGATCACGTTCACGCGCACCAGGCGGATGAAGACGCCGCCGATCACGATGCCGAGCGTGGTCGCGGGCAGGATCAGGTGCTTGATCACGTCCCAGAGCGCGCCCCAGTTGTGCGCCCAGATCGCGTCGATGATCAGGATGTGCGTGTGAATCGGCAGAAAGGCCTGGGTGATCGGACTCGCCTGGCCCGACGTCGGGAGCCACCCGAGCCAGACGCCGAAGAGGAGCTGGCCGAGGAAGCCGAGGAAGAACACCGGCATCGCGTAGGCGACGATGCCGAACAGACGGCCGCCGACGTCGATCCACGAGTCGCGGAAGCGCCCGGCCAAGAGGCCGACGACGACGCCGACGACGATCGCCACGAGACCGGCGGCGACCGTCAGCTCGAGGGTCGCGCCGCCGTTCTCGACGATGATGCTGCTCACGGGCCGCCGGTCGGTGATCGTCTTGCCGAGGTTGCCGTGGAGGATGCCCCAGAGGTAGTTGCCGTACTGCACGTAGAGCGGCTTGTCGTAGCCGAGCTGGTGCGTGATCTGCTTGATCACCGAGGGCGCGACGTGCCCCCCGAGCGCGGCCGCGATCGGATTCCCGGGCGCGACACGCATCAACAGGAAGACGAGCGTCAGCAGGATCAGGACCATCGGCACGACGAGCGCGAGCCGCGTCAGTGCGTATGTCTTCAGTGAGGTACTGGAGCCGCTCATCTGCAGGTGACGCCCGGGCGCGCGTCCTCGACGCGCGCCCGGGTCGTCGACGGGCTCGTTACTTGGAAATCAGCCAGAACCGCATGATGTACGTCGGGTCCAGCGTGCTGCGAATGCCCTTCACGTCGGTGTGCGCGACGGCCACCATCGAGTTCTGCCAATAGGGAACGATCGGCACGTCCTTCGCCGCCAGCATCTGCTCCTGCTCGACGATGGCGAGCCGGTCCTCCTGCGTCTTCGCGCCCTCCTCCTTGATCGCGAGCGCGTCCATCTTCGGGTTGTCGTAGCCGTTCTGGAGGAACTGGCCCTTGGGGTAGAAGGGGTTGATGTAGTCCTCGGGGTCGACGTAGTCCGGGAACCAGCCGAGCTGGAAGACGCCCTTCGTCGTCCCGAGGGTGTTGACGTACTGCGACCACTCCGCCGACTTCAGCGTGATCTTGAACAGGCCGCTCGCGTCGAGTGCCCGCTGGATCTCGGCGAACTCGTCGGCGGACGCCGGCCCGTAGTGGCTCGGCGTGTACCAGATGGTCAGGGCGATCGGCGTCGAGACGCCCGCCTGCTGGAGGACGGCCTTCGCCTTCGCCGGGTTCGGCGCGGCCCCGTAGACCGTCTTGAACGCGTCGATGTGGCCGGGCAGGCCTGCAGCGACCATCGAGTAGAGCGGCTTCACCTGCCCGTGGTAGACGCGAGTCGCGATGTCCTGCCGCGGCATCAGGTAGGCGATCGCCTGCCGCACCGCGAGGTTGTCAGTCGGCACTCCCAGCTTCTTCGCCTGGGCGCCGACGTCCATGACGAGGTAGCGGATCCCCGCTCCGGCCCCGACGTACACCGTGACGCTCTTCTCCTTCTGGAGTGAGGTCAGGTCGTTCGGCGCGAACGCATCGAACGCCATGTCGATCTCGCCCTTCTCGAGGGCGAGCTTCATCGTCGAGGACTCCTTGTAGTAGTTGATGATCACGCCGCCGTTGGCCGGCTTCGGCCCCCAGTAGTGCGGATTGGGCGTGAACACCGCCTGCTGGCCCGGGGTGTACTTCGAGAGGATGTACGGCCCGGTGCCCACCTGCGGCGAGGTGCTCGGCAGGATCTTGTCCGCCGGGTAGACCTTGTGGTCGACGATCATGCTGCCGGACGTGGTCGTGAGCACGTTCGGCCACGTGGACTGCGGGTGGCCGAGATGGAAGACGACGCGGTACGGGCCGCTCGTCGTCACGCTCTTGAGGTTGCTGATGAGCGAGGAGATCCCCGAGGGGTCCTTGATCTTGATCGTACGGTCGAACGAGAACTTCACGTCCGTGGAGGTGAAGGGATCGCCGTTCGAGAACTCCACGCCCTTCCGCAGGTCGCACGCCCACGTTGCGAGGCCGCCGACGGACGAGCACTTCGTCGCGAGCTCCGGGTGCGGCGCCAGGTTGGTGCCCGGTCCGGAGGCGAGCAGCCGGTTGAAGATCATGTAGTCGACGGTCGCGGTGCCGTAGTCGTAGTTGCCCGCGGGGTCGATGTTCGTGACCGTCTCGGTCGAGCCGTCGATGAGGATCGAGCTCGACGACGTCGTGCGCGCCGTCGCACCGGTCACCGCCCAGAGCGCAGCGACTGCGACACCTGCTGCGGCCAGCACGAATCTCAATCTGCGCTTCACAGAACCCTCCTTGTCACGGTCCCCTCAGAAGCCCTGCGAGGGTTTCGGCGAGTATTCCAGTTTCTCGCAGGCCGAAGCAGCAGAGCGCTTCACACGCCGCCGGCGCGGCCTCAGGCCGCGACGGAGATCAGATCGCGGAGGGCGCCGAGCCGGGCGAGGGCCTGCCCTTCGAGCTGGCGGACGCGCTCGCGGGTCAGATCGAGCTCATGGCCGATGGCCTCGAGCGTCCACGGCTCGCCGTCGAAGCCGAAGCGCAGCTCGAGGATCCGCCGCTCCCGCTCGGGCAGCGCGTCGAGCGCACGCCGGACACCCTGCCGCCGCAGCGACTCCTCCGCCTCGTCGAACGGGTCGGCCGCCTCGCGGTCGGCGAAGAGATCGCCCAGCTCGCCCTCGTCGTCCGCGCCGACCGTCTGGTTCAGCGAGACCGACGCGTGCGCGGCGCCGAGCGCCTCGTCGACGTGCTGCATCGGCAGGCCGGTGGCCTCGGCGAGCTCGTCCTTCGTCGGCTCGCGGCCCAGCTCGACCTCGAGCCGGCGCGCGGCGCGCGAGAGCTTCTGCTGTCGCTCGACGACGTGGACGGGGACGCGGATCGTGCGCGCGTGGTTCGCCACCGCCCGCTGCACCGACTGCCGGATCCACCAGGTCGCGTAGGTCGAGAACTTGTAGCCGCGCCGCCAGTCGAACTTCTCGACGGCCCGGTTCAGCCCCAGCGTTCCCTCCTGGATCAGGTCGAGGAAGGGGACGCCGAGGCCGCGGTAGCCCTTGGCGATCGAGACGACGAGACGGAGGTTCGACTCGATCATGCGGCGCTTGGCGGCGGGGTCGCCGCGTTCGATCTGCTTCGCGAGCATGACCTCCTCGGCCGCCGTCAGCAGCTTGTGGCGGCCGACGTCCGCGAGGAACAGCTGGAGGCTGTCGGCTGCGCCGGACAGCTCGGCCGCCGCCTCGAGGGCTGCGGCCTCGGCCGCGGCCTTCTCGGCCTCCGCCTCGGCGGCGGCGGCGGCTCCCTCGGCGCTGACGGGTGCGCCGACCTCCAGCCCGATCCGCTCGAGCTCGCGTGTCAGCTCCTCGATCTCTTCCTCGTTGAGGTCGAGCTCGAGCGCGAACGCCTCGAGCTCGGCGCTCTCGACGTACCCACGCTCCTCCGCGCCCTCGACGAGGGCGCGGGCCTGGTCGGTCTCGAGCAATTCGTGAAGTTGGTTCTGTGTCAGGGCCAATTCCTTCGAATCATGCCTCGTACAGCGTCGGCCGGCCTTCTCACTTTAGGAGGGAACTCCCCCGCCTGCCAGGGGAACCGTCGTCCCGGGCGGGCCCGACCATCCCCTCTTGCGAACGTGGCTCTGCGTACTCCTATTCCGCCGCAGCGGTTTCCTTGGCGGCCTGCGCGCGGACCGGAAAGTCGAACTCGACCTTCCCCTCCTCGTTTAGGACGAGCCGAGCCCGGAAAGGTTTGCCGGCGCGGGAGCGGAAACCGGACAGGACCTCCCGTGTCTTGCCCTCCTCGATCAACTGCCTCGCGATCTCCGGCGTGAGCGTCCGGCCGGCGACCCGCTTCCAGATCACGAACCCGCAGCCCGTCTCCTCCCGGCTCTTCCAGCTCGTGCAACCGTAGGCGCGGGAGTTCTCGCGGATGATCTCCCCGGTCTCGGCGCCGCAGCGCGGACAGGGGCCGAGCTCCACGCGCTCGGGCCGCAGCTTCTCCTTGTCGAGCGCCTCGATCTGCTCGACGATCTCGCCGGTGAACTTTGCGATCTCCTTGATGAACGCACCGTGGTCGGCGCGGCCGTGCTCGATGTCGGCGAGCTTCTTCTCCCAGTCGCCGGTGAGCTCCGGCGACGTGATCTTGTGCTCGTCCAGCATCGTGACCACCTGGAGGCCCTTCGGGGTCGGCTGGAGGTCGCGCCCGACGCGCTCGACGTACTCGCGGCGGATGAGCGTCTCGATGATCTCGGCGCGCGTCGCGGGCGTGCCGAGACCGGATTCCTTCATCGCCTCGCGCAGCTCTTCGTCGTCGACGAGCTTGCCCGCGGTCTCCATCGCCGAGAGCAAGGTCGCCTCCGTGTAGCGCGGCGGCGCCTTCGTCATCTTGTCCTCGCGCTCCGCGCCGAGGCACCGCACGGTCTGGCCCTCCTCGAGCTTCGGCAGCTCGCCGCCCTCCGAGTCCTCGTCCTCGGACTGCTTCTCCGCGTCCGGCTCGACGCCGTACACGCCGCGCCAGCCCGCCTCGAGGGTGACCTTGCCGCGCGTACGGAAGCTCTCGCCCTCGACCTCGGTGACGACGGTCGTCCGCGCGTACCGGGCCGGCGGGTGGAAGACGGCGAGGAAGCGGCGCGCGACGAGGTCGAAGATGCGGCGCTCGTCCGGCGAGAACGCCTCGATGTCGTGCGCGATGTCGGTCGGAATGACCGCGTGGTGGTCACTGACCTTCTCGTCGTTGATGACGCGCGCCAGCGGCAGCTGGTCGAGACGCATCACGTACGTCGCCGCCTCGCGGTACTCGCCGATCTCCTGGAGCGTCGAGGCGACGATCTTCAGCTGGGGCACCATGTCGCCCGACAGGAATCGCGACGAGGTGCGGGGATACGTGATCGCCTTCTTGCCCTCGTACAGAGACTGTGCGGCCTGAAGCGTGCGCCGCGCGCTGAACCCGTAGCGGCGGTTCGCGTCGCGCTGGAGCGAGGTGAGGTCGTAGAGAAGCGGCGCCCGCTCGGACTGCTCCTTGCGCTCGACCTTCGTGACGGTGCCGTCCTTGCCGCTGACCCTGGCGACGATCTCGTCGGCACGCTCGGCACCGGCGACCCGCGTCTCCTCGCCCTCGAACCAGATGCCCTGGTACGGCGGCTGGAAGGCGGCGTGCACGAGCCAGTACGGCTCGGGGACGAACGCCTGGATCTCGCGCTCGCGCCGCACGAGCATCGCCAGCGTCGGCGTCTGCACACGGCCGAGGGAGACGACGCCCCCGACCCAGGCGCGGCCGCGGATCGTCGCCGCCCGGGTCGCGTTCATGCCGACGATCCAGTCGGCCTCCGAGCGGGACCGCGCCGCCTCCTCGAGCGGGCGCATCTGCTCTCCGGGCCGGAGGCGCTCGAATCCCTCGCGGATCGCCTGCTTCGTCATCGAGGAGATCCAGAGCCGCTCGACCCGTTTCGGCTCGCCGTCCTTCTTCTTCAGCGAGCTCCGGTACAGCTCGTAGATGTAGGCGAAGATCAGCTCGCCCTCGCGCCCGGCGTCGCAGGCGTTGATGACGAGGCCCACGTCGTCGCGCTTCAACTGCTTCAGGATCAGGTTGAGCTGCTTCTTCGACTTCGCGTCGCGCGGGACGAGGTGGAATTCCTCCGGCACGATCGGCAGATCGGCCATCTTCCACTTCTTGAACCTCTCGTCGTACTCCTCCGGGTCGGCGAGCTGGACGAGGTGGCCGACGGCCCAGGTGATGACGTAGTCGTCGGACTCGAGGAAGCCCTCGCTCTTCGGGAACGTGCCCGGAAGCGCGGACGCGAGGTCGCGCCCGACGGACGGCTTCTCTGCGATGACGAGCGTCTTGACCATGGAATCCACCTTAGCGAAGCACCGTGCGCCCGCTGCCGGGCGTGATACGGGGGATTCGACACGGAGTTGCCGGCCCCTCGATACTCCTCGTGTGCGGCCGAGCCGGACCTACAGCCTGATCGCGGCCATCAGCGCGCCGTTTCTCTACGGCCTCTTCCGGCTCCGGGCCCGCGGGCGCGAGAACGTGCCGGCTGCCGGCGGCTGCGTCCTCGCCTGCAACCACCTCTCGAGCTTCGACCCGTGGCCGCTCGGCCTCCCGCTCTGGCCGGGTCGACAGCTCCGCTTCATGGCGAAGTCGGAGCTCTACTGGTTCCCACTGAACATGCTGATCGCCGCGGCCGGCGCCTTTCCCGTGCGGCGCGGCCAGCGCGACACGGTCGCGATCGAGACCGCGGTGCGGCTCGCACGCGAGGGCAACGTGATCGGGATGTTCCCGGAGGGCACCCGGCGCAAGAAGGGGCTCGTCAAGAAGTTCGAGGCACGCCCGCGCACCGGCGCGGCGCGGATCGCGCTCGAGGCCGGGGTGCCGCTCGTCCCGGCCGCGGTGAAGGGCACCGACCGCCTGCTCCGGCTGGCCCCGCTCCGCGTCGCGTACGGCCCGCCGGTCGACCTCGACGACCTGCGCGGACGGGACGTGGCCACCGCCGCGCAGGAGGCGACCACCCGGCTGATGGCGCGCATCGAGGAGCTGGAGGCGTCACTCTCCACCCCCGAAAATGCTGCGCATTTTCTGGGGGCCCCGAAGAGATGAGCAGGCTGCTCGCCGTGGACGGGGACTCGCTCGCGCACCGCGCCTACCACGGTCTGCCGAAGACGACGGCCCGTGCCGCCGGGCGGCCGGCCGGCGCGCTCGTCGGGTTCACCACCATGCTCGCGCGGCTCTGGGCCCAGGAGACGCCGGACGCCGTGCTCGTCGGCTGGGACACGCTCACCGCTCCGACCTACCGGCACGAGGCGTTTCCCGCCTACCAGTCCGGCCGTGTGTTCGACGACGCGCTCCTCGAGCAGCTCGAGCTGCTGCCGGAGATCGTCCGCGCAGCGGGACTCGCCGCCGCGAAGGAAGCCGGGTACGAGGCGGACGACTTCCTCGCCGCGGCGGTGCAGGCATGGCCGGACGAGGTGCTCGTCGCGACGTCCGACCGCGATGCGTTCCAGCTCGTGAGCGACCGCGTAACGATCCTCCAGCCGGTGAAGGGCGTCAGCGAGCTCGCGCGCATCGGGCCGGCCGAGGTGCGGCAGCGCTACGGAGTCGAGCCGGGGCAGGTGCCGGACCTGATCGCGCTCCGCGGCGATCCGTCCGACAAGCTGCCCGGAGCACGGGGCGTCGGCGCCAAGACGGCCGCGCGCCTGTTGCAGCAGTACGGCACGCTCGACGCCGTGCTTGCCGACGGTCGCTTTCCCGCCGAGGCGGAGGACTTGCGCCTCTACCGGCGAATAGCCACGATGGACGCCTCCGCCCCCCTTCCTCCCCTCACGCACCAGACACCCACCTGGGCGGAGGCGTCCCTCTTCCTCCGCGAGCTCGGCATGATCCGGACCGCCGAGCGGCTGGCCGAGATCGTCCGATCGACGTCCTGACGCATCCGGCGCTCGCGCACCTCCACCCGACCGGGCACCACCCCGAGCGGCCGGAGCGGATCGCCGTCCTGCTCGCGCACGAGCACCTCTGGAGCGAGGGCCGCCGGGCGACCGACGAGGAGCTCCTGCTCTGCCACACGGAGGAGCACGTCGTACGCGTTGGTGCGATCGAGGACCCCGTCTGGCTCGATTACGACACGGTCGGCTCGGAGACGACGGACGAGGCGGCGCGCCTCGCCGCGGGAACGGCGGTCGAGGCGGGGCTGCGCGGCGGCTTCGCGCTCGTGCGTCCGCCCGGGCACCACGCGCTGCCCGACCGCGCGATGGGGTTCTGCATCTTCAACAACGTCGCGATCGCCGCACGCGCGGCACAGCGAAAGCTCGGGCTCGAGCGCGTTGCGATCGTCGACTTCGACGTCCACCACGGCAACGGCACCCAGGCCATCTTCGCGGAGGACGACACCGTGCTCTTCGTCTCCCTCCACCAGTGGCCGTTCTACCCGTGGACGAGCGGGGGCCCGGACGACCAGCGCGAGACCACCGTGAACGTCCCCATGTCGGCCGGCTCCGGCGACGCGGAGTACCTGCACGCGTTCGACCACGCCGTCGAGCCCGCCGTCCGGTCCTTCGCCCCGGAGCTCGTGCTCGTCTCCGCGGGCTTCGACGCACACGTGGACGATCCGCTCGCCGACATGCGTGTCACGGAGAGCGGGTTCCGCGAGCTCGCCCGCCGCTGCGCCTCGCTCGCCCCTCGTGTGGCCGCCGTCCTCGAGGGCGGCTACGAGCTCGAGACGCTGCCGCGCCTCGTCGACGCCGCGCTCGACGGCTTCACGCACGCGTGAACGCGAACGGCTCCGAGGAGGAGCCGCTCGCCGCCGCAGTGAGTTGTTTCCGCCATCCCGTCCAACGCGTGGAGGGTGCCCTGCAGGAGTAATCGGCGCAGCCGCGCCGGCGGTGGTGCCCCGGCCTTGGGGAACCGCATCCCCCACGGTGGGTGAGTGCCGGAGCGTTCTAGGCGCGGGCGACGGCGAGCTTCTCGAGCGCGTCGCGCCGAGACGAGACGCCGAGCTTGCGCAGGAGGCTCTTCACATGGGAGCGGACGGTGTGCTCGGAGATGAAGAGGCGCTTCGCGATCTCGTCGGTGCCGAGATGCTCGTCGAGGAGCAGCAGCACCTCGACCTCGCGGGCCGACAGCGTCGCCGCGATCGCATCGGGCACACCCAGGCCGCGGCCGTTCCCGTGCCGCACCTGGTCGAGCAGGCGGCGGGCGATCGAGCCCGAGAGCGCGGCCTCGCCGCCGGCGACGCCCTCGAGGAACCCGGCGATGCGCTCCGGCGGCTCCGTCTTGAGCAGATAGCCGGCCGCCCCCGCGCGGATCGCGGAGAGCAGGTTCTCGTCGGTGCCCGATGCGGTGAGGACGACGACCTCGCAGTCGGGCGCCACCTCGCGGAGGCGGGGCAGGGCGCTGATGCCGTCGAGGCCGGGCATCGAGAGGTCGAGGAGGATGAGGTCGGGCTGGAGCCGCGCGGCCTCCACGATCGCCTCGGCGCCGTCGGAGGCGCAGCCGGGCACCTCGAAGCCGTGGGCTTTCAGGAGCGACGTGAGCGCCTCCCGCGTGAGCGGATGGTCGTCGACGATCAGGATCCGCGTCGGCATACGACGCTTATCGGCACCGATCGTTCTGCCGACAAGAGGGAGGTGAAGGACGGTGGAAACGACTTCCAGGGGTGGCTGCTGGGCGAGATCCTGCTCGCCTGCCTGCTCGGCGCCAGCCTCGCGCTGTTCCTGACCCACCCGGTTCTCCAGACGCAGTACGACCTGCCCTCGCTGCGGCTCGTGCTCCAGACGACGATGTGCCTCGCAGGGATGCTCGTCGCGGTGCTCGCCGCCGTCCGCTTCTCGGTCGAGGGCCGTCGGGTCGACCTGCTGCTCGCAAGCGGCTTCTTCGTCACGTCGCTCTCGGCCGGCGTCTTCGCGATCGGCCCGCAGCTCGGCGGGCAGCAGGTGCACCCGGCGGAAGGCTGGTCGGCGCTCCTCGGCGGGATGCTCGGCCAGGCGCTGATCGCAGCCGCACCGCTCGTGCGCGGGCGGAGCAAGTACCGCGACTGGGCGATCGCGAACGCCGTGACGGCGGCCGGAATGGTGCTTCTCATCGCGTGGGCGCTGCTGCGCGCCACCGGGCCGTCACTGCCGTCCCTCAACGTGCTCGACGCCGTGACCAAGCCGTTCTATCTGACCGGCACGCTCGCGCTGCAGGCCTTCATCGCGCTCGTCGCGGTCATCGGCTGGGCGGAGCGGTTCCGGCGCCGCGGCGACGACCTCGCGCAGTGGCTCGCCCTCGGCTTCACCCTGATGCTCTTCGCTGCGCTCCAGCTCGTCTTCCAGCCGGTGCTCGCGAGCCGCTACGTCTCGCAGGGCGACTTCCTGCGCATGCTGTCGTACTCGCTGATCCTCGTCGGTGCATGGCGCGCGATTCGCTTCGCCGAGTTCGGGCGGGCGGTCGCCGAGGAGCGCGCGCGTGTCGCCCGGGAGATTCACGACGGCCTCGCGCAATATCTCTTCGCCGTGTCGACGCACGCGTCGATGATCGAGGCGGGCGCGCCGCTGGAGGAGGCTGTGCCGCGGCTGAAGGAGGCGGCAGTGCTCGCCCAGCAGGAGGCGCGCTTCGCCATCCTCGCCCTCTCGTCGGCAAGCGGCACGGCGCCGTTCGACTCGGCGCTCCGCCGCTATGTCGAGGTCCTCACGGCCGACGGCCTGCTCGAGGTCGAGCTCGATGTCGACACCTCCATCCGCCTCGCGCCCGACGAGCAGATCGAGATCTTCCGCATCGTCCAGGAGGGGCTCGCGAACGTCCGCAAGCACTCCAACGCGACACGGGCCGAGGTCACCATCGGGCAGCGCCCGTTCGGCGAGCGCTACGTGACGATCACGGACGACGGCGAGGGCTTCGAGGACGACAGCGGCGCCGGGCAGGGGTTGAAGAACATGCGCGCTCGCGCAGCGTCGATCGACGGCGGCTTCTCGCTCCGCTCGACCCCGGGCCGCGGCACGCGGCTCGAGGTCGTCCTGCGAACGTAGACTCTCGCGCGTGGACCCGATCGACGAGCTCCGGGCCGTCGCCGCCGCCCTTCCGCCCGCGCCCGAGGCGATGGCCGACTACCTGGCGAAGGTCCGCGACCACGCGTACACGGTGACCGACGCCGATGTCGAGCTGCTGACGGCCTGCGGGCTCTCGGAGGACGAGATCTTCGAGCAGACGGTCGGCGCCGCCGTGCGCCAGGGTCTCCGGCGCCTCGACCGCGCCCAGCAGGTGATCGCGTGAGCCGGCGCTTGCGACGGCGTTTCCAGGCCGTGCGGGCGTTGCCCGCGCGGCCGTCTGAAATCACCGGCCGACCCGTCATCCGTCAGAAGGTTGGCCTGTGAGGCTCGAGGCCGTCGACGGCGGACACGCGCCGCCGGAGGCGGCGATGCTCGATGAGATCCGCGCTCGCAGCGGCCGCGAGCCGCTCGGCGTCGTCAAGACCCTGCTCTACCGGCCCGAGCTCTTCGGCCGCCCGTTCTCGGCCGCGCTCGACCACGCGATGCGCGGCCCGTCGGCGTGGAGCGCGGGCGAGCGCGAGCTCTTCGCGGGATTCACGTCGCTCCTCAACCAGTGTCCCTTCTGAACGGGCTCGCACGGCGCGGTCGCGTCGTTCGCGCTCGGCGAGGAGGTCTGGGAGGCCGTCGTCGACGACTGGCGCAGCGCGCCGCTCGGCCCCGAGCTCCACGCGACGCTCGTCTTCCTCGAGAAGCTGACGCTGCGGCCCGACGAGCTGACGGCGGCCGACGCCGAGGCCGCCTACACGCAGGGAGTGACGCCGCAGGCGCTGCGCGAGGCGGCCGTCGTCTGCGGGCTGTTCAGCATGATCGTGCGCCTCGCCGACTCGCTCGGCTGGGACGTCCCGCCCTGGGAGCGCCTGCAACAGCGCGCGCCGGCGATGCTCGAGGGCGGCTACGTGCTCACGGCGATCCAGAAGCGGTAGCGGCTATCCCCAGGACGTCTCGGTCAGCGGGCGCAGCGCCGTCTCGAGGATGCGGTGCCCGCGTGGGCGCGTGAGGACGAAGAGCACGACCTCGGCGACGTCCTCCGCCGACATCATCCCGGGCAGGGCATCCGGCGTCCGGCCGCGCCCCGGCTCGAGCGCGAAGTCCGTGGCCACGCCGCCTGGACAGACGTTCGTGCAGCGGATGCCGTGCTCGCGGAGCTCGTGGTCGAGCGAACGGCCGAGACCGACCTGCCCGAACTTCGACGCGCAGTAGACCGACTCGTGGGGAAGCCCGCGCCGCCCCGCCTCGGATGCGAGCATGACGATGTCGGCGGCGTCGCTCTTCAGGAGGTACGGCAAGGCAGCGCGCACCGCCCAGATCGATCCCTTGAGGTTGACGTCGATCATCTCGTCGACATGCTCGCGGCTGACGCCGAGAAACGGGCCGTATGCACCGACGCCGGCGTTCGCGACGAGGATGTCGATTGCGCCGTAGCGGTCGGCCGTCGCGGCGGCGAGCGCCTCGAGCTGGTCGGGCTCGCGGACGTCGCACGGCATCGCGACGGCGTCGAGGCCGAGGTCGGCGCCGCTGCGCGACGCGAGGCCCAGCTTGGCGCCGTGCTCCGCGAGCGAGCGGGCGACGGCGGCGCCGATGCCGCGACTCGCCCCCGTGACGAGCGCGACCTTCCCGTCGACTGAGCTCATGATCCCTCCAGTGGTCGAAGTGCCGGATAGAGCCGGCCGAACCGCGCGTACGCCTCGTCGTACGTGCGCTGCCACGCGGCATCCGGCTCGATCCGGTCGGTGACGTGAACGCAGGCCTCCACGGCTTCCGCCGCGTCGGCGAAGGCGCCCGACGCGACGCCGCCGAGGAGCGCGGCGCCGAACGCGGCGCCGTCCTCGGACGCCGCCGTCCGCTCGAGCGGCAGCCCGAGCACGGACGCGACGATGCCGAGCCAGAGCGGGCTGCGCGCGCCGCCGCCGGAGACGCGACAGACCTCGGCGTCGACGCCGAGGTCGCGTACGAGCTCGAGCGAGTCGCGCAGCCCGTAGGCGACGCCCTCGAGCACGGCGCGCACGAGCGCGCCGCGATCGTGGCGCAGCGAGAGCCCGACGAAGGCGCCGCGCGCGTTCGGGTCGGCGTGTGGCGTGCGCTCCCCGGCGAGATACGGCTGGAAGAGCAGGCCCTCGACCCCCGCGGGCCAGCGGGCCGCCTCCTGGGTCAGCTCCTCGAAGCTCTCGCCGACGACGCTGTCGCGCAGCCAGCGCAGCGAGCCGGCGGCGGAGAGCATGACGCCCATCGCGTGCCATGTGCCCGGCACCGCGTGACAGAAGACGTGCACGCGCGCCTGCGCGTCCGGCTCGTACGCGGGGAGCACTGCGAAGACGACGCCCGACGTCCCCAGCACGACCGAGAGCGGGCCGGGGCGGTCGATGCCGAGGCCGAGCGCGCCCGCCGCCTGGTCGCCCGCGCCCGCGATCGCGGTCGACTCGTACACGGGCGGCAGCCACTTCGCAGGAAGCTCGAGCGCGTCGAGGACCTCGCCGCTCCACGCGCGACCGCGCACGTCGAAGAGCAGGGTTCCCGACGCATCGGCCATATCGATCGCATGCTCTCCGGTCAGGCGCAGCCGGACATAGTCCTTCGGGAGCAGGACGCGGCGGATGCGCGCGAAGGTCTCCGGCTCGTGACGGCGCAGCCACACGAGCTTTGGCGCCGTGAAGCCGGTGAGCGCGCGGTTTCCCGTCAGCTCGATCAGCCGCTCGAGGCCGATGCGCGACTCGATCTCGGCGCACTCCTCACCGGTGCGCTGGTCGTTCCAGAGGATCGCGGGGCGCAGCACACGATCGTGCTCGTCGAGGGTGACGAGGCCGTGCATCTGGCCCGAGAGACCGATTGCGCGCGGCTCGACGCCCAGGTCGGCGAGCGCCGCCTGGGAGGCTCTCCACCAGTCCTCGGGATCCTGCTCGCACCAGCCGGGCTGGGGCGTCGAGAGCGGATAGCCGCGCTCCGCGCGTGCGACGACGTCGCCGTCGTCGGCGATCGCCACCGCCTTCACGCCCGTCGTCCCGACGTCGAGGCCGACGAGCGCGTGCATCAAGCGCCGAGAGCCGCGTACACGAGCTCGTACGCCGCGACCGCGTCCTTTCGTTGCTGCGCCTCGCGCAGCGCGGCATCGTCGACGCGCGACGCGACGCCGTCGATGAACCGCCACTGGAGAACGGAGCGCTCGACCGCAGCGACGGCGTCCTCGGTGTACGGATAGAGATCGAACCCGAGCCGCTCGCCGTTGTTGCCGTAGCCGGCGCGGCGCAGCTCGAGCGCGAGCTCGAGCGTTTCCATGAACGCGGTCGTGCCGACCATGTTGTCGTCGTCGAACGTCCCCCACCCCGAGTTCGCATGCTGATGGCCGAGCAGGTCCTGCGCGGCGAGCATCGCCGCGTACTCGCCGAGGTTCTCGCCGTTCATCAACAGATGCTGCCAGTCCATGTTGACCTTCACGTTGTCGATCCCCTGCGCGCGCAGCATGTGGATCACGTGCAGCGTCATGCCGACGTTCCGCATGAAGATCTTCATCGCCGGCTCGGAGTTCTTGTGCTCGAGGAAGAGGAGCACGCCGCGCTCCTTGCAGCGCTGGGCGGCCTGCCCGATGCCGTCGATCAACCGGGCCCAGCTCTCTCCGTACGGCGTCTGGAACGGGTAGTTGTAGCCCTCGATCCCCGGCCAGATGATGAAGTGGGCGCCGACCTCGCCGGCGAAGTCGGCCGCCGCCAGCGTCCTTCTGACCGCCTCTCCACGTACGGCGTCGTCGGGAGACGAGAGACCGCCCTTTCCGAACAGCGGATCGAGATGGAGGCCGGTCGCCACGCAATAGATGCCGTGCCCGTCCAGCGCGGCACGGACGTCGTCGAGGTTCTTCGGCGAGAGCTCCTGGGGATAGTGGAACTCGTAGTCGTCGATCAGCGCGCCGAGGCCGTCGACGGCGCGGTGCACCTTCTCGGCCGTGGACTCGCCTGCGTGCTGCGGCTGGTACCCGGCCGGCACGAAGCGCGTGACCATCGAGCCGAAGGCCCAGATTCCGAGGCTCGTCTTCATGGCACGAGCCTACAACCGCCGCACGCGCCTGGTGGCAGGGACCGCGTAGGATGCCACGGTGATCGAGTTCCACCTCGACCCGCGGTCGGGTGTAGCCACCTACCTCCAGATCGTGCAGCAGGTCAAGGAGGCGCTCCGGCTGGGGACGATCTCGGTCGGCGACCAGCTCCCGACCGTACGCGAGGTCGTCGCCGACCTCGCGATCAATCCGAACACCGTCGCGAAGGCGTACCGGGACCTCGAACGCGCGGGGCTCGTCGTCGCCCGTCAAGGACGCGGCACGTTCGTTGCCAGCACGCTCGCACCCGCGACGTTGCTGCCCCACTACGAGGCGCTCCGGATCGAGCTCGAGCACTGGCTCGACGCCGCGGTCGGCGCCGGTCTCGACGAAGAGAGCATCCGGGCGCTGATCTCCGCGACGCTGCGAGAGACGCTGGCCCGCTGGGTGGCATGACCTCTCCGATCGATTCGCGGGGGCTCGGGAAGCGCTTCCACCGCGATTGGGCGCTGCGCGATTGCACGCTCACGATCCCCGAGGGTGCGATCGTCGGCCTGGCCGGAGCGAACGCGGCCGGCAAGTCGGCGCTCCTCTCCCTCGCCGCCGGGCTGCTCGCACCGAGCGAGGGGTCGATCGAGGTGCTCGGCCGCGATCCGCTGCGCGAGCCCTCGGTGCTGGCCGAGGTCGGATACGTCGCGCAGGGCGCACCGTTGTACCGCTCCTTCACCGTCGCGGAGACGACCGAGTTCGCCCGGCGGACGAACCCGTGCTGGGACGAGGAGCTCGCTGCCGACGTGCTCAAGCTCATCGCGCCGCGGACGAAGGTCGGTTCGCTCTCCGCAGGGGAGCGCGCACGGCTCGCGCTCGCGCTTGCGCTCGGCAAACGGCCGAAGCTCATGCTGCTCGACGAGCCGTTCGCCGGGCTCGACCCGCTCGCCGGACGCGAGTTCCTGCAGCTCCTGATGGACGGCGTCGCCGAGACCGCCGCGACGGTCGTGATCGCGTCGCACGTGATCGCGGACATCGAGCGTGTGTGCGACCACATCGTGCTGCTCACCGGCGGCGGCGTCCGGCTCGAGGGCAACGTCGAGGAGCTGCTCGAGTCGCACCGCATCCTCATGGGCCCGCGCCGCCCCCTCGGCTCGATCCGCGGCGTCCGGTCGATCGTCCGCGAGCGCCACAGCGGCCGCCAGCTGACGCTGCTCGTGCACGGTTACGGGCCGATCCTCGACCCGTCGTGGACGGTCGAGCGCGTCGGCCTCGAGGAGTTGCTGCTCGCCTACATGGCGCCGGAGCGAATGCCCGTGCCGGTGCCACCCGAGAGGCTTCCGCTGCGATGGCATGGGTAACGTGGCGCCAGCACCGGTCACAGCTCGTCGCGGGGCTCGGGCTCCTCGTCGCGCTCGCCGTCGCCGCGTTCGCCACGCGTCTGCCGATCCAGGCGGCGTATCACCGCGACGCGCTGTCGGACTGCCTGCCGCCCACGTCTCGCTCGGGCTGCGACATCATCGTCCGGCACTTCGAGAGCCAGTTCGACAGCCTGGTCGCCGCGCTCCGCGGGCTCGCGGTGCTTCCCGCCCTCGCCGGAGTGTTCGTGGGCGCGCCGGTTCTCGCGCGCGAACTCGAGCACGGCACGCACCGGTTCGCGTGGACACAGGGAGTCACGCGCAGGCGCTGGCTCCTCTCGAAGACGGCGCTGCTCGCAGGGGCGACGATCGCCGGCGGCGCCGTCGCGAGCGCGATCGTCATGTGGTGGCGCAGCCCGTTCGACACGCTCCAGGGGCGCATGGCGCCGAGCGGCTTCGACATCGAGGGACTCGTCGTGCCGGCCTACGCCCTCTTTGCGCTGGCGATCGGTGTCCTCGCCGGGCTCGTATTCCGCCGCAACGTGGCGGCGATGACCGCGACGCTCGTCGCGTTCGCCTGTACCCGACTGGTCGTGCTGAAGTTCCTTCGCCCACACTTCCTCGAGCCGCTCCACCGCATCGCCATCGGCACGGACTCCGTCCCACAGACCGGTGACTGGGTGCTCAGCGACACCCTCGTCGACGCCGGCGGGCGCCGGATCACAGCCGGCCGGGAGGACCTCGCGGTGCTGCATGCGCAACACGCCGGCATCGATCCGCACACGTACCTCGTCACGCTCGGCTGGAAGCGCGTGATCTCGTACCAGCCGGCCGGGCGGTTCTGGACGTTTCAACTGATCGAGGCAGGGCTCTTCGTCGCTCTCGCCGTCGCGGTCGTCCTGACGACGATCTGGCTCGTCCGCAGAACGCCGACGTGACGTCCGGAGTCGACCGGGCCGCGATGCTGCGCCTCGCGGCTGCAGCCCTCGCGGGTGCTGCCGTGCCCGACGCCGCAAAGGCCGCCCTCGCCGTCACGTTTCCCCAGGCGCACCCGCGCTGGCGCTTCGTCTTCGTCAACCATGCGCTGACGAACCCGTTCTTCGTTCCGGCGAAGAACGGAAGCCAGGACGCCGCCGCCTCGTTCGGCGTCACTGCCGAGTGGACGGGCTCCGTGAGCAGCAACGTCGGCGAGATGGTGAAGGCGATGCGTCGGGCGATCGAGACTCGCGCCGACGGAATCGCGGTCTCGATCATCGACCCGAACGCCTTCGACGGACCGACGGCGCTCGCGCTCCGCAGGGGCATCCCGGTCGTCGCCTACAACGCCGACGGTGGGAAGGCGAACAAGCGACTCGCCTATGTCGGACAGGACAACTACCAGTCGGGCCTCGAGCTGGGGGCGCGCATCGTCGGCCTCGTCGACAGCGGCGACGTCTACCTGTTCATCGCGACGCCCGGCCAGCAGAACATCCAGCCGCGCATCGACGGCGCGCTCGACGCCATCCGGGACTCCGGCCGCCCGATCCGCGCCCAGGTCGTCGCCAGCGGCGTCGACGTCAGCGAGGAGTACACGAAGATCGAGGCGACCTACCAGGCGCACAGACACATGCGCGGGCTGTTCGCCGTCGATGCCGGCTCCACCGCGGGTGTCGCGGCGGTGATGCGCGCGCACGCGCTCCACGCGCGCGGCGTGCGGGCCGGCGGGTACGACCTGCTCCCGTCCACGCTGCAGGCGATCCACGACCGCGACCTGGACTTCACCATCGACCAGCAGCCGTACCTGCAGGGATTCCTGCCGGTGCTCCAGCTCTTCCTCGACCGCTACAGCAGCGGCCTCGTCGTGCCCGCGGACACGAACACCGGCCTCAACTTCATCACGCGCGCGAACGTCGGGCGCTATCTGACGACGAAGAGCCGCTTCGAGGGAAGCTCGAGCCGCGAGCAATACCCGGTGAAATGAGCGCTCGGCGGACACTTGAACTATTGCTCTAGGGGAGTAGTATTGACCCGCTCCGTAACCCAGGCGGTCGCGGCGCGGGTGGATGTCCCATGGGCGCGCGAAGGCGGGCCCGTCCCGGAGGCGCCGACCGGCGCTTTCGAAGCGCTAGTGCAGAGGCACGAAGGAGGCAACAAGGGTGAAGAGGTTTGCTTGTAGGACGGGCCTGGTCCTCGCGCTTTGCGCCGGGATCGCGGCCACGGTCGTTTCCGCCGGTGCAATGGCGAGCTCGGGCACGAAGCGCGCGAGCTACCAGGTCTGCGTCCTGCTTCCGGACACGAAGTCGTCCGTCCGCTGGGTGCAGTTCGACGCTCCGGACTTCGCGAAGGCGTTCAAGGCCGCCGGGGTGACGGCATCGATCACCAACGCGCTCAACGACCCGCAGAAGCAGAAGGCGCAGGCCCAGGCGTGCCTGGCCGCCGGCGCGAAGGTGGTCATCGAGACGGCGCTCGACAACGGCTCGGCCTCGTCGATCGAGAAGCTGTTCACCGACGCGGGCGGGAAGGCGATCGACTACGACCGCCAGGTGATCGGCGGCACCGCTTCGGTCTACGTCACCTTCGACGGCAAGGCGGTCGGTGAGGCGCAGGCCAACGGCATCGTCGCCGCGCTGAAGGCGTCCGGGAAGTACAGCAGCAAGCCGGTCGTCGCCGAGCTGTGGGGCGGCCCGACCGACCAGAATGCCTTCTGGTTCAAGAGCGGCAACGACGCCGTCCTCAACCCGCTGTTCAAGAGCGGGGCGCTGACGAAGGGCCCGCAGCAGTTCGTGCCCGACTGGCTCGCCACGAACGCAGGCCCGATCTTCGCGCAGATGCTCGTCAAGACGAACAACAAGATCGACGCCGCAATCGCAGCGAACGACAACATCGCCGGCGCCGTCGTCGCCGACGAGAAGGCCCGCCACCTGAACCCGATCCCGCTCAGCGGCCAGGACGCGACCTCGCAGGGCGTGCAGTACATCCTCGCCGGCTGGCAGACGGGCACGGTGTACAAGTACGTGCCCCTCGAGGTGAACGCCACGGTGAAGGCAGCGATCGCGCTGCTCAAGGGCCAGACGCCGAAGGCGAACACCTTCAGGCTGAACGGCAAGGCGAAGGAGCCGACGGTCACGGAGCCCGTGGAGTGGATCACGAAGTCCAACTACACGCAGCTCTTCACGCAGGGCTTCCTCAAGAAGAGCGAGGTCTGCGTCGGCACGTACGCGCAGTACTGCAAGTAGGCCGGCGCTTCGGCCGAACGTCTCGGTGGAGGCGCCCAACGGGGCGCCTCCACCGGCTTTGTGGTAGGACACACGGCGCCACGTGAACGAGACCCCACTTCTTCAACTGCGAGGCATCACGAAGTCGTTCGGCTCGGTGCAGGCGCTGACCGAGGTCGACTTCGAGGTGCGCAGCGGCGAGGTGATGGCCCTCGTCGGCGACAACGGCGCCGGCAAGTCGACGCTGATCAAGTGCGTCGCCGGCACGCATGCCGC
>Ga0187779_10000341_pt1 | contig 32291 bp, 42 predicted proteins | sample 1015_Q2_SP10_10__FD_132435 | JGI IMG/M metagenome (GOLD analysis project Ga0187779, IMG submission 132435) | Tropical peat soil microbial communities from peatlands in Department of Meta, Colombia - 1015_Q2_SP10_10_MG | ecosystem: Environmental > Terrestrial > Soil > Wetlands > Peat | place... | reverse complement strand
GCGATCTTCGGGCTCGAGCCGCGCAGCGACATCATTCAGCGCTGCGTGGTGTGGCAGCTTGCCAAGCGTCGCGCCGGCACGCATGCGGTGAAGAACCGCGCCGACATCAACCGCACCGGCAAGAAGATGTACGCGCAGAAGGGCACCGGCGGCGCCCGCCACGGCGCGCAGAGCGCGCCGCAGTTCCGCGGCGGCGGCCGTTCGTTCGGCCCGGTCGTGCGCAGCCATGCGCATGAGTTGCCGAAGAAGGTGCGCGCACTTGCGCTCAGGCATGCGCTGTCGTCGAAGGCCAAGGACGGCGGCATCGTCATCATCGACAAGGCGTCGATGAAGGACGCCAAGACCGGCGCGCTCGCCAAGCAGTTCGGCAAGCTCGGCGTGTCGAATGCGCTCGTCATCGACGGCGCCGAGATCGAAGTCAATTTCCGCACCGCCGCCCGCAACATCCCGAATATCGATGTGCTGCCGGTGCAGGGCATCAACGTCTACGACATCCTGCGGCGCAAGACCCTGGTTCTGACCAAGGCCGCCATCGATGCGCTGGAGGCGCGATTCAAATGAGCGCCAGCGATCCCCGCCATTACGACGTCATCATCGCCCCGGTGATCACCGAGAAGGCGACCATGGCGTCCGAGCACAACAAGGTGATGTTCAAGGTGCGCAAGACTGCCACCAAGCCGCAGATCAAGGAAGCGGTGGAGAAGCTCTTCGACGTCAAGGTCAAGAGCGTCAACACGCTGGTACGCCAGGGCAAGTGGAAGGTCTTCCGCAACAAGATGGGGCAGCAATCCGACGTCAAGCGCGCGATCGTGACTCTCGAAGAGGGTCACCGCATCGACGTGACCACGGGATTGTGAGGAGCGTTCGATGGCACTGAAGACCTACAATCCGACGACGCCGAGCCAACGGCACCTCGTCAACATCGACCGCTCGGGCCTCTACAAGGGTCCGCCGGTGAAATCGTTGACCGAGGGTCAGAACTCGACCGGCGGTCGCAACAATAACGGCCGGATCACGTCGCGCTTCCGCGGCGGCGGCCACAAGCAGGCCTATCGCAAGATCGACTTCAAGCGCCGGGCCAAGTTCGATATGCCGGCGACCGTCGAGCGGATCGAATACGATCCGAACCGCACGGCGTTCATCGCGCTCATCAAGTACAAGGACGGCGAGCTGGCCTACATCCTGGCGCCGCAGCGCCTTGCCCCCGGCGATACCGTGATCGCCGCCGAGCACGCCGACGTGAAGCCCGGCAACGCCATGCCGATCGGCAACATCCCAGTCGGCACGATCGTGCACAACATCGAGACCAAGATCGGCAAGGGCGGGCAGATCGCGCGTTCGGCCGGGTCGTACGCGCAGATCGTCGGCCGCGACCAGGAATACGTGATCCTGCGTCTGAATTCGGCCGAGCAGCGCCTCATCCACGGTCGCTGCATGGCTTCGGTCGGCGCGGTGTCGAACCCGGACAACATGAATACGGTGATCGGTAAGGCCGGCCGCCAGCGCTGGAAGGGCCGCATGCCGCACAACCGCGGCATCAGCATGAACCCGGTCGATCACCCGCATGGCGGCCGCACCAACGGCGGCAAGCACTGGACCACGCCGTGGGGTCAGCCGACCAAGGGCATGAAGACGCGCAAGAACAAGCGCACCACCAAATTCATCGTGCTCAGCCGGCACGATCGCAAGAAGCATAAGAGCTAAGGACCGACATCATGGCGCGTTCAGTTTGGAAAGGCCCGTTCGTCGACGGTTATCTGCTGCGCAAGGCGGAAGCTGCGCGCGCGTCGGGCCGCCACGAGATGATCAAGATCTGGAGTAGGCGCTCAACCATCCTGCCCCAGTTCGTCGGTTTGAACTTCGGCGTCTACAACGGGCAGAAGCACATTCCAGTGCTGGTGACCGAGGAAATGGTCGGCCACAAGTTCGGCGAGTTCGCACCGGGCCGGATGTTCTACGGCCATTCATCGGACCGCAAGGCAAAGCGCGCCGCCGCGCCGGCCGTTCCGGGTGCACCGGCCGCTGCAGCGCCTGCCGCGCCGGCACCGGCCGCAAGCTGAGGAATAGAAGAGCAAGGTCATGGGTAAGAGCGCACGCGAAAGAGACCTCGCCGATAACGAGGCCAAGGCGGTCAGCCGCACGATGCGGGTGTCGCCGCAGAAGCTCAATCTTGTCGCGCAGCTGATCCGCGGCAAGAAGGTGGCAACTGCGCTCGCCGACCTGCAATTCTCGCACAAGCGCATCGCCAAGGATGTGCGCAAGTGCCTGGAGTCGGCGATCGCCAACGCCGAGAACAATCACGACCTCGACGTCGATGATCTCATCGTCGCCGAGGCCCATGTCGGCAAGTCGCTGGTCATCAAGCGCTTCACGGCGCGCGGCCGCGGCCGGGTGGGGCGCATCCTGAAGCCGTTCTCGCACCTCACCATCGTGGTGCGCGAAGTCGCCCAACCGGCGCAAGCGAAAGCCTGAGAGGAGAGATAGCGTGGGTCAAAAGGTCAATCCAATCGGGCTTCGTGTCGGCATCAACCGTACCTGGGATTCTCGCTGGTACGCCGGCAAGAATGAATACGGTTCGCTGCTGCACGAGGACATCGAGATCCGCAAGGAGCTGATGAAACAGCTCAAGCAGGCCGCCGTGTCGCACATCGTCATCGAGCGCCCGCACAAGAAGTGCCGCGTCACCATCCACTCGGCGCGTCCGGGCGTGGTGATCGGCAAGAAGGGCGCCGACATCGAGAAGCTGCGCAAGTCGGTCGCCAAGCTCACCCAAAGCGACGTCGTCATCAACATCGTCGAGATCCGCAAGCCGGAGCTCGACGCCCAGCTCGTTGCCGAATCAATCGCGCAGCAGCTTGAGCGCCGCGTCGCGTTCCGCCGCGCCATGAAGCGCGCCGTGCAGTCAGCGATGCGTCTCGGCGCCGAAGGCATCCGCATCAACTGCTCGGGCCGCCTCGGCGGTGCCGAAATCGCGCGCATGGAGTGGTACCGCGAAGGCCGCGTGCCGCTGCACACCCTGCGCGCCGACGTCGACTACGGCGTCGCCACCGCTTTCACCACCTATGGCACCTGCGGCGTGAAGGTCTGGATCTTCAAGGGCGAGATCCTCGAGCACGACCCGATGGCGCAGGACAAGAAGCTGGCCGAGGCTGACCAGGGCCGCCCGCGCCGCGAGAACGCATAACGAGCTAAGTCATGTTGCAACCAATCCGCACCAAGTTCCGCAAGGCGTTCAAGGGCCGCATCCACGGCACCGCGACGTCGGGCGCGACGCTGTCCTTCGGCCAGTACGGCTTGAAGGCGCTCGAGCCCGAGCGCGTCACTGCACGCCAGATCGAAGCCGCGCGCCGCGCGCTCACCCGCTTCATGAAGCGGTCGGGCCGCGTCTGGATCCGCGTCTTCCCGGACGTCCCGGTGTCGAAGAAGCCGATCGAAGTCCGCATGGGCAAAGGCAAGGGCACTCCGGAAATCTGGGTGTGCCGCGTCAAGCCGGGCCGCATCCTGTTCGAGGTCGACGGCATCCCGCTCGACGTCGCCAAGCAGGCGCTGGCGCTCGCCGCTGCCAAGCTCCCGGTCAAGACCCGTTTCATCGAACGCATCGCCGAGTAACGACAATGAAAGCCGCCGACGTAAGAGCGATGACCCTGGACCAGCTCGACGACGAGGTCCTCAAGCTGAAGAAGGAGCAGTTCAACCTGCGCTTCCAGCGGGCGACCGGTCAACTCGAGAATACCTCGCGAGTGCGCGTCATCCGCCGTGACATCGCGCGCGTGAAGACGATCGCCGCGCAGAAGCGCGCCGGCGAACCCGAGCCGGCTCCGAAGGTGGAAGCCGCGCCGGCGAAGAAAACCAAGACCGCCAAGCCGAAGGCCGCTGCCAAGCCGCGCGCCAAGGCGAAGGCCAAGGAGTAAGCGATGCCGAAGCGTACGCTGCAGGGCGTGGTCGTCAGCGACAAGCCAAACAAGACGGTGGTGGTCCGCGTCGACCGGCGCTTCACCCACCCGGAGATGAAGAAGACCATCCGCCGCTCGAAGAAGTATCACGCGCACGACGAGAAGAACGAATACTCGGTCGGCGACGTTGTGTGGATCGAGGAGCGCAAGCCGATTTCCAAGCTCAAGTGCTGGGAAGTCGTGCGCGGCGAGAAGAAAGCGAAAGTTTCGTAAGTGAATTCGATCAAGACAAAAAGAGCCACGCCATGATCCAGATGCAAACCAACCTCGACGTCGCGGATAATTCCGGCGCCCGTCGCGTCATGTGCATCAAGGTGCTCGGCGGCTCCAAGCGCAAATACGCCACCATCGGCGATGTCATCGTGGTCTCGGTGAAGGAGGCGATCCCGCGCGGGCGCGTCAAGAAGGGCGAAGTGATGAAGGCCGTCGTCGTGCGTATCGCCAAAGATATCAAGCGTCCGGACGGCTCGGTCATCCGTTTCGACCGCAACGCCGCCGTGCTGATGACGCCGCAGAACGAGCCGGTCGGCACCCGCATCTTCGGGCCCGTGCCGCGCGAACTGCGCGCCAAGAACCACATGAAGATCATCTCGCTCGCCCCGGAGGTGCTGTGATGGCCGCCAAGATCCGCAAGGGCGACAAGGTGATCGTGCTCACCGGCCGCGACAAGGGCCGCACCGGCGAAGTCATCGAGGTGCGTCCGAACGAAGACCGCGCGCTCGTGCGCGGCATCAACATGGTCAAGCGCCACCAGCGCCAGTCGGCGCAGCAGGAAGGCGGCATCATCTCCAAGGAGAGCCCCGTCCACCTGTCGAACCTCGCCGTCGCCGATCCCAAGGACGGCAAGCCGACCCGCATCGGCTTCAAATTCGTTGGCGAGGGTGAGGCCCGCAAGAAGGTGCGCGTTGCCAAGCGCTCCGGAGTAGAGATCGATGGCTGATACGCAGCAGCAAGCCGAAGCCAAGAAGCCGCAGAAGCCGCCACAGGGCGCGCCGAAGGCCAAGGACGGCGGCGAACCCAAGGCGAAGAAGCCGCGCGAGCGCTCGGATTATGTGCCGCGTTTGCGGACGCATTTCGACCAGGTGGTGCGCGAGCAGCTCACCAAGCAGTTCGGCTACAAGAACAAGATGCAGGTGCCCCGGATCACCAAGGTGGTGCTCAACATGGGCATCGGCGAAGGCGTCGCCGACCGCAAGAAGGTCGACAATGCCGCGACCGATCTCACGGCTATCGCCGGCCAGAAGGCCGTCATCACCAAGTCGCGCAAGTCGATCGCGACTTACAAGTTGCGCGACGGCCAGGCCATCGGCTGCAAGGTCACGCTGCGCAAGGCGCGCATGTACGATTTCATCGACCGCCTGGTGAATATCGTGCTGCCGCGCGTTCGCGATTTCCGCGGCCTCAATCCGAAGAGCTTCGACGGCCGCGGCAATTTCAGCCTCGGCATCAAGGAATATACGGTTTTCCCGGAGATCGACTTCGACAAGGTCGTCGATACCTGGGGCCTCGACATCACCGTCTGCACCAACGCGCCCAACGACGACGAAGCGCGCGCGCTGCTGACGGCGTTCAACTTCCCGTTCCGGCAGTGAGGATGTCCTCAAACGCGGGACCGTAAGGAGAGAGAAACGTATGGCTAAGAAGAGTTCGATCGAGAAGAACAACCGCCGGCGCAAGATGGCGAAGCAATACTCCAATCGCCGCGCCAAGCTGAAGGCGATCGCGCACGACAAGAAGTTGCCGACCGAGGAGCGGTTCGCCGCTGCCCTCAAGCTTGCCGAATTGCCGCGCAATTCCTCGGCGACCCGCATCCGCAACCGCTGCGAATTGTCGGGCCGTCCGCGCGCGTATTACCGCAAGCACAAGCTCAGCCGTATCGCGCTGCGCGAACTCGGCTCCAAAGGCCTTATTCCCGGCCTTGTGAAGTCGAGCTGGTAGGAGAGGCGCAATGGCAGTGAACGATCCGATCGGCGACATGATTGCCCGCATCCGCAACGCGCAGATGCGCAACAAGTCGAAGGTTTCCATGCCCGGCTCCAAGCAGCGCGAGCGCGTGCTCGAGGTGCTCAAGAGCGAGGGCTTCATCCGTGGCTTTGCCAGCGTCGCCCATACCGGCGGTCGCAGCGAGCTCGAGATCGAGCTGAAATATGCCGACGGCGAGCCGGTGATCCGCGAGATCGAGCGTATCTCGAAGCCCGGCCGCCGCGTCTACGTCGCGGTGCGCAATCTGCCGCGCATCAACAACGGCCTCGGCGTCGCCATCCTGTCGACGCCCAAGGGCGTGATGGCGGACCACGACGCCCGCGACGCCAATGTCGGCGGCGAAATCATCTGCACGGTGTTCTGATGTCACGTATCGGCAAGAGAGCGGTCAGCATTCCCACCGGCGTCACCGCCAACGTGGAAGGCCAGACCGTCAAGATGAAGGGGCCGAAAGGCAACCTTCAGGTCGTGCTGCACGACGACATCGCGGCCAAGATGGACAAGGGCGCGATCCAGCTCGAGCCGCGCTTCGAGACCAAGCGCGCCCGCTCGCAGTGGGGCACCTCGCGTACCCTCGTCGCCAACCTGATCGCCGGTGTGACCAAGGGCTTCGAGGAGAAGCTCGAGATCAACGGCGTCGGCTTCCGCGCCGCCGTGCAGGGCAAGCAGCTCAATCTGCAGCTCGGCTTCTCGCACGACGTCAACTATCCGATCCCGCAGGGCATCACGATTGCGACGCCGAAGCCGACCGAAATCGTGATCGCCGGCTCGGACAAGCAGCAGGTCGGCCAGGTGGCCGCTGAGCTGCGCGCATACCGCCCGCCGGAGCCCTACAAGGGCAAGGGCGTGAAATACGTAGGCGAATACATCTTCCGCAAAGAAGGCAAGAAGAAGTAGAGGACGAGCGCCATGTCGAGATTGTCTGACCGGACCGCACGGCGGACGGGAGTGGTGCGGCGCAAGCTGAAGCTTGCGGCGGGCACGCGCGCGCGCCTGTCGGTGTTCCGTTCGTCCAAGCACATCTACGCGCAGATCATCGACGACCTGAAGGGCGAGACGCTCGCCGCGGCGTCGACGATGGAAAAGACCATGCGCGGCGACGGCAAGAAGGGCACCAACGTCGCCGCCGCCAAGGAAGTCGGCAAGCTCATCGCCGAGCGCGCCAAGGAAAAGGGCATCAAGGACGTCGTGTTCGATCGCGGCGGCTATCTCTATCACGGACGCATCAAGGCGCTGGCGGATGCCGCGCGTGAAGGCGGCCTCAACTTCTAGGAAACGAGCGTATGGCAACCGAACCCCGCAGAGAACGAGAGCCCCGGCGCGAACGCGGCGGCCGCGAGGAGCGCGACAGCGAGTTCGTCGACAAGCTCGTCCACATCAATCGCGTGGCCAAGGTGGTCAAAGGCGGCCGGCGTTTCGCCTTCGCGGCGCTGGTGATTGTCGGCGACCAGAAGGGCCGGGCCGGTTTCGGCCACGGCAAGGCGCGCGAGGTGCCGGAAGCGATCCGTAAGGCGACCGATGCCGCCAAGCGCAGCCTGACGCGCATTCCGTTGCGCGAGGGTCGCACGCTGCATCACGACGTGCTCGGCCGCCACGGCGCCGGCAAGGTGTTCCTGCGTGCGGCCCCTCCGGGAACCGGCGTCATCGCCGGCGGCCCGATGCGCGCGGTGTTCGAGACGCTGGGCCTGCAGGACGTCGTCGCCAAATCACTCGGCTCGTCGAACCCGTACAACGTGGTGCGCGCGACCTTCAACGCGCTCAAGCGCCAGGATTCGCCGCGCGCGGTCGCCGCCCGCCGCAACATCAAGGTCTCGACGCTGCAGGCGCGCCGCCGCGAAGGCGGCGAGGCCGAGGCAGCCGCGGATTAAGGAATCGACGTCATGGCCCAGGGAAAAAGCATCAAGGTCGAGCAGATCGCGAGCCCGTTGCGCAAGAACAACGATCAGCGCGCGACGCTCATCGGGCTCGGCCTCAACAAGATCGGCCGCAGCCGCGACCTGCCCGATACGCCGGAGACGCGCGGCATGATCCGCAAGGTGCACCATCTGGTGCGCGTGGCCGGCGACGCGAAGTAAAGGACGAGTGCCATGAGACTCAATCAGATCGCCGACCGGCCGGGAGCGCGCAAAAGCCGCATGCGCATCGGCCGCGGTATCGGCTCCGGCAAGGGCAAGACCGGCGGCCGAGGCGGCAAGGGCCAGACCGCGCGCTCGGGCGTCGCCATCAAGGGCTTCGAAGGCGGCCAGATGCCGCTGCACCGGCGTCTGCCGAAGCGCGGCTTCCGCAACACCTCGTTCCAGGTGAAGCTCAATGAGATCAATCTCGGCAAGGTGCAGGCGGCGATCGACGCAGGCCTCCTCAATGCCGGCAACCCGATCGACGTCGATGCCATGGTGAAGGCCGGCCTGATGCGCCGCGCCAAGGGCGGCGTGAAGCTGCTCGGCCACGGCGTGTTCAAGGCGAAAGCTTCGTTCTCGGTCTACCGCGCCTCGCAGTCGGCCATCCATGCGGTCGAGAAAGCCGGCGGCTCGGTGAAGATCCTCGCCGCGCCGAAGGAAGAGTCGGCCGAGCCCAGGGGCAAGAACAAGCGCATGGCGCTCGAAGCCGCCAAAGGCGGCGGCAAGGGCGAGGGCAAGGCGAAAGCAAAGCCTGCCGAAGGCGAGGCTGCGACCGAGTAACGCGCGCCTATATACGGGTTTGTGAACGATGGCCCGGCGCTGTGCCAGGTAGGTTCGAGCAGGGCGCGCGAGGGGCGGGGGCAGGAGCGAGCGAATGGTTTCGGCAGCGGAACAACTGGCGGCCAATCTCAATTTTTCGGCGCTCGCCAAGGCCGAAGAACTCAAGAAGCGCATCTGGTTCACGGTCGGCGCGCTGCTGGTCTACCGGCTCGGCACCTATATTCCGTTGCCCGGCATCGATCCGAGCGCCTGGGAAAAGCTGTTCAGCAGCCAGTCCAGCGGCATCCTCGGCATGTTCAATCTGTTTGCTGGCGGCGGCATCGAGCGCATGGCGATCTTTGCGCTCAACATCATGCCGTACATCTCGGCCTCGATCATCATCCAGCTGATGACGACGGTGTCGCCGACCCTCGAAGCCTTGAAGAAGGAAGGCGAGGCCGGCCGCAAGATCATGAACCAGTACACGCGCTACCTGACGGTGGCGCTCGCCGCGGTGCAGGCCTATGGCATCGCCATCGGCCTCGAAGGCTCGACCAGCGTCGTCACCGATCCGGGCTGGTTCTTCCGCATCTCGACCACCATCACGCTCACCGGCGGCACCATCTTCCTGATGTGGCTCGGCGAGCAGATCACCTCGCGCGGTATCGGCAACGGTATCTCGCTGATCATCCTTGCCGGCATCGTTGCGCGCCTGCCATCGGCCATCGTCGGCACCCTCGAGCTCGGCCGGCAGGGCGCGCTGTCGACCGGCCTGATCATCGCCGTCATCCTGATGGCGGTCGCCGTCATCGCCTTCATCGTGTTCATGGAGCGCGCGCAGCGCCGCCTGCTGATCCAGTATCCCAAACGCCAGGTCGGCAACCGAATGTTCGAGGGCCAGTCCTCGCATCTGCCGCTCAAGCTCAACACGTCTGGCGTCATTCCGCCGATCTTTGCCTCGTCGCTGCTGCTGCTGCCGACGACGGTTGCCAATTTCAACGCGACTTCAGGCCCCGGCTGGCTCACCACGGTGACGACGCTGCTCGGCCACGGCCGGCCGCTGTTCCTGATCCTCTACGTGTCGCTGATCGTCTTCTTTGCCTTCTTCTATACGGCGATCGTGTTCAACCCGACCGAGACCGCCGACAATCTCAAGAAGCACGGCGGCTTCATCCCGGGCATCCGTCCGGGCGAGCGCACCGCCGAATATCTCGACTATGTGCTGTCGCGCATCACGGTTGTCGGCGCGCTCTATCTGTCCATCGTCTGCTTGATCCCGGAGATCCTGATCTCCTACGCCGCGGTGCCGTTCTATTTCGGCGGCACGTCGCTGCTCATCGTGGTCAGCGTCACCATGGACACCGTCGCCCAGATCCAGGGCTATCTGCTGGCGCACCAGTATGAAGGCTTGATCAAACGCTCCAGATTGCGGGGCCGGACGCGATGAGTTCAGAGCTCGCGCGGCGAATTGCTTTTACGCTCGGCGCGCTCCTGATTTTCCGCATCGGCGCTTACATTCCCCTGCCGGGCACCAACATCATTGCCTGGAGCCATGCCGCCGGCATGGACACGCCGAGCCTGTTCGGCTCGTTCACCTTGCCCGCCGGCACGCCGGCGCGGCACTTCGCGATCTTCGGACTCGGCCTGATCCCCTACATCACTGCCGCGATCATTCTTCAGGTCGTTTGCATCGGCTCGGCGCGCCTGCGGGCCTTGAACGAGGCGGGCGAGCGCGGCCGCGCCAAGCTCGTCACCTATACGCTCTGCCTCACGATCCTGATGGCCGCGTTTCAGGCCTATGGCATAGCCGAGGGCCTCGAGCGGCTAACCGGCCTCGTGCCGCAGCCCGGCGCGCTGTTCAAGGCGATGACGGTGCTGTCGCTCACCGCCGGCACGCTTGTTCTCGTCTGGCTCTGCAATCAGATCACCTTGCGCGGGGTCGGCAACGGCCTCGTGCTCGTGCTGGCGATCAGCCTGCTGATCGATCTGCCGACGCCGGTTGCCGCCACCTTCGAGCGCGCCCGCATGGGCATGTTCACGGGCAACATGGTCCTGCTCACCGCCGTTCTGGCCTTGCTCGTCACCATCGCGATTGTTCTCTTCGAGGGCGCGCGGCGCGTTATCGCCGTCGACTATCCGCAGCAGACGATCGGCGGCACCACGCTCGAGAGCCGCACCGCCAATCTGATGCTCAAGGTCAACAATGCCGGGCTGATCCCGACGGTGCTGGCGGGCTGGTTCATCGTCATCCTGGGGCTCGGCGTTATTTTCGGCATCGGGCCGGAGAGCCCGCTGCTGCGCGAACTCGGTCACGGCCATTCGCTGTTCATGGTGCTGTTTGCCATCCTCGTGGTGCTGCTGACGCTGTTTTACACCGCGTATCTGATCGACCCTGACAAGATGAGTGCGCAGCTCAAGACCTTCGGCGGCGTCGTGCGCGGCGTCGCGCCCGGTGAGGCGACCGCCGACTACATCGACAGCGTGGTGTCGCGGGTGACGATGCTCGGCGCGGTCTATCTCGTGCTCATCTTCATCGTGCCCGAGATCTTGATCGTCTATCTCGGCCTGCCGCTCTATCTCGGCGGCGCGTCGTTCCTCGTCGTGATCTGCGCTGCGCTCGACTTCGGATCGCAGCTCAAGCAAGAATTCACATTTAAGGCCGGGGGCGTTTCACCATGAGATTGATCCTGCTCGGCCCGCCGGGGGCGGGGAAGGGCACGCAAGCGCAACGTCTGGTTTCCAAGCACGGCATCGTCCAGCTCTCCACCGGCGACATGCTGCGCGCCGCGGTCGCCGCCGGCACGCCGGTCGGCCAGCGCGCCAAGGCCATCATGGATCGCGGCGAGTTGGTGCCCGACGAGGTGGTGGTGGCCATCATCGCCGACCGCATCGATCAGCCCGACGCCAGGAAGGGCTTCATCCTCGACGGCTTCCCGCGCACCGTGCCGCAGGCGGAAGCCCTCGACGAACTGCTGGGCGAGCGCGGCCTCAAGCTCGACGCCGTGATCGAGCTCAAGGTCGATGAGGGCATCCTGCTCAAGCGCATCGAGAAGCGCGTCGCCGAGATGACGGCGCGCGGCGAGAAGGTGCGCGCCGACGACAATCCGGAGGTCCTCAAGGGCCGACTCGCCGCCTACCGTGCGCAGACCGCGCCGCTCACCTACTACTACGCCTCCAAGGGCATGCTGCGCGGCGTCGACGGCATGGCGCCGATCGAGGAGGTCACCACCGCCATCGCCGGGCACCTCGATAAGGCCAAAGCCAAGGGCGCCAAGCATGCCGCCCGCAGGGCCGCCCGGCGCGGACCCGCCAAGCGGTCAAAGAGCGCCAAAGGGCATACGAAGGCACGCTCCAAGGCCGCCGGCCGCGGTTCCAAGCGCCGCAAGGCCGGCCGCCCGAAGGCCAAAAACAGGGGCGGAAATCGCAAATCCGGTAGCCGCCGGAGGTTGACGAGAGCGCGATGAATCCCTTAATAAGCTGCGCATCCAGGAGCTTAACGCGATGCCGGGCCCCCAAAGGACGGGGACGGGCGTCGCGTGACGCTTTGCGTCAACCCCTTGTGGGACCTAAAGAATTCGAGCCCATCCGGGCCGGCCGATAATAGGAGAGCACATCCGTGGCTCGTATCGCGGGCGTCAATTTGCCGACCAACAAGCGCGTGATCATCGCGCTCCAGTACATCCATGGCATAGGACCCAAGATCGCCAAGGATATCGTTACCAAGGTTAACCTGCCGCCCGAGCGCCGCGTGTCGCAACTGACCGACGCCGAGGTGCTGCAGATCCGCGAGGTCATCGACCACGACTATGTCGTAGAAGGCGACCTGCGTCGCGACGTTGCCATGAACATCAAGCGGCTGATGGACCTCGGCTGCTACCGCGGCCTGCGCCACCGCAAGGGCCTGCCGGTTCGCGGTCAGCGCACGCATACCAATGCGCGCACACGCAAGGGTCCGGCCAAGACCATCGCCGGCAAGAAGAAGGTCGAGTCGAAGTAACGGGAATTGCCCGCGCCTTTTTGGCTCAGCGGGCCGCGAAAGGATTTGAGGAATGGGTAAGGAAGCCACCCGCGTCCGCCGGCGCGAAAGAAAGAACATCGCGTCGGGAGTCGCACACGTCGCGGCTTCGTTCAACAATACCATGATCACCATCACCGATGCGCAGGGCAACACGATTGCCTGGTCGTCGGCGGGGACCATGGGCTTCAAGGGTTCGCGCAAGTCGACGCCCTACGCCGCGCAGGTGGCCGCTGAAGACGCCGCCAAGAAGGCGCAGGAGCACGGCATGCGGACCTTGGAAGTCGAGGTGTCGGGCCCCGGTTCGGGCCGCGAGTCGGCGCTGCGCTCGTTGCAGGCGGCCGGCTTCACCATCACCTCGATCCGTGACGTCACCACGATCCCGCATAACGGTTGCAGGCCGCGTAAGCGTCGTCGCGTTTGATTTCGTTTCCTGAGGCGGGTGCGAGGCGCGCATCCGCTGCCGCCGAAACCTTCCCCACATGGCGGGTGGGATCGCGCGGGGCCAAGGCCATCGCGCCGCTGAAAAGGTGAAGACGTGATCCAGAAGAATTGGCAGGAATTGATCAGGCCGAACAAGCTCCAGGTCGCCGCCGGCTCCGACGCCGCGCGTACAGCCACCGTCGTTGCCGAGCCGCTCGAACGCGGCTTCGGTGTGACGCTCGGCAACGCGCTGCGCCGCATCTTGCTGTCGTCGCTCCAGGGCTCGGCGGTACAGTCGGTGCACATCGACGGCGTGCTCCACGAGTTCTCCTCGATCGCCGGCGTGCGCGAGGACGTCACCGACATCGTCCTCAATATCAAGGACATCGCCATCAAGATGCAGGGCGAAGGCCCCAAGCGCATGGTGGTGAAGAAGCAGGGCCCCGGCACCGTCACGGCGGGCGACATCCAGACCGTCGGCGACGTGGTCGTGCTCAATCCGGACCTCGTGCTGTGCACCCTCGACGAGGGCGCCGAGATCCGCATGGAGTTCACGGTCAACACTGGCAAGGGCTATGTGCCGGCCGAGCGTAACCGCCCCGAGGACGCGCCGATCGGCTTGATCCCGGTCGACTCGCTGTACTCGCCGGTGCGCAAGGTCTCCTACAAGGTCGAGAACACCCGCGAGGGCCAGATCCTCGATTACGACAAGCTCACCATGACGATCGAGACCAACGGCGCGGTGTCGCCGGAGGACGCGCTCGCTTACGCCGCGCGCATTCTCCAGGACCAGCTCAACGTCTTCGTCAACTTCGAGGAGCCGCGCAAGGAAGCCGCCGCGGAGGCGATCCCGGATCTCGCGTTCAATCCGGCCTTCCTCAAGAAGGTCGACGAGCTCGAGCTGTCCGTTCGCTCGGCCAACTGTCTCAAGAACGATAACATCGTCTACATCGGCGATCTGGTGCAGAAGACCGAAGCGGAGATGCTGCGCACGCCGAACTTCGGCCGCAAGTCGCTCAACGAGATCAAGGAAGTGCTGGCGCAGATGGGCCTGCATCTCGGCATGGAAGTGCCGGGCTGGCCGCCGGAGAACATCGAAGAGCTGGCGAAGCGCTTCGAAGATCATTACTGAGCCGCGCTCGAGAGCGCGCACACACGGGGTAGGGGTTTAGGCGATGCGTCACGGCAAGGTTCACCGCAAGCTCAACCGCACGGCGGAGCATCGCAAGGCCATGTTTGCCAACATGTGTGCCTCGCTCATCAAGCACGAGCAGATCGCTACGACGCTGCCGAAGGCCAAGGAGTTGCGCCCGATCGTCGAAAAGCTGGTGACGCTCGCCAAGAAAGGCGGGCTCGCCGCGCGCCGTCAGGCGATCTCGGAAATCCGCGATGTCGCCCAGGTCAAGAAGCTGTTCGACGTGCTCGGCCCCCGCTACAAGGAGCGTAAGGGCGGGTACACCCGCATCATGAAGGCCGGGTTCCGCTACGGCGACAATGCCGCCAACGCGGTGATCGAGTTCGTCGACCGCGACCTCGAGGCCAAGGGCAAGGATTCTGGGCCGGTGCAGGAAAAGAAGGCCGAGGAAACGCCAGAGGCGGTTCCGGCCTAAGCCAATCGGCAAGTCAAATTCACAAGGCGGCCTTCAAGGCCGCTTTTTGCTTTTGGCGTCACATGCGTCCTCTATAATCGGCTCACTTCATGCTTCGGGGAGGAAACATGATCCGGGCCATCATTGCGGTTCTTGCGTTTGCGTTGGCAAGCGGCGCCGCCAACGCGCAATCCGATCTCGTTAAGCGCGGCGATTATCTCGTCAACGGCGTGCTCACGTGCGGCAACTGTCACACGCCGAAGGGCCCGAGCGGCGACATCATGGACAAGGCGTTCTCCGGCGGCCTTTCGTGGGACGAGCCGCCGTTCAAGGTGACGGCGCCGAACATCACACCCGACAAGGAGACCGGCATCGGCAACTACACCGACGCCGAGCTCAAGACCGTGCTGCGCAAGGGCATCAAGCGTGACGGCGTACTGGTCGCGATGGTCATGCCGAGCGGCTTCTACGAGATCATGACCGACCGCGACCTCGACGCGGTGATCGCCTATCTGCACACGCTCAAGCCGATCTCGAACAAGGTCGCGGACCCGGTCTACAAGATGAAGCAGGGCCATCCGATCCCGCCCGCCGGCGACAAGAAATTCACCGACGCCGACATGACCGACAAGGTGCACAAGGGCTTCTACCTCGCCACCATCGCGCACTGCATGGAGTGCCATACGCCGATGGGGCCGCGGGGCCGAGAATTCGCGACCAAGCTCGGCACCGGCGGCTTCGATTTCCCCGGCCCCTGGGGCGTCTCGACCTCGCGCAACATCACCCAGAGCAAGGACAAGGGCATCGGCAACTGGACCGATGCCGAGATCAAGCGCGCCATCACCGCCGGCGTGAGCCGGGACGGCAGCAAGCTCAAGCCGCCGATGGGCTTCCATTATTATGCGACCATGACAAGCGACGATCTCGACGACATTGTCGCCTATCTGCGCACGGTGTCGGCCAATAACTGATATTTCCGAATAGGGCGCGGGCGGCCTTCATTTAGCCCGCGCGGGGGCCTATATCTCGGCATCTTCCGGGGTCAGAAAAACCATGCGTCTGATGCTTCGCTGTGCCGCCCTCATCCTGCTTGCCGCCGCCGTTTCTCCGGCCGCGGCGCAGCAGCGCCTCGTGCCCTCGCAGAGCGAACTGCGGGCCTCTTACGCGCCGGTCGTCAACCGCGTCGCGCCGGCGGTCGTCAACGTCTACGCCGCGCGCATGGTGCAGAACCGCAACCCAATGTTCGACGATCCGATCTTCCGGCGCTTCTTCGGCGTGCCGGAGGGCGGCGGCAACCAGATCCAGCGCTCGCTCGGCTCGGGCGTCATCGTCGATCCCTCCGGCCTGATCGTCACTAACGTTCACGTCATCGAGAATGCCGACGAGGTCAAGGTGGCGTTGTCCGACAAGCGCGAGTTCGAAGCCGAGATCGTGCTCAAGGACAAGCGCAGCGACCTCGCTGTGCTGCGACTCAAGGACTCGCACGAGAAATTTCCGCATATCGAGCTCGCCAATTCCGACCAGTTGCAGGTCGGCGACGTCGTGCTCGCAGTCGGCGATCCCTTCGGCGTCGGCCAGACGGTGACGCACGGTATCGTCTCGGCGCTGGCGCGCACGCAGGTCGGCATCACCGACTACCAGTTCTTCATCCAGACCGACGCGGCCATCAATCCCGGCAATTCGGGCGGCGCGCTGGTCGACCTCGATGGCCGCCTCGTCGGCATCAACACCGCGATCTATTCGCGCTCGGGCGGCTCGCAGGGCATCGGCTTTGCCATCCCCGCCAACATGGTGCGCGTCGTCGTCGCCTCCGCCGAGCACGGCGGCAAGGCGGTCGAGCGGCCCTGGCTCGGCGCCAAGCTGCAGATCGTGACGCCGGAGATCGCCGACAGCCTCGGCCTCAAGCGCCCGACCGGCGCGCTCATCAACAATATCGTGGCGAGCAGCCCGGCCGAGCAGGCGGGACTCAAGCCCGGCGACCTGATCCTGACGGTTGACGGTCAGGAGGTCGACGATCCGAACGCTTTCGACTACCGCTTCGCCACCAAGCCGCTCGGCGGCACCGCGCAGCTTGGGTTCCTGCGCGCGGGCAAGGAATTGACCGCCAAGGTCGCGCTGCGCATCGCGCCGGAATCGCCGCGCGACGAGCTAACTATCCGCTCGCGCTCGCCGTTCTCCGGCGCGCGCATCGCCAACCTGTCGCCGGCGCTCGCCGACGAGCTTCAGCTGCGCGCCGATCAGGGCGTCGTCATCCTCGACGTCGACGCCGGCTCCTACGCCAGCAATATCGGGCTGCGCCGCGGCGACGTCATCGTCGCGGTCAACGGCAAGCGCATCGATAAGACGCGCGATCTCGACGACGCCACGCGTACCCAAAACCGCGCCTGGCGCGTCATCATCAACCGCGGCGGACAGCAGATTTCCGCGGTCTTCTCGGGATGAGCCCGCGGGCCAAATCCGGTCCCACGCTCTTCGCCGCCGCCGGCCTCGACAAGGATGCGCCGCGTCCGCTCGCCGACCGGCTGCGCCCGCAGAAGCTCGACGAGGTCGTCGGCCAGGATCATCTGCTCGGTCCGGACGGCGCGCTCACACGCATGCTGTCGACGCGCTCGCTCGGCAGCCTCGTGTTCTGGGGCCCGCCCGGCACCGGCAAGACGACGGTGGCGCGGCTTCTGGCGCAGGCGACCGATCTGCATTTCGAGCAGGTCTCGGCGATCTTCACCGGCGTCGCCGACCTGAAGAAAGTGTTCGAGGATGCGCGCCGCCGCCGCGAGACCGGGCAGGGCACGCTGCTGTTCGTCGACGAGATCCACCGCTTCAACCGCGCGCAGCAGGACAGCTTCCTCCCCGTGATGGAGGACGGCACCATCATCCTCGTCGGCGCCACCACGGAAAATCCCAGCTTCGAGCTCAATGCGCCGGTTCTGTCGCGCGCCCGCGTGCTGGTGTTCAAGCCGCTCGACGCGGCGGCGATCGAGAAGCTGCTCGCGCGTGCCGAGCAGATCGAAGGCCGCAAACTGCCGCTCGACGCGCAGGCCCGTGAGCAGCTGATCGGCATGGCCGACGGCGACGGCCGTGCCGCGCTGACGCTCGCGGAAGAGGTCTGGCGCGCCGCGCGCAGGGACGAGATCTTTTCCGCCGCGCAATTGCAGTCGATCGTGCAGCGCCGCGCGCCGCTCTACGACAAGTCGCAGGACGGTCACTTCAATCTGATCAGCGCGCTGCACAAGTCGGTGCGCGGCTCCGACCCCGACGCTGCGCTCTATTATCTGGCCCGCATGCTCGATGCCGGCGAGCCGCCGCTCTACATCGCGCGCCGCGTTGTGCGCATGGCGATCGAGGACATCGGCATGGCCGATCCGCAGGCTCTCGTCATCGCCAATGCTGCCAAGGAGGCCTACGATTTCCTCGGCTCGCCCGAGGGCGAGCTCGCCATCGCACAGGCCGTGATCTACGTCGCCACCGCGCCGAAATCGAACGCCGGCTATGCCGCCTATGGCGCCGCCATGCGCGTCGCCAAGGAGGCGGGCTCGCTGGTGCCGCCCAAGCACATCCTCAATGCGCCGACCAACCTGATGAAGGAAGAAGGCTACGGCCGCGGGTATGCCTACGATCATGACGAGGAGGAGGCCTTCTCCGGGCAGAACTATTTCCCCGATGCGCTGCCGCGCCAGACCTTCTACAATCCGCCCGAGCGCGGCTTCGAGCGTGAGATCAGGAAGCGCCTCGACTATTGGGCCAAGCTGCGGAAAGAGCGGGGCGGCAATGCGTAAATTCCGGCTTTGGCCGGCGGTCGCCGTGCTGGGGAGCATCGGCGTCGCGCAAGGCGCGGAATCGATGAGCGGCCGCTGGGCGGAAGACGAAGCCGCCTGCGCCGCCTTCGGCACCGCGAAGTCGCCGCTCGTCGTCTCCGACACCTCGCTGCGCTGGCGCGACGAAACCTGCCGTACCGGCCGGCAATACCGCACCGGCGACACGCTGCACGTCGAGGCCTTCTGTCACGGCGACACCGGCGAACGCACCATCCCAGTGTCGCTGCGTCTTGCCGGCGACCGCATCGTCGTCAGTTGGGCCCGCGTGCTACAAGGCCAGCTGCAGCGCTGTCGCTAGAGCCCGGACCCCGCCGTGATCGATCTCGACGCCTATTTCCGACGCATCGGCTATTCCGGACCGCGCAAGGCGACGCTCGGCACGTTGCGGGAGCTGCACGGCCTGCATCCGCAGGCGATCCCGTTCGAGAATCTCGACCCGCTGCTCAAGCGTCCGGTCAAGCTCGACCCGGCGTCGTTGCAGGCGAAGATGGTCGAAGGCGGGCGCGGCGGCTACTGCTTCGAGCACAATTCGCTGTTCGCCAACGTGCTGCGCCAGCTCGGCTTCAAGGTGCGTGAGGGGACGGCGCGCGTGCGCTGGAACGTGCCGGACCAGGTCAAGACGCCGCGCGTGCACTGTCTGCTGTTCGTCGAGGCCGAAGGCGCGGACTACCTCGCCGATGTCGGTTTCGGCGGCAATGTGCTGACCGCGCCGCTCAGGCTCGACGCGCGCGAGGCGCAGACAACGCCGCACGAGGAGTTCCGCCTCGTCAACGAGGGCGACGGCCGCGTCGTCCAGGAGGCGAAGATCAACGGCGCCTGGACGCCGCTTTACGCCTACGATTTCTCCGAGACCCATCCGTCCGACTACGAGATGGGCAATTGGCTGACTTCGACGCATCCGAACTCGATCTTCGTCAACGGCCTGCTCGGCGCGCGCGCCGAGCCGGGCAAGCGCTATGCGCTGCGCGACAACCAGCTTTCGGTCCACACCACCGGCGGCGGCAGCGAGAAACGCACGCTCAATGCGCGCGAACTGCGCGATGCGCTCGGCGATCTGTTCAAGCTGCGGCTGTCCGGCCTCGACGGCCTCGACGCGGCACTCGCGCGTCTTGCGGCGGGTACGGCATGAGCCGGCGCGGCCGCGGACGCAACGGACCTCATCAGCCGGGCGGCGGCCGCCAGCAGGCCGGTCCGCGGCATCGGGACCGCAAGCGCGATGAGCGCCCACGCCAGGACCGTCACCCTAAGGCGCGAGCGCAGCGAGCCTCGAAGGGTGGCGGCCCGGGCGGTGGCCGTTCATCCTTCGAGGCGCGCAAAGCGCGCGCACCTCAGGATGACGGAGCCAAGCCAAACGCGTTTGCAGGCTCTACCACAGTCCAAACCGTCACCGTCACCGCCGACGAAAACAACATGCGCGTCGACCGTTTCTTCGAGGCGCGCTTCCCCGGCCTGTCGTTCAGTCACATCCAGCGCATCATCCGCAAGGGCGAGGTGCGCGTGAACGGCAAGCGCACGCAGCCGAAGGCGCGGCTCGAGACCGGCCAGGCCGTGCGCATCCCGCCGCTGAGCCTTGCGCCGCCGAAGCCGCGCGACGATGCCCCGCAGACGCAAAAAGATCGCGCCTTCCTCAAAGGCATCACGCTCTACGAAGACGACGACGTCATGGTGCTCAACAAGCCGATGGGGCTTGCCGTGCAGGGCGGCTCCGGCACGCAGCGTCACGTCGACGGCATGCTCGGAGCGCTGCGCGGCGCACACCCCGACGCGCAGCGCCCGCGCCTCGTGCACCGTCTCGACAAGGAAACCTCCGGCTGTCTGCTCATCGCCAAGACGCGCTTTGCCGCCGCCGCGCTGTCGAAATCGTTCCGCGCCCGCTCGACGCGCAAGATCTATTGGGCGCTGGTCGCCGGCGTTCCGCGCCCGCATCAGGGCCGCATCTCGACCTTCCTCGCCAAGGAGGAGCGGGTCGAGGATAGTTTCATGCGTATCGCCAAACATGGCGAAAAGGACGCCGTCCACGCTGTCACATATTACGCGGTGGTCGAGACCTCGGCGCAGAAGCTCGCCTGGCTGTCGCTCAAGCCGGTCACCGGCCGCACCCACCAGCTGCGCGCCCATATGGACCATATCGGCCATCCGATCGTCGGCGATCCGAAGTATTTCAACAAAGAGAACTGGGAGTTACCTGGCGGTATCCAGGATAGGCTGCATCTTCTGGCCCGCCGCATCGTCGTGCCGCATCCGCGCGGCGGCGTCATTGACGTGTCGGCGCCGCTGCCACCGCATATGGAGCAGAGCTGGAATTTGCTTGGTTTCGAAGCCAAGCGCTACGATCCGATCGAGGAGGCGCCGGAGGAGTAGCGGGGGCGGGGGCCGGCGTTTATGTGAAAGCCATGCCGCGGAGCCTGCTCATCCTGCTGCTGCTCATGCTGGCGCTCACCGCGCCCGCCGTCGCCATCGGCCCCGACGCCGATGGCAACTACAACATCATGAAGCCTGAGCCTGGAACGCCGGCAGCGAAACAGCGTGCGCGCAAGCCGACGGCTGAGCGCGAGATGACGCCGCCCAAAGGTTTCGGCGTCAAGCAAGACACGCGTCGCGGCTCGTCGGACAATGTCTATCCAACGTCGCTGCCGAAGTCGGATCATCCGCTGTCGGTGCCGCGTCAGGAGTTGGCGCGTCCCGCGGCCAAAGGCCCGCCGCCGGTTTACGTGCCTGAGACCGGCCGGCCGCTGCCCAATCTGCCGAGCGTCGGCCATGGCCCGGGCGGGGCGGAAACCTTCCAAGACAAGGCGGTGCGCTGCGCGCATCAGGCCGGCATCTACGGCCCGAAAAACACCGGCAATCCCAACGCCTATATCGGCGGCTGCGTGAACCAGTAGCGCCGGCCGTCATCCCGAAACGCGAAGTGAAGCACGCGGCTTTTCGCGGCCAAAACTTGCTGCTTGACAGGCAACCAAAAGGTTGCATATTGTGATTATGGATCTGGTGTTCAAAGCCCTGGCCGATGCCAGCCGCCGCGAGTTGCTCGACAGGCTGCGCGCCGACAACGGCCAGACGCTGAACGAGCTCTGTGTGCGTCTCGACATGACGCGGCAGGCGGTCAGCAAGCACCTTGGAATCCTAGAGGAGGCCAATCTGATCGCCGCCGTGAAGCAGGGCAGGGAGAAGCTGCACTACCTCAATCCGGTGCCCATCCACGACATCGCCGAGCGCTGGATCGGCAAATTCGAACGGCAGCGGCTTCAAGCTCTCAGTGAACTCAAGAAAGGTTTGGAGGAGAAGTCATGAGTAAGCCGACATTCGTCTACGTCACCTACATCGCTTCGACGCCGGAGAAGGTGTTTAAGGCGCTGACCGACAAGGAAGCAACCGCGAAATTCTGGTTCGGCAATGCCGCGACCTCCGACTGGAAAGTCGGTTCGCCTATCCAGTTTCATCGCGAAGGCAAGCTGATCCTGCAAGGCAAGATTCTCGAAAACGATCCGCCGCGGCGGCTGTCCTACACGTTCCACTCGATGCATGAGCCGCACAACGGCAAGGAGCCGCCCTCGCGCGTCGTGATGGAGCTCGAAAAGCAGAAGGATCAGGTCAAGCTCGTCGTCACCCATGACGACTTCATCGAAGGCAGCAAGGTGTTCGAATCGATCAGCAATGGCTGGCCGCTCGTGCTGTCGAGCCTCAAGAGCTACGTCGAACTGAACCGCGCCGTGCTGCACGCACCCTGGTACGAGCAGAAGGACGCGGCCGCTTCATAAGCTTCGTTGCGTGCGTGGTCTCTGAGGGGGCGTCCCGTGTGCCGCGCGGGGCGCCTCTTCATTTTTCGGCGCTGGCTCTGTTGAGCGCGGCGAGATCGTCCGTCGTCAGCTTGAGCTGTGGCGCCTTCATGATCTCGTCGAGCTGCTTCAGGCTGGTGGCGCTGGCGATCGGCGCGGTGATGAAAGGCTGCGCGATCAGCCAGGCGATCGCCACCTGCGCCGGTGACGCCTGGTGGCGTGCCGCGACGGCGTCGAGCGCTGAGAGGATGCAGAAGCCGCGCGCATCGGCGTAGCGCTTGAGCCGGCCGCCGCGGTTGGGATGCTTCAGCGCCGCGTCGAGCGACCGGTACTTGCCGGTCAGGAAGCCCGCCGCGAGCGAATAGTAGTTGATGACGCCCAGGCCCTCGGCGCGGACGACCGGGCCGTATTCGGTCTCGAACTCGTTGCGATCGGACAAATTGTAGAGCGGCTGCAGCGACTCGTAGCGCGGGATGCCGAGCTTCTGGCTAGCCGCGAGCGAGGCCTTCAGCCGCGCCGGCGAAATGTTGGAGGCGCCGATGGCGCGAACCTTCCCCTGCGCGATCAGTCTGGCATAGGCCTGCAGCGTTTCCTCGACCGCCGTCACCTCATCGTCGAAATGCGTCTGGTAGAGGTCGATGCGGTCGGTTTGCAGCCGCTTCAGCGACGCCTCGCAGGCGCGCATGACGTAGTCGGGCTTGAGGCTGCGGCCTTCGCCCATGTCTTCGCCGAGCTTGGTGGCGATGATGATCTTGTCGCGCTTGCCGCTCTTCTTCAGCCAGGTGCCGATGATGGTTTCGGATTCGCCGCCTTTGTGGCCCGGCGCCCACCGCGAATAGCTGTCCGCGGTGTCGATGGCGTTAAAGCCCTTGTCGACAAACGCATCAAGGATGGTGTGCGAGGTCTTTTCGTCGGCGTTCCAACCGAACACATTGCCGCCGAGCATCAGCGGCGCAAGCCGCAGATCGGAGCGGCCGAGGCGGCGGAGCTCCAACTTAGCGCAAGCTCGCGTTGATCTTGTCGAGCGCCGACTGGCCGGGGCAGAGCTCTTTGGCGTTGAGCTTGTTGAGCGGCATGTCGACGGTGCGCAGGTGCGCGTGCAGGTCCTCCGGCTGGTCGTCGACATAGAGCAGGCCGGTGACGATCTGCCCCTTCGACGCATGATGCTGGAGGAAGCCGAGCGCCGCGGTGCGGTCGTGGATGTCGTAGTCGGCCGCGAGCTTGCGCAGCGCGAGCCGCGAGCCGTCGTGCTGCTCGACGATCTCGACCGTGCCCGGCTCCTGCTTTACCTCGATCGGCATGCGCTGCGAGATGAAATCGAGCCGGTTCACCGCTTCGTTGTGCTCGCGCACGAAATCGAAGCTCTTCGTCGAGCCCGCATGGTTATTGAAGGCGACGCAGGGGCTGATGACGTCGATGAAGGCCGCGCCTTTGTGCGCGATCGCCGCCTTGATCACCGGCACCAGCTGGTGCTTGTCGCCGGAGAAGGAGCGGGCGACGAACGAGGCGCCGAGCTGCAGCGCCATCGCCACGAGGTCGATCGAATTGTCCGTGTTCATCATGCCGCGCTTCGACTTCGAGCCACGATCGGCGGTCGCCGAGAACTGGCCTTTGGTCAGGCCGTACACGCCGTTGTTCTCCACGATGTAGACCATGTTGACGCCGCGCCGCAGGCAGTGTGCGAACTGGCCGAGGCCGATTGAGGCTGAATCGCCGTCGCCCGACACGCCGAGATAGATCAGGTCGCGGTTGGCGAGGTTGGCGCCCGTGAGCACCGACGGCATGCGGCCGTGCACTGAGTTGAAGCCGTGCGAATTGCCGAGGAAATAGGTCGGCGTCTTCGATGAGCAGCCGATGCCGGAGATCTTGGCGACGCGATGCGGCTCGATGGCGAGCTCGAAGCAGGCCTGGATGATCGAGGCCGTGATCGAATCGTGCCCGCAGCCGGCGCACAGGGTCGATACCGTGCCCTCGTAGTCGCGATGCGTGTAGCCGAGTGAATTCTTCGGCAGGTCCGGATGGTGGAATTTCGGCTTGGCGAGATAGGTCATGACGTTACCTTGAGTGGCTTCAGCGTCAGCTTGTCGAGGTGGTCGCCGATTTCCTTGGCGATGAAACGGGCGGTGATCGGCGTGCCGTCATAGTGGTTGATCGGCACCAGCCGCACCGGATCGATGCCGCATTCGTTGACGATCAGCGAGCGCAGTTGCGCGTCGCGGTTCTGCTCGACCACGAAGGTGAAGTCGTGGCCGGCAACGAAGCTGTTGACGCTCGAATGGAACGGGAAGGCGCGGACGCGCATGCGGTCCACGGAGTGGCCGCGCGCCTCGATCATGGCGACCGCCTCTTCCATCGCCGGCGAGGTCGAGCCGTAATAGATAACGCCGTATTTGGAAGGCTTCCCCGCATTGGCGAGCAGCGGCCGCGGCACCAGGTCCTTGGCGGTGTCGAACTTGCGGATCAGCCGTTGCATGTTGTCGACGTAGGGCGCGCCTTCTTCGGTGTATTTCGCGTACCTGTCGCGCGAGGTGCCGCGGGTGAAAAACGAGCCCTTGGTCGGGTGCGTGCCCGGGTAGGTGCGGTAGGAGATGCCGTCGCCGTCGACGTCGAGATAGCGGCCGAAGTCCTTGCCGGCTTCCAGCTCCTCCGCCGTCATCACCTTGCCGCGGTCATAGGCGCGGCTGTCGTCCCATCTCAGCGGCTTGCACAGCCGATTATTCATGCCGATGTCAAGGTCGAGCATGACGAAGATTGGCGTCTGCAGCCGGTCGGCGAGATCGAAGGCCTGGGCGCCCATCTCGAAGGCCTCGTTGGGATCCTCCGGGAACAAGAGCACGTGCTTGGTGTCGCCGTGCGAGGCATAGGCGCAGGAGATGATGTCGCACTGCTGCGTGCGCGTCGGCATGCCGGTCGAGGGACCAGCGCGCTGCACATCGAAAATCACGGCCGGGATTTCGGCAAAGTAAGCGAGCCCGATGAACTCCTGCATCAACGAGATGCCGGGGCCTGAGGTCGCGGTGAAGGCGCGCGCGCCGTTCCAGCCCGCGCCGATCACCATGCCGATCGAAGCCAGTTCGTCTTCCGCCTGGATGACGGCGTATTTCGCGTGCTTGGTGTCGGGGTCGATACGCAGCTTGGCGCAATGGCGCGTGAAGGCATCGGCGAGCGAGGAGGAAGGCGTGATCGGATACCAGGCGCACACCGTCGCGCCGCCATAGACGGCGCCGAGCGCCGCGGCCGAATTGCCCTCGATGAAGATGCGGTCGCCGACCTTGTCGCTCTTCCGCAGCCGCAGCCCGATCGGACAGTTGAGGTTGAGCGTCGCGTAATCGCGGCCGATATGCAGCGCCTTGATGTTCGGCTCGATCAGCTTGTCCTTGCCCTTGTATTGTTCGCCGATGAGCTGCTCGACGACCTTCACATCCATCTCGAGCAGCGCGGTTAGCACGCCGACATAGATGATGTTTTTGAACAGCTGACGCTGGCGTGGATCAGTGTATTCGCGGTTGCAGATCGCGGTCAGCGGCACCCCGATGACGGTGAGATCGTCGCGGAATTTGGACTGCGGCAAGGGCTTGGTCGAATCGTAGAGCAGGTAGCCGCCCGGCTCGATACCCGCGATGTCCTTGTCGAAGGTCTGCGGGTTCATCGCGACCATCAAATCCGTGCCGCCGCGCGCGCCAAGATGGCCCGCTTCAGAAATGCGGACCTCGTACCAGGTCGGCAGCCCCTGGATGTTCGACGGGAAGATGTTGCGTGGTGCGACCGGGATGCCCATGCGCAGGATCGCCCGCGCGAACATCTCGTTGGCGCTCGCCGAACCGGAGCCGTTGACGTTGGCGAAGCGGACGACGAAGTCGTTTACGCGGCTGATCGGCGTGGCGGACGGCATTGCGAACCTGCGTGAGTCATATCGAGCAAGAATTTCTGCATATCCCAGGCGCCGGTCGGGCAGCGTTCGGCGCACAGGCCGCAGTGGAGGCAGACGTCTTCATCCTTGACCATGACGCGGCCGGTCTTGAGCCCGTCCTGGACGTAGAGCGCTTGCGAGAAATTCTTCGACGGCGCCGACAGCCGCTTGCGCAAATCAGCTTCTTCACCGTTCGGCGTGAAGGTGATGCAGTCCATCGGGCAGATGTCGACGCAGGCGTCGCATTCGATGCACAGCGAACCGCTGAACACCGTCTGCACGTCGCAGTTCAGGCAGCGATGCGCTTCCTTGACCGCGAGTTGCACGTCGAAGCCGAGCTCGACTTCAGCCTTGATGTCTTTGAGCGCCACGACCTTGTCGCGCAGCGGCACCTTGTAACGCTGGTCGAGCGCGATGTCGTTGTCGTAGGACCATTCGTGGATGCCCATCTTTTGGCTGATCATCTCGACTGCCGGGGCGGGGCGGTCGTCGATGTCTTCGCCGTTGAGCATCTTGTCGATCGACACCGCGGCCTCGTGGCCGTGCGCCACCGCCCAGATGATGTTCTTCGGGCCGAAGGCCGCGTCGCCGCCGAAGAACACCTTCGGATTGGTCGAGGCCATGGTCTTCTCGTCGACCATCGGCATGCCCCAGTCGTTGAACTCGATGCCGGCGTCACGCTCGATCCAGGGGAAGGCGTTCTCCTGACCGACCGCGACCAGAACATCGTCGCAGGGGAAATGCTGATCCGGCTCGCCCGCCGGTACCAGCTTGCGGCGGCCTTTGGCGTCGTACTCGGCCTTCACCTTCTCGAAGGTGATGCCGGTGAGCTTGCCGTTGTTATGCGTGAATTTTTTGGGCACGAGGTAATTGTGGATCGGAATGCCTTCGTGCTGGGCATCTTCCTTTTCCCAGGGCGAGGCTTTCATTTCCTCGAAGCCCGAGCGCACGACGACGTGCACTTCCTCGCCACCGAGACGGCGGGCCGAGCGGCAGCAGTCCATCGCGGTGTTGCCGCCGCCGAGCACGACGACGCGGCGGCCGATCGAGCTGACATGCCCGAACGAGATCGAGGACAGCCAGTCGATGCCGATATGGATGTTCTTGGCCGCTTCCTTGCGGCCGGGAATGTCGAGGTCGCGGCCGCGTGGCGCGCCGGAGCCGACGAAGATCGCGTCGAAGTTCTCCGCCAGCAGCTTCTTCATGCTGTCGATGCGCTGGCCGCCGCGGAATTCGACGCCGAGATCGAGGACGTAGCCGCATTCCTCATCGATGACGCTGTCGGGCAGACGGAATTTCGGGATCTGTGTGCGGATCATGCCACCGGCCTTGGGATCGCCGTCGAACACCACGCAGGTGTAACCGAGCGGGGCGAGATCGCGCGCAACTGTCAGCGACGCGGGACCGCCGCCCACGAGCGCGATGCGCTTGCCGTTCTTCTTCTGCGCAGGCTTCGGCAGCCGCGCCTTGATATCATCTTTTTTGTCGGCGGCGACGCGCTTCAAGCGGCAGATTGCGACCGGCTCGTCCTCGACGCGCACGCGCCGGCAGGCCGGCTCGCATGGGCGGTCGCAGGTGCGCCCGAGCACGCCGGGAAACACGTTCGATTTCCAGTTGATCATGTAGGCGTCGGAGTAACGCCCGTGCGCGATCAGCCTGATGTATTCGGGGACCGGAGTGTGTGCCGGGCAGGCGTACTGGCAATCCACGACCTTGTGGAAGTAAGTCGGGTCGGAAATGTCGGTATTCTTCATCGACTCCTCGAAACGCGCCCCGCTACGCCGATCGCCCTACAACGGTGTCGCGTCACAGCCTGGCGGCTGTCCTTTTCCCCCGGCGCGGCCTGTTACCGGCAGCGAATCCGAGGCCGAAATATATGGGCTAGAACCCCCCAAGGCTACCCATCCTTCCGTCGGGGCCTCTGCTATCAACCATAAGTGTTCGCTTGCCTTTTCGCTCCCTGAAAGGGCGACAGCATGGCGGCGCGGGGTCATTTTGCTGCATGCCGCGGGCCTTGAATGGGCGGAGTTTGTCGTCATAACGGAACGACCGCGCCAGTTCCGTTTCATTTTGCGGCGCACAAATACCGTCGTCTCAATGCGCGAGATTTTTACCGAGATTTTCGAAAATCAGCCGCTCGATCCGACCGAAGCGGCGCGGCGCACGATGCGGCTGCGGTTGCGCAAGCGCTTCTACAAGGATGTGAGCGTCGGCGAGAACAACGGCGTGCTGCTCGACGGCAAGCCGGTGATGACGCCGGCGCGCAAGCCGCTCGCCGCGCCGACACGCTCGCTAGCGCAAGCGCTCGCCGCCGAATGGGATACACAGAAGGACGAGATCGATCCGGCGCGCATGCCGCTGACACGGCTCGCCAATGCGGTTATCGATGCCGTCGCGGAGAAACGGCACGCGGTCGTCGCCGAGATTGAGAACTACCTCGGCAGCGATCTTTTATTCTATCGCGCCGAGACGCCGGCAGGCCTGACCGAAAAGCAGGCCGAGCATTGGGATCCGGTGCTCGAATGGGCGAGCAAGAAGCTCGGTGCGCGCTTTGTGCTCGCCCAAGGCGTCGTTCACGTGCAGCAGCCGGACGAAGCGATCGCGGCCACGCGCGCCGCGATCCCCGCCGATGCCTGGCGGCTTGGCGCGATGTCGTCGATCATGTCGCTGACCGGCTCGGCATTGCTCGCGCTGGCGCTGGCGCACGACGCCATTGCCGCCGACGCGGCCTGGGCCGCCGCCCATGTCGACGAGGACTGGCAGATGTCGCAATGGGGCAGGGACGAGCTCGTGCTGGCCCGCCGCGACTTCCGCTACGCCGAGATGCAGGCCGCGGCCAAGGTGTTGAAACTGGTATAGCTCCCGTCATTCCAGGACGGCGCACAGCGCCGGATCCGGACTCAGGTACCGCACGGTGATTGTTTCTGGATTCCGGGTTCGCGTGCGTCGCACGCGCCCCGGAATGACGGTGTCCTCTAATGCCCTGAAGGATCGCCGCGGCGGGTGGCCTCGTAGAGGAACCAGACGCGCCGTTCGGTCTCGTCGATATAGACTTCGAGCTGGCTGGTCGTGGCGACGTCGCCGTGCTCGTCGCAGACGTCGTGCGCTTCGCGCATCGATGCAACGAGGCGCTGGTTGTCCTCGCGCAGCTCAGCGAGCATGTCGTCCGGATCGACATAGGCGGCGTCATTGTCGGCTAGCCGCTGCTGGCGCGAAATGTCGCCGATCGAGCGCAAGGTCGGCTGACCGATTTTGCGCACTCGCTCGGCGAGCACGTCGGTCATGGCAAAGATTTGTTCGCCCTGCTCATCGAGCAACAGGTGGTAGTCGCGGAAATGCGGCCCGCTGATGTGCCAGTGGAAGTTCTTCGTCTTCATGTAGATCGCGAAAGTGTCGGCCAGCACCCCGTTGAGCGCGGCGGCGATATCCTTGGCGGCATTGGCGCCGAGATCGGTCGGCGTGGCGAGCCGCGGCGCGGTATGTTTAGCGTTGTTCATGGAAATGTCCTCGCGTGAACCCCCCGGAGGTATCCTCAGTATGCCGGTTTATTGACGGCCTTGTGAAGCCGAATTTTCAGGCGGCTTGTCGCCGTCAGCCGCCTTTTTTGCCTTGTCGGCCAGTTCCTTCTCGAGGGCGGCGGCCTTGTCGTTGGCGGCGCGGGCTTCGTCCTTTCGACCCAGCGCGTCGAGCGCGGCGGCGCGGCCGCGGTGCGCCTGCGCCATGCTCGGCGCAAGGGCGAGCGCCCGGTCGAAGCCTGCCAGTGCCTCCTCGAAGCGGCCTCGCTCGTGCAACACGCCGGCACGGTTAAAGTGCGCGATGCCGAAATCGGCATCGAGCGCCAGCGCTCGGTCATAGCTCTCGATCGCCTCGCCGGGCCGCCCCATCGCATGCAAGGTGGCGCCGCGGTTGAGCCAATCGGCCGCCGCGTTGGCGTCGAGCGCCAGCGCCCGGTCGAAACTCGACAGCGCCTCGGTGTGCCGGCCGAGTTCGCTCAACATGTTGCCGCGGTTGGCGTAGGCGCCCGCGAAATCGATGTCGCAGGCAAGCGCCTCGTCGAAAGCCTTGAGCGCGTCCTCGATCTTACCCTGGCGGTGCAGCGCCTGGCCGATGAGGTTGTGTGCGCGCGCCTGCTTCGGCGCAAAGGACAGCGAGCGGCGGGCAAGATCGATGCCCTGCTGATACTGGCCGTCCTGGCAGGCGATGGCGGCGACGTAATAGAGCGCGTCGGCGTTCTGCGGATCGTTGCGCAGCACCTCGGTGTAGCGGTCCATCGCCAGCGCGGCCTCGCCCTGTCGGTGGTGGAAGAGGCCCTGCTGGATCAGTTCGGCATTGGTGGGCATGGCGGGTTCTAAGCAGGCTTCGGAGGCAATGCCAAGCCTCAAAGCCGCGCAATGGTGAAGCCGCCGCGCGCCCATGCTAAACCCTTATTCAGCCGGACTCGGAAGGGGCAGGGCGCGACGCATGAAGGACATCCTCGACAAGCTCGAAAAGCGGCGGGAAGAGGCCCGTCTCGGCGGCGGCAAGGCCCGCATCGAGGCCCAGCACAAGCGCGGCAAATTGACCGCGCGAGAGCGCATCGAATTGCTACTCGACAAGGGCTCGTTCGAGGAGGTCGATATGTTCGTCGAGCACCGCAGTAACGACTTCGGCATGGAGAAGACCAAGATCCCCGGCGACGGCGTCGTCACCGGCTGGGGCACCATCAACGGCCGTGCCGTTTATCTCTTCTCCAAGGATTTCACCGTGTTCGGCGGCTCGCTTTCCGAAACGCACGCGCAGAAGATCATCAAGGTGCAGGACATGGCGATGAAGGCGCGCTGCCCGATAATCGGCCTGTTCGACGCCGGCGGCGCGCGCATCCAGGAGGGCGTTGCTGCGCTCGGCGGCTACGGCGAGGTGTTCAAGCGCAACGTCATATCGTCTGGCGTCATCCCGCAGATCAGCGTCATCATGGGGCCGTGCGCGGGCGGCGACGTCTATTCGCCGGCCATGACCGACTTCATCTTCATGGTGCGCGAAACGAGCTACATGTTCGTCACCGGTCCCGATGTCGTGAAGACCGTCACCAACGAGGTCGTCACCGCGGAAGAGCTCGGCGGCGCGTCGGTGCACACCACGAGGTCCGGCGTCTCCGACGGCGCCTTCGAGAACGACGTCGAGTGCCTTCTCCAGATGCGCCGACTCATCGACTTCCTGCCGTCGAACAACGAGGCGGGCGTGCCGGAATGGCCGACGCAGGATTTAGCCGACCGCACCGACAAGTCGCTCGACACGCTCATCCCCGACAATCCGAATAAGCCCTACGATATCAAGGAGCTGATCCTGAAGGTCGCCGACGAGGGCGACTTCTTCGAGCTGTCATCGGCCTATGCGAAGAATATCGTCACCGGCTTCGGCCGCATCGAGGGCCGCACGGTCGGCTTCGTCGCCAACCAGCCGATGGTGCTCGCCGGCGTGCTCGACTCCGACGCCTCGCGCAAGGCCGCTCGCTTCGTGCGCTTCTGCGACGCCTTCGGCATCCCCATCGTCACCTTGGTCGACGTGCCCGGCTTCCTGCCCGGCACCGACCAGGAATATGGCGGGCTGATCAAGCACGGCGCCAAGCTGCTGTTCGCCTACAGCCAGTGCACGGTGCCGCTCGTTACGGTGATCACGCGCAAAGCCTTCGGCGGTGCCTATGACGTGATGGCGTCGAAGCACGTCGGTGGCGACGTCAACTATGCCTGGCCGACGGCGCAGATCGCGGTAATGGGGGCAAAGGGTGCGGTCGAGATCATCTTCCGCGCCGACATGGCCGACAAGGACAAGATCGCCGCGCGCACTAGGGAATACGAGGATCGCTTCCTGTCACCCTTCGTCGCAGCCGAGCGCGGCTATATCGACGACGTGATCATGCCGCACTCGACGCGCCGACGCATCGCACGGGCGCTGTCGATGCTGCGCAACAAGCATGTCGAGATGCCGGGGCGCAAGCACGACAATTTGCCGGTGTGATTAATGAACTGCGATGCCCTCGGGCATGAGCACAAATATATCATCGCCGACACTATGAACTGTGTCCACTATGTAATCCGCCTTCTGGAAACCGGAAGAGGAGTGATATTTCCAAGTAGTGAGCTAATTGAAAAACGCACCGCGAAATGAGGGTTGACCTTTTTCCCGTGCGTTCGTGT